>Ga0209727_1001837_pt1 | contig 16365 bp, 18 predicted proteins | sample RifGroC1_FD_183995 | JGI IMG/M metagenome (GOLD analysis project Ga0209727, IMG submission 183995) | Groundwater microbial communities from Rifle, Colorado, USA - Groundwater C1 (SPAdes) (version 2) | ecosystem: Environmental > Aquatic > Deep subsurface > Groundwater | place: Rifle, Colorado...
ATTTTCATAAATTGTAATCCGGCTTTTGCTTTATCAAACATAATTTTTATAATTAAAAAATTTTAACAGTCATTCATTCTAACACAAATCAATAAAATCTTACCTTCACACCCCTTCTCCCAATGTATTCATTAAAATCACGTAACTCATCATCAGTAAGCTCCCTAATTCTTCCCATTGCCGTATGCCATTCTCTCTCTTGATCCTCAGGAGTCCGTCTGGTATCCCGTGACCTGACGAGATGCTCTCCGACATGCTCCGCTCTCGGAATTAATTGTTGATTATCCAAACTAAATTTATCTCCCCCATTTGCCAATTCTTTAACATGATGTCTTTCCAAATTTCCACTCAAACGTCTACCCGTCAGAGGAGAAACTCCGCCCTGTCTATCCATCAAAATCTGTCTGGTTTCACCTTTACTCAATTTTCCCGTACCATTACCACCCGACCAGGGATATTCCGGTGCAAATTTACTCATAAAAACATTCTCCTTTCCATAAACCAATAATATTTTTTATGGCATTTTGTTGTAAATTTTCCAGTTCAACATTTCTGGCACTTGGATAATCTTCATATACTCTCGCCAATCCCATTTCCACCAGCCAACCATTAATCCACTCATCCCCCAAATAAACATCACGCAACAATCTTTTGTAAATATCTTTTTCTCCCTGGGTTATATCTACAATCAAATCAACGTCCTTCCCTTCAATTTTCTCCTCCAATCCATTTTTTGCCATCTTCGCAAAACACTTATTATTTTCATTTTTTTCATTCAATTCCTCCGCATCAATTCCCAACAATCTCACTTTCTCCGTCCTACCTTCTTTTTCAACCTTTATTGTATCTCCGTCAAGCACCTCAACCACCCTATACAAATCCTGGGGTTTATCTTCATTTCCGGACAAAATTTTTGGATAAATTTTCTTTAATTGAGCTTCCAAATATATTCCAAGTAGTAGAGACAGTGTTATTGCGGTTATTACCGCCAAAATTATTCCAAATCTAGCCAAAAATTTCTTTTGCCACATCATAAAGATCTTTCTTGTCTTCAATACTTTTTTCTCCGCTATTTACCAAATTATCGCTTACCTGATCCATCGGGGTATCATTCCCAATCTCTAAAGCCTTTTTTCTGCTCTTACTAAGTACGCATTCAAATCTTATTTTAGTCGCAAACACCCGCATTAAACCTTCCTCCACAATACTCCTGTTCTTTAACTCTTCCAGTTTTTCCTTATGAAATGGATAAAATACCTCCACCACCAGACAATTTCCTCTTAAATTTTTTGGTCTGGCCGCTCTTAAAAAAGCTTCTACCGAATGGTTAAAAGGCTTAACTGCCTGCAACACTTTACCCCATTCATTTTCTACTCTAGCCATTTCCAATTGAAAATCTCCCATCTCGACTATTTCCTCCGGCATTTTTTCAATTATTTTTTCCTTTCCCTCTTTTTTAGTTTCTTGTTTGACTTCCGTAAATTCGGTTTTTTCTTCTTTTATTACCCTGTCCTCTTTTTCGGTATCAATCAAAAATTCCACCACTGCCAACTGCAATGGCAACTGTTCCAAATTAGTATCCTTCTCCAATTTTCCCGCTGCTATCAACAAATTCAACCACCTAACCAAGTCTTGTCTCTTCCACCCTTCTCTTCCTACCCCCAAACCCCAATTCGCCAATAATTGATTTTGAAAATAACGAATCAATTTTTCCCGGTATTGCCTAAAATCCATGCCGTTATCAGCCATTTCTTCCATTTTTTGCAAAATTTTCTTGGTATCTTTTTTCCACAAATCATCCTCCAAATCAGCAGAACCATAACCCCCTGTTCTTCCGTCAAACCATTCCTTTACCTCTTTTTCACCAAAATTTTTTCCCAACTCCAAAAACAACTCCGTCAAAATCTTTTGAGCGTTTCGAAAACTCCCTTCACTTCTCTCAAAAATTAATTTCAAAATTTTTTCATCTAATTTCAAACCCTCACCTTCAGCTGCTCTTTTTAAAGCACTCTCAACCTCGGTAAAGTTTCCTTTTTTAAAGTCAATTCTTATCAATCTGGAAAGTACTGTATCAGGAATTTTTTCCGGATCTGTCGTACAGGTTATAAATAAAGTATGTGCCGGCGGCTCCTCAATTAACTTCAATAAAGCGTTAAAAGCTTCCTTGGTTAACATGTGAACCTCATCAATAATAAATACTTTTTTCTTTAATTTACTGGGTAATAAATAGGCTTTATCCCTTAATTCCCGAACATCATCAATTCCCCTGTTTGACGCCGCGTCCAATTCCATCACATCCATACTACTACCCCTATCAATCTCCAAACAATTATCACATTTTCCACACGGTTCACCATTTTTTACTTCCACACAATTTACTGACTTGGCCACAATTCTGGCGGCTGATGTCTTACCCGAACCCTTAGGACCGGCAAATAAAAATGACTGGGGAATATCTCTTCCGCTCAAAATTTTCTGCAAACTAACCCGAACCGAATCAGAGTCCAACTCTCCTATTTTTTTGGGCCGATACTTTAAATAAAAAACTGACATCAAGTCATTTTATACATTTACTTATCCTAATTACAATCCAACGAAATGTATCAAATATAAATCAGTTACTTTTACCCCTTCATTAAGTTTTCCAAACCATGTTCCAACCACTCAAACAAAACCTTATCTATACTTTTATTCTGATATTTCGATTCATACTTTAATTTTGCACTACAAATTACTATATCCCCCAAATGTCTAAAACCGTCAACATCAGTCTCTTTAGACATTGGAAAACCCAATACCTGAGGAATATAATCTTTTTGCCGATATTTTATGTTTAATTCTTTAGCTTTTTTTCTGCCTACAAATACCACACTCAACTCAGTATTTTTACCAAAACCAAATTTTTTCAACAACTCCAAACTAAATTTCCTGACTATCTTTTCATCCAAACCCCAACTTTTGGGATACTTAATTAATACCTTATTTTCCATAACTTATTGATTATCTATCTTCTCTTTGACTATCTTCGAAATTACTCCCCCGTCCGCTTTCCCTGCCACCTTACCTATAACTTCTCTCATTACCAAACCAAAATTCGTTCCCACCTCTTTTATAGCCTCATCTACCACAAAACCAATCTCTTCCTCTGATAACATCAAAGGTAAATAACTTTTCAAAATTTCAATTTCCTCTTTCAAATCCATCACTAAATCCTCCCTTCCGGCTTTCTCAAAAATCGCCAATGATTCTTCCTTATTTTTTAATTCCTTTTGCATCACTCCCAATTCATCCGCCTCTTTCATCTCTCCTGGAGGTAACTGAAGAGCCTTTTTATCGATTAAAGAAACCAAAAACCGCAACACCCCTACCTTGCTGGTATTGCGGTCTTTCATTGCTATAAATATGTCTTGTTTTATTTTATCTTTAAGCATTTTATCTTGCATTTTTGGCTCTTTTTCGGCATTTTTTTCGCCAAATATTTATTTTCTTTTTTGCATATCTCAATTCCGACGGCTTTTTATATGCCGTTTTTTCTTTAATTAATTCACTGATATCTTCCTCCAAAAATATTCTTCGGAATTTACCAATAATGTCATCTTTTGACTCATTCTTTTTTCTTTTTACAATAATTGCCAAATTAATTCACCTCCTGTAATTTTAAAACGGTCTTATTTTAACCGTTACTGTTGGGATTGTCTACACTTAATTATGTCAAGAGTATTTATTGTTCCGTTTCCGTCATAGTCCTTAGTCGGATCACACGAAGTCGCTCCGGCAGGTTTGCTTGCTTCTGTCGGAACAACCTGTGTTCCTCCGTTCTTCATGCAAGTTATCATATCTAAAGAATTCACACTACCATCCCCATTATAATCATTTCCGGCTACACACTTATTGGTAGTACCGGTACCGGTAACACCAGGCGCTGCAGTTGGAGAACCTGCCTGAGGCACCAAAGTAACTTGAGGAGGAGCCGCTGCAGATCCCTGATAAGGAAAAGAAAAAGGAATCCCCTCATTATCAAACATTTCCCATTCTGCCGGATTATCTGCATTTTCACTCGATCTTATTCGATAATAATAATTTCTGGTACTTCCCGTCGATGCTAAAGATGTAATATTTACCTGATGATTAGTTGATTTCTGAGTCTCCCTGTCTGTATTTACTAAAATTGCCTGAGGTGTAGTCCCGTACTGAACATAAGAAAAACATTCCAACTGAGACTGCCAGGCGATACTTACTCCCTTACCGTCCGCCAGAGGTTTTACATCAACTTTATATCTACCGGTTGTAGGATCCTTAACCGGTATACAACCAGCTGTAGCCCCACTCATATAAGTCCTGACACTGTTTATTCCTAAAACTCCCAAAACACCAACCAACAACAAAATTATCATTACAATAATAGTTTTGAGGTTTCCCTTCCCCTTGTTCATATTTTTTTGAAAAACAAGGACCCTGCTATTCCCAAAGTACCCAATACCAGCATGATCATGGTTGTTTCAAAACCTCCAGTTTGAGGTAATTCGGAGCTGCTTGTCGTTGTAGTATCAGTAGTAGTATCCTCATCGCCTCCGATAGAGGCCTCTATAGTATATGAGCCACTCTGATTCGCACCACAATCAATAATATCTTCACCTGTTGTCTTAATGATGTTTGAATCAATTGTTGATCCGCTCTGACAGGTAAAAGTTACCGTCGCCAACCCTGTCGCTTTAGCCTTAAAAGTTATCTTCATCAAATCACCGTTAATTACCTTATCTTCAAAACTACTCATATCAGTCGAAGCACAACTAAAATCAAATTTACCGGTATCATTGTAAATATTAGGACTTGCGGTAAAAGGGAAAGCCGGATTATCAGCCTTTACAATTGAAATTATTTCCAGTCTGGTAGCATCAAAAGTTCCCCAAGCATCAACTGCAGTAGATGTTTCCGTTCCGGAATCTACGCCTACCATTACTGTAAACTCATCACCGTTAGCAACGGTTTTACTACTGGGTGTTAGTGTCAAATGAGGTGCCGCCATTACTGATTTCGTTGACAATACTGTAAACAAGATTAACCAAAGAAATGGGGCAAGCAGTTTTTTATTCATTACTCTAATACATTAATATCTAATTTATTACTAGTAAAGGGTAACGCATTCTTGGTCCCATTATCAACTACCAGAGTTGCAGATTCCTCACCTAAAGTCACCTTATTAACCTCTAAAGTATAATTTCCCGGTACTTTCGGTGTAACCATAAAAGATATTAAACCTTGAATCTCTCCTGACCTTACTCCAAAACCAGCCTCCTCCGATATTAAAAAGTTCGCTACCACCATCCCCTTCTCTACACTGACTTTACTAAATGTTGGTTTAGGTAAACTTTTATCATAATTTAATCCGCTAATTGTCATCACTTCCGGATCGTATTTTACATACAATTCCACCGCATCCAAATTATAATCCGCCACCGGAACCATGTTCACCTTAACCAAACTGGCTCTGTTCAATTGCATTGTATTTGATTTGGTCTCAAACATAAATTCAAGTACCGGCTCTTGATCTACTACCGCATCTCCCGCTTGCTCCATATTCTGACCATCTAAGTTCGCCGTCTGAGGTTTGGATGCCCTGCTTATCAAAATCACACTTTCCAAAATTACTATTATGGCTACAACGGGTATTAATATTTTTAAATATTTATTATTCATAATTTGCTAATTTTTAATTAATTAATAAAGTTGTCCCTGCTTCTCTTCTAAAGTCCTTTTAAATACTGTAACATCAGCGCTATTCAACTGACAATTACCATCTAAATCAGCTTGAAGATATTCACCGGCATTTACCGTCTGATGAGTAACAACTTTGGACTTCATGTAAGCAAAATCTATTCCATTTACCAAACCATCCTGAACTTCTCCATCCTGTGACACCACATCTCCCGGCATTAATGGATAATTTGTAAAATCATACACCGGACTACTTGATGCACTATTTGTTAAGGTAAGTTCACCACCTGCCCTGTTGTATGCCTCTGTTTGATTATCCTTACCATATTTATTTTGTAATGATTTCGAATTCTTAAAAAAGACTGCCACTCCATTTTTAGCGGTAAATCCGTTCAAAACTATCGAACCATTCATGATTCTTGGATTAGCAGGATCCGGACTCACTGAAACATTTGTATACACCCTTGTCACACCGCCACCCATCACAATTAATTTCAAAGGCCAATTTTCATAACATTTGGCATCAGATGCCAAATTACGATATGCAATTTTAAAATTTAAAACTGAATCATCTCCTGTTGGAGGTGAAGTAGGTTCAGTGTCAGGAACTGTCGGCTCCACATTACCTCCGCAAGCCGTCATATCTGTTGTCCAATCCCCTCCGGCACTGGGACAACAATAATTAATACCGCTACAGACTTCTCTTCGCCCGGCCGAATCACATAATTGATCATTAAAATCCCACTCAGTCGTACCTGCATAACATTGAGCATTGATCTGAAGCATCTTTGGATCATCACATCTATCAGCCGGTTTACTCCCGCTACAATTATCATCCTCATTACCACCACCCGCTCCAATAGTATAACTCGCAGTATAAGAAGTAGTCACCCTTATACTAGTATCGGTAGCCCCGGCTGCTGGATTATAACCACCAACCGTTGTAGAAGCCGCCACCATTTCTACCTTACCACTGGTCTGACTAACTGCTTTAAACCTGATCGTTGCTAATTTCACCGAACCAGATTTTAAATTCTCCGGCAATATACCAGTACTTATGGCAATTATTCTTACACAATGTGCCGCCTGATCTACCCTGGCTTCTATCACCTGAGTAAAAGCTTCTTTATTCAAATCTATTTTATCAGTTGCCGTTCCTTCTATCGCCAAACCGTTCCCGTAACAAACTTTGGCATCAACAGTACTGACTTTAGCTCCGTTTGCTGTCTCGACTCTCAATTCAAAAGGTATCTCCTGACCAAGGGTCGCAGAAACTGTATCAGGCAACACCCGTACATTTGTATCCGAAAAATAGGCACCTCTTCTGGTTTCCTGATTACTGTTTACCAGTACTAATGCTCCTGCCAATGCTGCCAACAGTACCAGCACTAGAATCAGTGATTTGTTTTTACTATTTTTCATTGTCATTTCTAGTTTCCAATATTTAAATCATAAAAGAATTTATACCAAAGAGCATAGTCATCGACCGTCACTTTGCCATCACAGGTTCCGTTAGGTCCGGTAAAATCAGCATTCCAGCTATTTTTAACTATCGACCCCAGGTTGCCGTCATAAAATTCCTTGTACCACAAAGAATAATCTCCGGCGGCATCTATTCTACCGTCACAGTTGGCATCACCCTTCTGCTTGCCTAAATATGCCGGCTTCCCGACACCATTGTTAGTACACTCGGTATCCGCCACCTTACTAAATCCGCCCTGAGTATAGCCACTTACAAACCATCGATATTCATTTCCATTTTTGTAACATCCGAAATCTGTCGGACATTGTTTACAATTATTGCTTGAAGCACAGCTATCATTACTGGTAGACCACTTGCCGTCCTTACCGCAATAATAAGTCCTTCCGCTACATACTTCAGTCCGATTACAGGCATTTGTCGATCCACAAAGTTGCTCATCATAATCCCATTTACCACTGACACAAACTGCTCTCACTGACAACTTATCTGTATTACAAATATCTGCCCCGGTTCCCGAACAAGTTCCGGAAGACGGAGGTTTCGTCGCCACTGCACCTGAAGGTGCCTTTGTCACCACTCCACCAGAAGGAACTGGTTTTACTGTCGGACTGGTACAACTTTGGCCATATTCAAAACTACTACAACCACTTCCTGTTCTTTTTCCATTGATACAAGGACAACCAGAGGGAAAAGCTGTCGGACTGGTACAAGATTGACCATAAAGATAGCTGGAACACCCGCTCCCTTGGTATTTACCATTAATACACTCACATTTCTGAATCGGTGTTGCAGTCGCTTTAGGTATAACAGTAGTCGGAGCTACGCAAGTACTACACCCACCCGTACATCTTGTTGAACTTAACGTACCACTCTTACATGTATGTGAATAAGCTCCCACACCCACACCGCCATCTTTACATATAGTCTGACCATTTGCTATCCATATGTTATATCCGGTCAAGAAACAACTTGTCGCTTTTGGTACACATTTTCCATTAGCACACGCACCGGAAGCACAACTTGCACTAATTGAACAATTACAACCATCAGGGACATTAATTTTATAATAAAGTCCGCTTGAATCTCGGCATTTATCCGGATTTTTACCACAAATATACGACGTATCAGTATAATTTAACTTGTAATAACCATGTTCACACTTACTACAAGGAGTAGAATTATAAATATTTGTTGCTGTACTACAAACTAACCCATCTTTACCACTAAATGGAAGCGGTGTTGAAGTCGCATACGGCTGGCAAGTCCGACTGCTTGCACAATAAAATCCACTACAACACTTAGAACCTACCGCTGCACAAGACCCACCTTTACTAACACAAGCCTGCGTCGGAGTTGGTGTTTTTGTCGCTGTCGCTGTCGGTTTTTTACAAATACCACCGATATTAATAAGTCCATTATTACACACACACCCATACATATACGCATCACAACATGCTTGACCTTCAGTCCCACAATTAGCTGATGGCTTAGGTGTTGAAGTCGCATACGGCTGGCAAGTCCGACTGCTTGCACAATATAAACCACTACAACAGGGAGAACCAGATGCACAAGATCCACCTTTACTAACACAAGCCGGCGTCGCTGTCGGTTTTGGAGCACTGGTTGCCGTACTTAAATTAACACATTTACCAGTTCTACATACAAAATTAGGATAATTACATGCCATCGCAGCACTATATGTACCGTCAGACCGACAATAAATTATTTTATCTCCACTACACTTATTACTCGTACACTTAACACTCGAAGAAGGCGGTTTTGGAGTTGGAGTTACATAAACACAAGAATAATTTACACATTTATAATTAGTTCCACAATCAGAATTTGAAGCACACTCTATCTCCCTAGCCAAATTTCTGGTATCCGCATTCTGTTCACTTAATTTAGTAGCCACCGGAATAGCAATCGCCATTATCAAAAGCCCAATCATTAGAGGAATTTGCGCCAAACCAATCTGAGATTTTATATCACCTAACTTAAAGATTTTACCTATTTTTAGTGTCATTTTTACTTATTTGTCAAAATTAAACAGCTATATATTATGGAAAAGTAAAACAAATTTGACACCCCCCGTCAATAGATCAAAATTACATAATAGATCAGTAAGAGCATTGTAAATATGCAATCTATATCAAACCAAATCAATCAAAATTATCCAAAAAACTTAACAAAAATTTGCCTATACTATATATAGTGAAAACCAAAAAATCTCTCATTATTAGTACTCTCATCCTGGCTTCTATTCCCCTATCTTTAGCCGCCACCAAAAAAATCATCGACATCCGCAAAAGCGCCGCCGGCACTCCCGCCAATATTGTCATCGATGTCGCCAGCAACCAAGGCACTGTTCCCTCAAATCTTTGGCAAAATTTATCGCAAGGCGGCGAAGAAGCTGCCGACATGCTTTCACCTGTCGCCATCGGCTCTACCCTACTTCAATCACTTCATCCCAAATTAATCCGTATCGACCATCTTTTCGATTATTTCAATGTCTATCAGGGACCAAACAATTACAATTTTTACCTACTTGATAAATCTATCAATACCATAATTTCTTCCGGTGCCATTCCCATGCTATCTCTTTCCTATACCACTGCCGACATGTCCGAAAACGGCCAAAACGCCGGCGCCCCCAAAGACTGGGATCAATGGTACCAACTGGTAAAAGCCACCGCCAAACATTATTCTGTTGATAAAAATATTTCCGGAATTTACTACGAAGTTTGGAACGAACCCGATCTTTTTGGTTCCTGGCACTATGGTAAAAATCCAAATTACTCCACTCTTTACATCAAAACAGCTCAAGCAGTCATGGACGGTGCCCGGGGTACCAATTATTATCTCGGTGGTCCGGCTACCACTGCTTACTACAAAAATTGGGTCAAAGCTCTCTTTAAGACCGCCTCCCAAAACAAACTCCGCCTCGATTTTATTTCCTGGCACCGCTATTCCAAAAACAGTCTTGACTATCTCAAAGACATTGACGATCTTAATAAAATTTTTATCGACTATCCAGATTATTATACTGTCCAAAAAATTATCACTGAATTTGGCCCCAACCCCGAAGGCGATGCCTGGTACGACAATTCCCTTTCCGGTATTCATTTGATTTCACTTTCTACCCAATTAGCCGGCAAAATTCACAAATTATTTTCGTTTGAAATTGTTGACGGACCAAAGCGCAAAAACGACCAATCCACCGGTTGGGGTATGATTACTCACCAATCCCAAGGATCTCTGCCTAAACCCCGATATTTCGCCCTAAAATTTTTAAATCAGTTGGAAAATTCCACCCTTTTAAACTCTGTTGGCAATGGTACCTGGGTCACCTCTCTTAGTACCAGAAAAAACAAAATCACCCAAACTCTTTTAGTCAACTACGACCCCAAAAATTCCCACGTTGAGACTGTCCCCGTCACCTGGCAAGTTCTTAAACAAGGAAAATATCGCCTAACCGTTCTCCATTATCAAGCCGATGGTAATCTCCGTCCCACTTCCAAAATAATTAATTTAGTCAACAATTTCCGCTATACCGAAACTATCTACATGGAACCCAACACCGCCCTAATTCTGGAACTCACCCCACTTTTTTAAATCACCCTAAATACCGGATTTATTTTTACTTCTTAAAAATCCTCAATACATCCCCCGCCGTAATTGCCACTATTAATGTCAGCAAAACCAACATCCCGATATTATTTACCATAATTTCCAATTTCTGATTAGCTCTTTTCTTAAAAATCATTTCATAAATTACAAAAATTATTCTGCCGCCGTCTAAAGCCGGAAAAGGCAAAATATTTATCACTGCTAAATTTACCGACACCACTCCAAAAAAATGAAGCAATGCCCACATTCCCTGACTTTGTTTGATCGAACTTGTTGCCTGATAAATTCCAATCGGCCCCGACACATCTGACGGTACCTGGCCCATAAACAATCCACCTACCATACTCAATACTCCTCCGCCAATAATTTTACCCCAAAAATAGGCTTCTTTAAACCCTGCCCAAATTCCTTTATAAAATTCCCACCACTTAATTTTGATCATTTCCACATTGGAAATTGCCACCCCCATTGACCCCTCACCCTCCGGCGGATTCTCCCGTACCAGTACGGAACGCATATATGCGTTCCCCCCTTCTTCCTCTATCCCCAATTCCACTTCTTTTCCCTTAAATTTTGCCACCTCATCCGTTAACTGATTTGGATTTTCAATTTTCACCCCACCTACCGTCAGCACCGTCATTCCTTCCTTCAAACCTGATTTATCTGCCGGACTACCTTCTACCACCCCTACTATCTTCACCTGTTTTGTTTCCGTCGGCACTCCCAATACTCCGTATACTACCGTAAATATTACCACCGCCAACACCAAATTCATCGCCACTCCGCCCACCACTACCAACAACTTTTGCCACGGTTTTTTATAAAGAAATGACCGATTTTTTCCTGTTTTTTCACCTTTCTTTCTCCCTAACTCTTCGATAAAACTCGGATCTTCCCCGTACATTCTCACAAAACCACCAATCGGCAAAGCATTAAGACTATATATAGTTTCCCCTATTCTTCTGCCAAAAATCATCGGCGGCAGACCCAAACCGAACTCCTCCACCCTTATTCCATTCCACTTGGCCATCAAAAAATGACCCAACTCATGTACCAACACCAAAACCGATAAAGCCACAATAAATATTATTAAGTCCATCCCCTATTCTACCTCACTATCTACCCTCTAATCTCTACTTCTTTTTTCTTTGAAATTTCCTCCAATTTTCCAATATACTCATCGGTAATTTTTTGCAACTCTATCTCATCTCTCTTAAATTCATCCTCAGAGATTGACTTGTCATTTTTGGCATCCATCAAATCTTTACGCTCATCCGCTCTAGCCGACCTAATCATTTCTCTGGCTGCCTCCAATTTTCTCCCCAAAAGTTTTACATAATCCTCTCTTTGTTCGGTAGTCAACATTGGCAATGACATCCGAATAATTTGACCATCCACTGATGGGTTTAAATTGGCCGATGCCTGCATAATTCCATTGGAAATTTCCCGAATCAATGCCTGATCCCAAGGTTGAAATGTCAAACTCCTGACATCCGGCACTCCAATCGATCCTAATTCCACTAGGCGCATTTTCTGACCGCCATACACCACCACCACTATATTTTCTATCAAGCCCGGAGTTGCCCTCCCTGTCCGAATCGTCCCGATATCATTAACAAACAAATCGGTAATTTTGTCCATTCTGGACCTTAAAGTTTGAGTATTGATCATAATTACTCTATTTTAACAAAAACCCTTATCTATATTTACACCTCAAATCTTTCCATCCTACCGACTTTTATATTTTCCCCAAATTTAGCCACCAACCCCGTAACCAGATCTTTAATTTTGACTGTCGGATCCTTGATAAATTCCATCTCCAACAATTCTTTTACCGATTTTGGATTCATTGCCGCAATTTGCAAACACAAATCTCTGGCCACAGTCATAAATTCTTCATTTCTGGCCACAAAATCAGTCTCACACAACAATTCCACCATCACTCCCACCTGTCCGGTACTATGAGTATAAGTCGCCACCCGTCCGGCCTTAATTTCTCTTTCTGCCTTTTTTTCGGCTTTTTTAAACCCTTTCTCCTTCAATATTTCGCGGGCTTTTTTCTCATCCCCCTTGGCTTCTTCCAGTGCGGATTTAATTTCCATTATCCCCACTCCCAATTCAACTCTTAATTTTTTAACTTGTTCAATTAATTTTTTGTTCTCCATGCTTTCTCCTTTTTTACTTTTTAACTCCGGCGGCTTTAATAGCTCTGCCGATTTCTTCAACAATCAAATTGACACTTTTTACACTGTCATCATTGGCCGGTATTACATAATCAACCTTATTAGGATCGGTATCGCTATCACAAATTGCAATCGAGGTAATTTTTCTGCCTCGAGCTTCACGGATTGCCGTTTTTTCCATTCCGGCATCCACCACCACAATTGCGTCAAACAATCCATCCAATCCCACCAAACCGCCAATCATTTTTTCCAATCTAATCGATTCCTTATTCAAAAGTGACCTTTCTTTTTTGGTACTTTCGGCATATTTACCCTTTTCCAATCCGTCACGGATATCAACCAATCTTTTGATATTTTTACTGATCTGTTCCCAGTTGGAAATTGTTCCACCTAACCATCTGTCGGTAATATAACCGACACCAACTTCTTCAGCTACTCTTTTAACCACTTCCCTGGCTTGTCTTTTGGTACCTACCAAAATTACTTTCTTACCCTTACGTGTCAAATTATAAACAAAATTACAGGCATCATCCAAACATTCCAAAGTTTTAACCAAATCAAAAATTTGAACTCCGTCCCTGACTCCGTAAATATTTTCTTTGGCTTTGGGATTGGTTTTGGAAACTTTATGTCCCAAATGACTACCTGCTTTCAATAAATCTTTCAAACCGATAGTTAAACTATATTTTTTATCTTCAAATTTACCCTGAGCTTGTCGAAGGGCTTTCTTTTCCTCAGTCTGATCACCATTGTTCTTCACAATCTCATCCTGAGCTTGTAAAAGGGCCTTCTTTTTGGCCATCTCTTCGTTGAGTTTTTTAATATCTTTTACCTTAACACCGTTACTTTTCTTCGCTTTCATTACTAAAGAATTTCCTTTTGCCTTTTTCCCGGTCAAATTTACAGTTTTCTTAACAACTTTTTTAGCATCTTCTGCCATATTTTATTTATCCCGGTAAGCACCGGGGTACTCCTTATAAAAATTTTAGCCAAGGGTATGATTTACCCAGGTAGTTTTAGGCTAAATTTTAAAAAATTTTAATCTAGAGATTATAACACATTTTTTTTGCACACCCTTCTCTGATCTTTTGCCCCCGGCCTCCCCAAAATTCGGGGAGGCCTAAAGCATTAACCAAAAAAGGGTGTGTCCACCAACAAAAGATATTTATAATCCACACCCTCTCGGACTGTTACACGCTATTTAATACCGGCCGCCACCCGCAGGGCCACCGTCAACCTCCAGGCATATTCCGCCTGTGCTTGATGGTGATTCCAGGTGTTACATCCCCCACCTCCCTGGAAGCATGAAATATATTTATGCATATCTCTCATGGCATAAATTTGTTTCATACCGTTCTCCTGCATATTGCGGACTGCGATCGCCGCAATATTCGTATCGGTCCGGTATTTGGGGTCTTTAAACCCCTGGGGGGCCCAATGTTTAAACGTCCCTGGTAAAAATTGGAACACTCCCATTGCCCCCGCTTCATTCTCGGACTGATAGTTGGTAAAGCCAGTGCTCTCGGCACTGCCAAAAACTATCACCCCGATAATCTGCTCCGGAGTGCTACCGGCACCGGTGGCAGCATTCCAGATTCGTAGTGGAATTTGAAAATTGAAATAATTTCCATTCCACCAACGGATTTTGAAAGTAGGTAGGTTGTTTTCATCACAACCCACCTTCACCGGACCCAACCCGGCTTTGACTGCATTGAAATTACAATCAAAGCTAATCGGATCCCTGGATGGTGGAGGTGGCACCGGCAATGGAGCCACCGGATCCTCCACAGGTGGGGACACTGGAATCGGGGGTTCATTGGCATCAATTTGACTGCCACCCCAAAAATACCCAAATGTCCAGGCCAAGATTAACACCAACACTCCGTAAATTACCGGAGCAATGATGACTTCTCTCAGCCCTTCCCACCGATCTACTCCTCCTGCTTTCAGGACTTTTTCAATTTCAGCATCAAAGTTAAAATGACGCCAAATTCGATAAAGTACTCCCGAAAGCACAAAAAATGCCCAAATACCAAAAGCATATTTGAACATTTCTAGAAGAAGTAAATCTTCCATCCCCTGATCCCTCCGGTACAGGTATACCAAAAGAATCAGTAACCACAACCAGAAAAATTGTTTTTTCTTCCGGTCGCGGCGCCTACCCCAACGAGTCTTTCCCAGCCATCCCAAAAATGGCCGGAAAACCGTCAATACCAATAAAACCACCAATATCGCCGACACCCAGGGCAAATACTCCTTGTATTTGTCCCAAAGTTCGGCATAAATCTTTAACCCGGGAACAATTCTGATCGCATCCGCGATCTTATCCAGTGTGGCTATCAAGCCCACATTGGAATCAGAATTATCCCCCGGATCAGTTGGTGGCAGTACCGGATCCTCATCCCCGATTCCGGGTTTTATTTCCCCCGGAGGGAGAGGAGCCTTAATCAAATACTGAGGTGGTCTCAATGGATCCACCCACCCCAGCTTGTCTTTTCTTTCACTGGCATGCTCGTACCAGCCAGCGAAATCCCTAGGCAGCTTGTTGCTCGCCGCCCAGTGAAGGTGACAGCCGCTCCCCGCAGTTCCGACTGTCCCAACTTTTTGACCTGATGTCACCTTCTGGCCAGCCTCAACTTTCAAGGTAGCCAAATGAATGTACCAGGTCAGCCATGGCAATTTTGTATTTGGATCATAACCGTGGTAAACGGCTACAACCCCACCAGAAAAAGCCTTCCAGCCATCCCGGCTCAAAATTACCCATCCGTCGGCCACCGATCTTACCGGTGACCCACAGGCAATTCCAAAATCCACACCCGTGTGGTGTGGCTCTGAGCCAAACTCCAAGTATGGCTGGTAGTACCTCCCAGTAATCACCCCTCCTGCAACGGGGCGAATCTGGGTATACCCTTCAGGCAACCCCGGAATATTTAATTCCAAAGTCGGCCTGAAACTTGGGGGTTGTGGTGAGGGCAAAGGTTCCCCTCCCTGGGCTCGTACCGAGCCGGTTGGGAATGCCACCACCACTGTCGCCATCAGGAAGATGGCGACTATTAGATTGTAAAATCTTTTCATCGTCAGCCTCCTTTCAAGGCGACCTCATCATTCTTGTGTCACTTAAGTGACCCGAATTTATAATTATGCTTCTAATTTTTATAACTACAAATTCGGATCACCTAAGCCTATAAATATCTTTTGATTGGTTGTTAAAGTGCTTGGAAATTTATATCAGCGCAAATCTGCCAAAAAAATCTCCGAGGGAGTTTAACATTTTTTATCCTATAAAATCAACAATTACTCAATTTTTCAATTCCAAAATTGTCCTTGCTCTTCTACTAATATTTCTCATTAGTC
>Ga0209727_1001842_pt1 | contig 16337 bp, 17 predicted proteins | sample RifGroC1_FD_183995 | JGI IMG/M metagenome (GOLD analysis project Ga0209727, IMG submission 183995) | Groundwater microbial communities from Rifle, Colorado, USA - Groundwater C1 (SPAdes) (version 2) | ecosystem: Environmental > Aquatic > Deep subsurface > Groundwater | place: Rifle, Colorado...
CGTAATTATCTCCCAGCGCTCCCCCAGCCAAAATCCCCCCACCGCCAAAAAACCAATCCATAGGAAAGAGCCAGCAAAAGTGTAGCCCACAAATCGGGGTAGGCTCATCCCCACAAATCCGGCCGGTACCGAGATAAAGGTCCTAACCAGTGGAATCAAGCGACCGAAGAAAACCGCCGGTCCCTCATACCTTTCAAACCATTTCTCCGCTTTCTCAATATCAGAAAATTTGATTTTTAAGTATTTTCCCCAGCGGTCCAGATAAACTTTTAAATTCGCCCGCCCCAAGACCGCCCCGATCCCATACCAAAAAAGGGCGCCGGCTAAGGCCCCGGCGGTTCCGGCCAAAATTACACCCAAAAGATTAATTAAGCCGGTGGCGGCAGTAAAGCCAACCAAGGGAAAAATTACTTCCGAAGGGATGGGAGGAAAGAAATTTTCCAAAAAAGCCGCTGCAAAAACTCCAAAGTAGCCGCCGGTCAAAACCAGATCCTGCACCGCCGAAACCAAACTATTTAAGAATTCGATCACTTTTGGGAAAGCCTTTCCACTTCTGCCTCCGCCAAGGCTTGGCGGTGCTCCTTTTCGTTGGCCGGGGAGATAATCAAAGCCGCAACCTCGGAGCGCACCAGCTCAAATAAGATCCAAGAGCGGGCTCGGCCGGCCAAATACAGGAATTCGGCCTTGGCCGCTTGCACGGCTTTGCGGGCTTCTTTAATGGCAAAGAGAAGAGACTCATCGGGTTCCACGGATTGGGTAGTGCCCAAAAATCCCTTCGCCAAAGCCTCTTCATCCAAAATAACCCCATCCACCCCCACCGCTAAAAACTGATCCAATAAAACAATGTTGCCGGGGTACGAAGCGCGGAAGAAAAATTTCAAAGCCGGGCCCCGCTGAATTTTTTCTCCCGAAAGGTAGCGCTTCACTTCCCGCAGCCCATCGACAGTGCGAACCGGGGGAAGAGCCAAATGAAGGTTCTTTAAACCCTGCCGGTGGCGCCCGCTTCTAAATTTATCCAGCTGATTAAAGTCGGTGGCCTCCAAAAGAAGTACAACCGGCCGGTTGGGATACTGGGTGGCCAAAGAAACTGCCAGCTCCCCATCGCTTACCGTAAAACCCGCGGAATCCTGGGCATGCTGGACGGCCTCGTTAAGGGAGGAAACCTTCAGCCACAAGGAGAGGGAAGAAACCCGCCGGGAAGGGAGGTAGAGCCTTTTAACCTGCTCAAACGTCACCTCGCCCCGGTGTTGCTTCCAGGAAATTTGCCAGGAGGGACCCAAGACCTGCTCAATCTTGCTGGCCCAGTCCGCCAAATCCTGCAGATCCTTAACCGGGGTCGGTTCCCCCACCATCCCCGCGGTGGTGCGCTTCACCAGCTCGTCGGTACCTTTTTCAAAAACCAATCTTTCCTTCCCAGCCGGATGGTTAACTTCCACCAAGCAGAAATCCGCTCCGCCAAATTCAGGAGCCACCGTAAAAAGAGTTCCTTTTAAGGGAGCATAGGTATCCTGCTGCACAATAACCGGCAGCGGCTCTTGGTAAAAATTCCCGCCCCGCTCCGCCACCTCTCCCAAATGGCGCACCCAAACTCTCTTTAAGAGGCTTTTAAGCTCGGCAAAGCTAGCAACCCGCTCTTCCCGCCCGTTAAAGCGCAGCGCGACCTGAATATCCCGCGGGCCCGAGAGGGAGCGGTAAAACCCTTCTAATTCTGCCACCAAGCGGGAGGGAATTACCAAAGATGCCGTGGCGACCGTAAATTTAGCCGGGTCCTGGGGATCATAGCTTCCCAAAAGAGCACGCGCCGCCTTCTGCCCCAGGAATTCCCCATAAGAAGAATTTGGCAAAACAAATCCGGGAGCGATCGGAAAGCCGGCGGAGGAAAGCTTTCCCAAAGCCGCAGCCTCTTCCCCGAAGGAAGATTCCCCGTTTATTCCTAAATCATTAAAAAAAGAGATTGAATTCATTTTTTCCTCCGGCGCCTCTTTTTCCTTTTCTTCTTTTTTTGAAGCGGGTTCTGGGCCCGCTGAGCGATTAATTCCGCCAATCCCAAGACGCTGCGGCCCTCAATGTGCATCTTAGGACTGCGCTTCTTTTCCCGTCGCTTTTCCCGCTCCCCTTCTTTGGGTGAATATTGATAAACGTCGTCGCTAGCCATTGATCTTTAAGGGCGGGACCTCGCCATAGCTGGGGTTCGGTACCGCTTCCACCTTTCCTCCCTTGTCCAGAATGTAATAGGCCATTCCCTTCCTTTCCTGAATGGAGGTGTAATTATTCTCAAAGTGGGCGGGATCGTGGTCATCTAAGGTAACCAAGTAACCCTCGCCTAAGTTGATGGAAATGTGCCCGTAGCCGGCCGGCACCGTAAACTTCCCCCCCGCCAAGACAACCTGCAGAATCACTTCCTCAACCCGCTCTCCCGCCATTTTTTGAATTAAAAATCCCGCCTTGCCGGAGAGAACCCGATAAGTTTCCGCATAAGGGGGGTTGTGATAGTGGCCGTAGGTCTTAGGATACTCGCCGCCCCCCAGCTTGAAAGGAGGGGTAATGGTCAAGTTCTTGCCAGGATTTCGCACCACGATGTAAGCCAATTCCTCACTTGATAAGGTGGTTTCTTGCGGCCGGTAGGCCACTTCCAGCATTTCTTTTACGGTGCGGGTGGTAACGGAAAGCATTAGTTCAATATTAGCAATCCTCTTATGAGTAGGGCGCTACATCAGCTCCTGGACTTGCGCCACCAGAATTTCCTTGGCCTTAATCATGTTCTCCTGGGTCCGAGCCCAGGCAAAAACTTCCAGCTTAGGGTAAGTGCCGGAGGCGCGCATCAGCCCCCAGGTATCCTCCATATCCCGAAACTTAATCCGTGCTCCGTCCATCTCATTCACAAAGTAACGCTTGCGCAGAGCATTTTTTACTCGCTCCTGAATATCATACTTGCGCTCATCCGGCAGGGGAATCTCGATCTCCCCGCTGGAGTGGTAAAAAGGTACGTCGCTCATCAGCTTGGAAAGCGGCGTATCCGTCTTTTCCAGAATTTTGGCAGCGCGAAGCGCAGCATAAACCCCGTCATCAAAGCCGTAGTAGTGGTCGTAGAAGTAAAAATGACATTTATATTCCCCGGCAAAGACTCCCCCGTAAAAGCGCAACTCGTTTAAGACCAAGGAGTGGCCGGTGGGGACCATCACGGGAATTCCCCCATGGGCCACAATATCCTCCTCCACCGCCGGGGAGCACTGGGTGTTGTAAAGAATCTCGGTGCGGGGATGGCGGGAGAGGATGTCTCTTGCAAAAAGAAGCAAGATTCCATCCCCCCACAGGACAAATCCCTGATCATCGCACATATTGACCCGGTCGGCATCGGGGTCGAAAGCCATGCCCAAGTCCGCCTGGTGTTTCTTGACCAAGTGAATGACCTCCAGCATGTTGGGCCCTAAGGTTGGATCAGGGCCGTGGTTGGGAAAGGTGCCGTCCAAGCGGGAGTGTAGCTCAATGACCTCGTGGCCTAAGCTGCGCAAGAACTGAGGGGCGTATAAGCCGGCGGTACCGTTGCCGCTGTCCACCACAATCTTGAGCTTTCTTTTTTTCTTGGTCTTGGAAATCTGGTCCAGCTCCTCGATGCTTTTAGCCAACGCCGACTGATACATCGAGCCAAACTCAAACTTCTCCACCGTTCCCTTTCCCTCCTTAAATTTCCTTCTTTCCGCATATTTTTTAACTTCCTGAATCTCGTCCCCAAAGATGGTCCGATCCTCAAAGGAAAGCTTTAAGCCGTTCCATTCCGAGCCCAGGTGGGAAGCGGTCACCATCACGGATCCGCCGGAGCCGGTTAAAACGGGGGCCACATAGCTCATGGGGGTGGTGACCAGCCCCAAATCATGCACCTTGATGCCGGTTGCTAAAAGACCTTCCAAGACAGCATCGTGAATCTTGGGAGAAGTTAAGCGGTTGTCCATTCCCAAGCAAACGCTGTCCTTCCCCTTATCCTGCAGCCACGTGCCATAGGCTTTGCCGATTAAGGTGGTGTCATCCTCGTCAAAATCCTTCTCAAAGACTCCCCGGATGTCGTTCACCCGGAAAATGTAGGGGTTTAAGGTCAGTTCTTCTTTGCGAAATACGTAAGCTTGGGAATCGGCCATGGCTTTATATCCGATAATAACAATTTTTAAACCACTTACGGGACAAAAAATAGAACTCGGAAACGATGCCCAAAAATCTGCCACAATAAAAGGGAATGGAAAACAAGGTGACTTTAGAAGGTGGAATCATTGAGCAGCTCTGTGGCGAGGAACAAACTTACCAGTCGATGCACCAAATGCTAAAGGAAACCAATCAATTCGCCGATCAGCTCCACAAAGGAAAAAAGCCGGTTTTGGTTCTCACGGATTTTTCTCGGGTGAAGAAAGCCGACTATGGAGCTAAGAAAGCTTCCTTTGAAGGGCTTGCTAAACCCAAGCATGATCGGGTCGCGATCTTTGGCGCTACCCCCTTTATGCGCCTGATGGGCGAAGCCATTATTAAAACCGCCGGTGCCGGCGACAAGATCAGGAATTTTGAAACAAAAGAAAAAGCGCTTAATTGGCTTAAAGAACTTCAAACCGACTGAATTCACCCTTAGGCTCGCCCCAAGAAACATCCACCTTCGTGACCTTGGCAAAGGGAGGGCCCATCCGACAAGCTTCAATGCAGCGCTCCACTAGGTCTTTATCTCCCTCAAAAAGCGCTTCCACATGATCATCGGTATTTTTAATCCAGCCGGTTACCGCCCCGTCCCCGCAGGCCTTGCGGTGAATAAAGAAACGAAAGCCCACCCCGAGAACTTGGCCGTAAATTTTCACCTGAGCGCGTGCTTGTGGTATGTTATTCCTCCTCCCGCATCGGCCGCGCTTCCGCGACCTTTAAGGCTCTCCCATCCATGTCCTGCCCGTCAAACATCTCAATTGCCTTCTTCGCATCCTCTTCGGTTGCCATTTCTACAAAACCAAATCCTTTGGAACGGTTGAATTTGCGATCAATAATAACCTGGGCGCTTTCCACAGTTCCGGCGGCCGAGAATTTTTCCTTGAGAGTTTCGTCAGTTGTTGAGTAAGGGAGATTTCCGATGTAAAGTTTTTTAGCCAAAATTTTTCACCGCCTCTCAAAGGCCTGGTGACATAAACCAGTAGTTTAACTTTAAGGCAAATTAAAAGAAAGAAGCAATAGGATCAGCTTTGTGACTCAAATAATTCGTCCTTGAATGGATATAATAGGAAATCGAAATGGGTATCAAGGAAATTTTCAGCATCTCTGCAGTTGTTTTAACTTTGATCGGGTATTTACCCTATATTTACGACACCATAAAGGGAAAAACTAAACCCCACGTTTATAGCTGGTTTTTGTGGGCGCTCGTGACATTTATTATTTTTGCGCTTCAAGTTCTGGGAAAAGCCGGAGTTGGAGCTTTAGTAACCCTGGCAACCGCAATTCTGTGCTTAACAATCTTTATATTAGGACTGAAAAGCGGCAAAAAAGATATTACCAATTTCGATACCGCAACCTTTGTAATATCACTGATTGCAATCGGGGTATGGGTTTTTGCTAAACAACCGGTTGCTTCGGTCATACTTCTAACAACAATCAATACTCTGGCAAACTTTCCTACAATTAGAAAATCTTGGGGCAAACCTTATTCCGAAACGCTTCTTACCTGGGAATTAGGGGCGGTTCGAAATCTTTTAGGGATTGTTGCTCTCGAGAGTTACTCAGTGCTTACTTGGCTTTACCCGGTTTCTTCATTTGTCGTTAATGTAATTGTTAGCTCCTTACTGATTATTAGACGAAATAAACTGGGAAAAAATTTGATCTGAAATTGGTGGCCCCTACGGGAGTCGAACCCGTGTTACTGGCTTGAAGAGCCAATGTCCTAACCATTAGACGAAGGGGCCCTGGTAGGCCCGGTGGGATTCGAACCCACGACACCCGGCTTAAAAGGCCGGTGCTCTAACCGCTGAGCTACGAGCCTGCGACGATGTAATACAATTTTAACAGACAAAATCATAACACCAATGGAAGATAACCAAGTTCCCTCCCGCCAAGAAATTAAAGTAGGCCAGCGGGTTTGGGCGATTGAGAAAAGAAACTACGGCACCGATGATCTAACCGAGGGAGTAGTTCAGCGAATCTTAACCAGCAAACCCTTCCATCCAAGGGGAATAAAAGTGATGTTTGAGGACGGAACCGTGGCCCGGGTTCAGCGCTTAACTCCCCCTCCTAAGAAAGGGCCAGTTTCTCCCCAAGACCTTCCTTCCTCAGAAGATTTGATTTAATTCTTATCCCTTAAATAGTAAAGCTTGGCGCGACGGGCTTGGCCTTTTTTGGTGACGGTAATCTTTTCAATATTGGGGGAAGAAAGGGGAAAAATCCGCTCCACATGCACCCCGGCCACTCCTAGTTTCCGAACGGTAATGGTTTGGGTGTTGCCCGCACCTTTTTGGGCAATTAAAGTGCCTTCGAAAGGCTGAACCCGCTCCTTATCCTCTTCCTTGATCTTCCAAAAGACCTTAAGCGTATCTCCGGGCTTAAAGGTTAACTTTTCCTCCTGAATTTCTTTTTTTTCCATTAGACTTTGACGCGGGCTTTCTTTTTAACCCTAAAGCTAAGCTTATCATCCAATAAATCAATCGCAACCAAGTCCCCCTCTCCATACTCCCCCGACACGATTCCATTGGAAATAGGGTCCTCCACTTCCCGCTGAATAAGCCGGCGCAAGGGGCGGGCTCCCAGCTCGGGGTTAAAACCCCGCTTGGCCAGGTAGTTTCGCGCTTTGACGGAAACCACCAAGCTCATCTCATGTGACTGAAGAAGGCGCTTGTTGCTCTCCTTTAAAAGGATATCGGCAATTTGGCGCACCTGTCCTTCATCCAGGGGGTGAAAGACAATGACATCATCAATGCGGTTTAAAAACTCCGGTCGGAAGCTTTTCTGCAGCTGGGCGGTCAGGGAGTCCTTGATGGCCTCATAATCGCGGGATCTCTTGCCTTCCCCAAATCCGACCCCGGATTCAAACAAATCCGCCGTCCCCACATTGGAGGTCATAATCAAAATCGTATTCTTGAAGTCCACGGTCCGACCATGGGCATCGGTTAAGCGCCCGTCTTCCAAGATTTGAAGAAGAATGTTAAAGACATCGGGGTGGGCCTTCTCGATTTCATCAAACAAAATGATGGAGAAGGGCTTGCGCCGCACCACTTCCGTCAGCTGCCCGGCATCCTCATACCCAACGTAGCCGGGAGGGGAGCCAATCATCCGCGAAACAGTGTGGCGCTCCCCGTATTCGGACATGTCCAATCTCACCATCATGCTCTCATCCCCGTATAAGGCTTCCGCTAAGGCTCTCGCAAGCTCCGTCTTTCCCACTCCGGTAGGACCCAGGAAAATGAAGGAACCGACCGGGCGGTTGGGATCCTTCAAGCCCGCCCGCGCCCGCCGAATCGCGGAGGAAACCGACATGACCGCTGCATCCTGTCCGACGATACTCTCATGCAGCTTCTTCTCTAAATTAGTTAAGCGCTTTCTTTCATCCTCCGAAAGATCCTCAACCGGAATGCCGGTAATGGAAGCGGTCACCTTGGCCACGTCCTGGGCGGTCACCTCGGGAATGCTTTCCATCTTGTTGGGCCGCCAGGAACCCACCTTTTCTTTTTCCATTAGGGATAATTCTTCAATCCGCTCCATCTCGGCTAAGGTTTTTCGCGGCTTGCTCTTTAAGCGGCGCATCTCCTCGGAAGCTCGGGAAAGAGCGGCCGGATCGGTCGCCATCTCCCTTAAGCGTTTTTGCGCTGAGGCCTCATCCAGTAGATCAATCGACTTATCCGGCAAAAACCGATCAGCAATGTAGCGGGAAGATAAGGTCACCGCCGCTTTTAGGGCTTCATCGGAAATCCGCACCCGGTGGTGCTCCTCGTAATTGGGACGCAAACCTTTAAGAATTTCAAAAGTCTCATCCTGGGAAGGCTCCTTCACCACGACCGGCTGGAACCGCCGCTCCAAGGCTCCGTCCTTTTCGATATGGCGGCGATACTCATCCAAGGTGGTGGCGCCCACGCATTGCAGCTCGCCGCGGGCCAGCGAGGGTTTGAGCATGTTAGAGGCATCAATTGCTCCTTGGGCCGCTCCGGCCCCCACCACGGTGTGAAGCTCATCAATAAAGAGGATAATCTCGCCCCGGGCTTTGGTAACCTCCTCCAGAGCCTGCTTCAAACGCTCCTCAAACTCCCCCCGGTGGCTGGCCCCCGCCAGCATCAGGGCTAAATCCAAAGAAATAATTCTTTTTCCGTTTAAGGATTCGGGAATATCCCCGTCCACAATCTTCTGGGCCAACCCTTCCACAATCGCGGTCTTGCCCACGCCGGGATCACCGATTAAAACGGGGTTATTTTTGGTTCTACGGGAGAGAATGTGAATGACGCGCTCAATTTCCTTCTTGCGGCCGATGACTGGGTCAAGTTTGCCTTCCTCGGCCATCGCGGTAATATCGCGCCCGTACTGCTCCAAAGCGGTGGTGCGGTTGCTTTGAGCGCCGCTTCTAAATTCCTCCGCGCACACCTCGCACAGATAAACAATCGTGGGCCGCCCCTCCACGAGCTGGTGAGTTTGGAAAACGGCTTGTCTCTTGCCGCAGTTTTGGCAAATCATAGTTCGGTTACTCTTCTTAGTTTAAACACCAATTTAGCAAAGTCAAGACGGCTTTGCTAAATAAACTAGCGCGTTAGTGTTCCCAAATGTCAGAAACAACACCATCCACCTTGACTGGTACGTTCTTGAGGAAACGTTCGCCTGCGCGGGCCATCTCCTCCTCTAATATCTTAACAGCTTTTTGGGCTTGGTCTTCCTTAACTTCGCAGACAATCTCGTCATGAACGGTGTGGATGGGGGTAGCGTCCAATCCCTCCTTTTTAAACCGGTTCCAAACATAAACCAGCCCGTATTTGGTCATATCCGCCGAAGTCCCTTGAATGGGAGTGTTCTTGCCTTGCCGCTCAATATAGGCAACCATCCGCTCGGACCCGGGGTCCCCCGTCGAAACCTTCTGGAAGTAGCGTTTGCGCCCGCTCATAGTTTGGCTGAAGCCCAGCTTAACTGCATCCTTGGAAACCTGATCGAGCCAGTTTTTAACCCGCTTGTATTGGCTAAAGTATTTGTTCAAGAGTTTAATCGCCTCCTCCTCCGTGACCCCCAGCTGCACCCCCAAGGAACGAGCTCCCCGCCCATACATCAAACCGAAGTTAATGGACTTGGCCTGAAAGCGCTTTTCCTTGCTGATTTCTTTTAGGGGGATATTAAACATCTGGGAAGCGGTTAGGGCGTGCAAGTCCACATCGTCCTTAAAAGCCTTCACGAAGACCGGATCCCCCGACAAATCCGCCATGATGCGAAGCTCAATCTGGGAATAGTCGGCGATCACCAGTTTGTAGCCGGGTGAGGCAATAAAGCAGTCCCGAAACAGCGATTCCGTCGGAATCTGCTGGAGGTTGGGGTTGGAGCAGGCAAAGCGCCCCGTATCGGCCCCAATCTGCATATAGTCGGGGTGGACCCGCCCCGTCTTGGGATTAATCTTGGACAAGAGGTTTTCCCCAAAGGCGGTGGTGATCTTCTCATATCCTCGGTGCTCCAACATAAGCTTGGCCAAGGGGTGATCATACTGGGACAAGATTCCCTCCCCGGTGGAGGGCAAATCCAGCCCCACCCGCCTAAAAGCCTCCAAAACCTGCGAGGGCGAGTTTAAGTTGACTACATCCACTTGATTGCCGAAGAGATCGGTTTGGGTATGGCGGGAATAGGGCCGCAGCTCGGCTTGGATCTTTTGGGAAACCTCCGCCGCTTTCTTACGGTACTCCTCAATCACTCCCCGCCATTTGGCAACATCAATCAAAAAGCCCCGCAATTCCATCTCGGCCACGACCGGCACCAGCGCAAACTCCAGCTGCGCCACCTCCCACAGCCCCTCCCGTTTAAGCTGCGCTTCCTGCTTTTCCCGGATGGGAAAAAGAACCAAGACATCCTTGGCGGCATACTCGATCTGGCGCTTGGAGAAGGCTCGAGTGTGGTTGTAAAAGGTTTCCCGGGTTTCCTTGGAGAGCTCCACATCCAAATATTTACGGGAAAGAGAGCGCAGAGAATTGTCGCGGGAAACGCCCATCGTTAAAACCCGCTCCGCCAGCATGGTGTCAAAGATGTTTTTGACTTCCATTCCCAGCTGAGCTTTGATCATCCCGTAGTCGAATTTGGCATTTTGGGCCAACTTTAAAATATTTTCATCGGAAAAAAGAGAAGATAGGGGAGAAAGATCCAAAATCCGGGCATCAAAAACGAAAGCCCGATCGGGAGTTGAGACTTGCACCAAGAGAACTTGGGCGGTGTGGGGATCCAAACCAGTGGCCTCCACGTCGACCCCTAAGATCGGCTCTCCGGAGAGGGCATGCGCCACTTCCTTAAGCCGCTCCGGGCGGGTTACCATTTCGTAGGCAGTTTGCTGTTCTAAGAGCTTAAGTTCGGGCATCAAGAAGTTCTTGCAACACGCGTTGGCCGGACTTTGGGTCAATTTTCCCCGCGGCTTCCTTCATTAATTTACCAAATAAAAATTGGCGGGCGTTTTGCTGGCCTTTAGCATAATCGCTTACCGGGCCGGGGTTGTCAAGCAGTACTTTTTCCGCCACTTTGCGCATCTCCTCTTCCGATAAAACCGTCTTTTCCTCCTTCACTTTGTAAGCGGCGGCCAGTTCGGAGGCGGCGACCTTCTTGGGATCACCAAAGCGCTTGTTAACGATGATATTGGCGGCTTCCTTGGGGGAAATTAAATCCTTAAGCTCCGCAAAAACCTCCGCCAGCTGCCGATCGGCTAGGAAGACCTTCACATAATTTTCCGGCAGTCCCATTTTTTGATATTCCTCCTTAACGGATGACAAGGACGGCACTTCTTCCCCGCCTTTTAAGGATTTGCCGGTTAAGGGCGGGATATCCGGCTCGGGGAAGTAGCGGTAATCGAAGGCCTCCTCCTTCACCCTTTGGGAGAAGGTTTCCCCTTTCTTGGAATCATAGCCGCGGGTTTCCTGCAAAACTTTTGCCCCACCCCGCAAAATTTCTTCTTGTCTTTTAATTTCAAATTCCAACGCGCTTTTTAAGAAAGCAAAGGAGTTGATGTTTTTAAGCTCCACTTTGTAGGGAGGCAGCTCTTTCGCTCCCTCCTCTTTTAAGGAAATATTGGCTTCCAACCTCATGGAACCTTTCTCCATGTCGGCATCCGAGATCTTATGGTGGGTAACCAAAGTCCGCAGATTTTTCAAGAAATTGGAAACCTTTTCCGGATCGGAAAATTCCGGCTCCGTCACAATCTCAATTAAAGGAACCCCGGAACGGTTGAAATCGATTAGGGTTTTATCCGCCTCATGCAGGAGCTTGCCGGTATCTTCCTCCAAGTGCACTCGCCGCACTGTAATCCCTTCAAAATTCCCCAAAGCTCCGACCGGTCCCGCATACTGGCTGATTTGAAAGCTCTTCGAAAGATCCGGGTAAAAGTAGTTCTTGCGTTCAAAGTGGGAGAAGTTGGTAATCGAACAGCCCAAAGTCTTGGCCAAGGAAACCGTTTTTTCAATCGCTAAGCGGTTGGGGACGGGAAGAGCTCCGGGCAGCCCCAAGCAAACTGGGCAAGTTGCACTGTTGGGTTCTCGGCCAAAAGGATCGGCCGGACAACCACAGAACATCTTGGATTTGGTTTTAACCTCCACATGCACCTCCAGCCCAATTACCGCAACGTAATTTTTGGTTTGTTTTCCTTTTGCCATCTTCAAATCCTCACTCCCAGGGACTGAAACCCTTTCTGAAACTTTGCCAAAACATCCTTCGCTACCGAAACCGTCAAATCAAAAGAAGCTTCGTGCACCAGGGAATTACGCATCTTGTGAGCATCCCAAAGCCCTTGATAGACCTCGGGGGAGAAGCCCTCCCTCGCGTTCTTCAAGCGTTCCCCCATGGTTTCTCCCGCAATTATTCCCTTCAAGGCAAAGTCCAGCATCTTATCCGATGTGATGACCGCTTCTTTGTAGGCGCTGGGACGACCCGCCGTTAAAAGCTGCTCGACCCTCCCCCACTCCCCGGCCAAATAATCCTTGTCTTGGGGTTTCAAAAGACCCACCTCCGGTTTTCTTTCTCTTTTGCCAAACAAGAAGTTTAAGACCATTTTTCCCTCTCAATCTCCTCCCCCACTCCAAAGAGCATCTCCTCCGAAAACTTAGGCCCGATCAGCTGCGCTCCTACTGGAAGGTTATGAATGGTGCCAGCGGGCACCGATAAAGCCGGCAGCCCGGCCAGCTTGGCGGGAATGGTAAAGACATCGGCCAAATACATTGACAGCGGATCCTTTACCTCCCCGATCTTAAAAGCAGTGGTGGGGGTGGTAGGGGTCAAAAGAAGATCCACATTTTGAAAAACTTTCTCAAAGTCTTTGGAAATTAAGGTTCTCATTCTTGTAGCTTGCAGATAATACTGATCGGCATAGCCGGAGGAGAGGGCAAAGGTACCCAAGATAATGCGCCGCTTGGGCTCCGCCCCAAAGCCCTTTCCTCGGGAGCGGGAGACCAGCTCCAAAATATCTTTCCCCTCTTCCTGCACTCCGTAACGCACCCCGTCAAAGCGGGCCAGGTTGGAGGAAGCTTCCGAGGGGGTAATGATGTAGTAGACGGCCAAGCCGTATTGGGTGTGGGGCAGAGAGACTTCCGAAACTTTTGCTCCCAAGCCCGCTAGATACTCTCCTACTTTCTTAATCCGTTCCTTAACCCCGCTCTCCAACCCTTCCTTCAAATATTCTTGTGGAATCCCCACTCTTAAGTTTTTAATCCCGACTGCTTTAGTAAACTTTCCGGCAACGGTGGTAGCGTCTTTGGAGTCTTTGCCGGCAATGACATTAAACAGATAGCGGGCATCCGCAACCGTCTTGGCTAAGGGACCAACCTGATCGAGGGAAGAGGTTAAAGCAATCACTCCGTAGCGGGAAACGGCCCCGTAGGTGGGGTTCAAGCCCACTACCCCGCAAAATGCGGCCGGTTGGCGGATGGAGCCCCCGGTATCCGATCCCAGGGCCGCCGGAGCCAGCTGGGCGGCCACTGCTGCTGCCGAGCCTCCCGAGGAACCCCCCGGTACCCTTTCCTCATCCACCGGATTTCGCGTCGGCCCGTAGGCTGAGTTTTCGGTCGAGGCTCCCATCGCAAACTCATCCATATTGGTTTTGCCCAAAACCACTGCTCCTTCTCCCAAAATTCTATCCACCACGGTCGCATTGTAAGGGGGAATGTAATCTTCAATGATCTTGGAGCCGGCGGTGGTTCTAATTCCCCGGGTGGAAAGGTTGTCTTTTAAAGCCAAGGGAACGCCTAAGAGTTTTCCCTTTTGGCCTTTTTTTACTTTCTTGGCGGAAGCTAAAGCCTCTTCCGCCGCAACCGTGATAAAAGCATTGAGCTTGGATTCGCGCTTCTCAATGTTTTTTAAAAATTCCTGCAAAACCTCCACCGCACTGAAAGTCCCCTTGAATACTCCTTCGGCAATTTTGGCAAGGGGAAGTTCAGTAATCATCATAGAACTTTTGGCACTTTAAAGAGGCCGCGTTCTTTGCTTTTCGCATTGGCTAAAGCTTCATTAGGAGAAAGAATCCGTTTCTCCTCTATCGCATCCTCTCGCAGCGTATCGGTGGAACCGGTGGTTTGAAAGGTGGGGGCTACCTCCTTTAAATCCTGCTCCTTGAGCTTCTCAACATGCACTAAAACATCTTTAAGTTCGCGGGAAAAACGTTCTTTTTCAGAGGAAGTTAAGGTTAGACGAGCGAGTTTGGCGATGTAGTCAATATCCAAAGCGGGAGCTTTTACCATCGCTTAAATTTAGCACGAAATTCCTTAGGAAGATTGAAATTTAAAAAGAAAAATCGCCTTCTTGGGGAGAAGACGATTTATAGAAATTAGACCGTAATGCCGCTTTCTTTGAGGGCTTTCGCCACAATTTTAAGCGGTACATTAAAAGTCCTGACGGCCCCGCGAGGCGGCCGGAATGGGACGGGCTTCTTGAATCGGCGCAAATTCTTGAAAGCGTACCGGTAGGGACCCGCAAAAACAGCCACCCCGAATTTTTGATTGGAAAATTCTTTCTCAATTTTCCGGGCTTCAGCAATGGTGACTAAGCGAACTGGTAAAAGTTCGCCAACCCCAACGAGGACGCCCCGAGAAGCAATTTTGGGATCAAGACCGTATGCTTCCGCTACATCCCGAGCGGTGCGGGCGGATGTGTAAAGCAACGTCAAGCCCGTATGGCTCCAACGCCAAGTACGAGTCTTGGCCGAAAGTTTCCCGCGAAGCAAAAGCTCATTGTAGGGAAATGAGTTTGGAAAAGCGGGAACTGTTCTTCCAGGTTTTTTCGCCATCTCTCCTCCTAAAAGAGTTAGTTACCTGAATTATAGATTCACTTTCCTGCTTGTCAAGAAAAAATTAGGCCGCCCGCAGCCGTCGGATGCGCTCCTCCACCGGGGGATGGGTGGAAAACATGCTCGCAAACATTCCCTTGATTAAGGGATTTTTGATGTAAAGGTGGGCGGTCGCCTCCGAAACATGCTGCAGGGGCATCGGATCTTTTGAAATCTTTTCCAAGGCCTTCGCCAACCCCTCCGGATAACGGGTTAAAAGGACTCCCGCGGAATCGGCTAAGAACTCCCGCTGGCGGGAAATCGCTAATTTTATGAGTTGGGCAATCACCGGAGAAAGAAGAGCTAACAGTAAACCAAACAAAATTAAAACTCCGGCCCCTCCTTTCCGTCGAGAACTCCCCCAGCTCGAACTTCTTAAGAAAATATTCGCCAGCATCACAATTGATCCAGCCAAAACCGCGGCCAAAGTCATCACCTTGATGTCCTGGTTTTGAATGTGGGAAAGTTCGTGGGCTAAAACCCCCTCCAACTCCTCGTTTTCCAAGCTCTCCAAAAGACCTCTGGTAACCACTACTACCGCATTCTTTGGATCTCTTCCGGTGGCAAAAGCATTTAGCGCCGGCTCGTTAATAAGGTAAATCTTAGGGATTGGCAATCCGGCTCCAATACAAAGATTTTCCACCATCCGATAAAGGTAGGGGTTGGCGCTTTTTGTAATCGGCTTCGCCCCCGAGACGGACAAGACAATATCGGCCGAGAAGAAGTAAGAAGTTAAGGAATAAACAATGGTGAAAGCAAAAGCTAAAAGCGCCCCGGAAGCGGCGTTCCCGTAATAAGCGCCAAAAAGGTAGCCCAAGAAAATGATAATCAAAAAAGTAAAGAAGAACAAAAAGAACGTGCGCCGACGGTTGGCGGCGATTTGGCTGTAAAGCGTCATCTTGCCCCTTAAAACTTCACTTCCGGCTTCTTGCGGGTTTCTTGGTTGACTTCAAAGAACTCCGCCGCCTTAAAGCCCAAAACGGAGGCTAAAAGGACGTTGGGGAAGGACTTTATGAGGATATTGAAATCCCGCACATTGCCGTTGTAAAACTGCCGGGCATAGGCGATCTTGTTTTCCGTATCCGCCAGTTCATCCTGCAACTCCTTAAAGTTGTCTGATGCTTTGAGGTTGGGGTAATTTTCCGCCACCGCAAAAATAGTTTTTAGGGCTCCGGTCAGCATATTGTCGGCTTCCTCGGATTCCTTTACCGTCTTGGCACCGAGCAAGGCCGAGCGGGCTTTGGTCACATTCTCAAAAATCCCCTTCTCGTGCTTGGCATAGCCTTTCACGGTTTCAATCAGATTTGGAATTAAATCCGCCCGCCGGTTAAGTTGAACATCAATGTGGCTCCAAGCCTCCTCCACCCGGGTTTTGGCCCGCACGAGGGAGTTGTAAAGCCAAAAGGCAAAAAGCGCCAGGGCTCCTAAGACAATTAAAACGTAGTTGGTTAAGCTCATTCAAAAAATCACCCCCTTACCTTGAATACTTTAGCAAATTCCTCCGGTTTAAGAGTGTTAACAATGTCCGCCTTAGAGCACCAGCCCCGCCGAGCCACCGCTACCCCAAACTTTAAATTTTGGAAGTGGGCCAGGCGATGAGCGTCAGTTGAGATGAGAAACTTAATATTTTTGACCTTGGCGAGCTTCACCAGCCCATCCGGCAAGTCCAAGCGGGAAGGGTAGGAGTTAATTTCCAAAAACTTTCCCCCTTCTTGGGCAGCGGTAAAGACCTTCTCCCAATCCACCTCGTAAGCTTTCCTCTCCCCCAATAATCTTCCAGTGGGGTGGCCCAAGGCGTTGACGTAGGGATTTTCTAAAATGGTAAGGATGCGCTTGGTAATCACATCCTTAGGCTGGTTAAAAG
>Ga0209727_1001843_pt1 | contig 16333 bp, 20 predicted proteins | sample RifGroC1_FD_183995 | JGI IMG/M metagenome (GOLD analysis project Ga0209727, IMG submission 183995) | Groundwater microbial communities from Rifle, Colorado, USA - Groundwater C1 (SPAdes) (version 2) | ecosystem: Environmental > Aquatic > Deep subsurface > Groundwater | place: Rifle, Colorado...
CGGCGGCGCTGTTTTCCGCAAGCACCTCAACCACATCGCCATCACCGACGCCGAAACTGCTTAGGTTTTCGTCCTCCCATGCGGCTGCTCCCGCCGCATTCAGCGTGTCAAAACGCTCGGTGTAACAGTTGCCTGCAGAACAACTCCAATAGCCGAGCACTTCAAAATCAACGGTATCCGGATTTTCCGCATAACACTCAACAATGGAGTTCGCGTCGGTCTGCGCGTGCATCACCATGTAGTTAATGCCGTTGCCGGCGTCAGCAGCCGTACCGTTCGCGCCCTCAGCTTCTGAAATATCCATAGAGCGCGTGAGTGATGAACCGTTCGCGCGCACACCGCCAACCTGTTCGTCATTGAAATAGCGGTTGCCGACAGCCATTTCCACCACCGCGTTGGCCGGTACGCCAAGGACAGAAAGGTCCATATCGGTCCAGGCACCTCTCGCGTTGCAGGCAAATGAGTAATCCTCCGTGTAGTCACCCGCGCTCCAGTATCCTACGAGTTTAAACTCATAGACGGTATCAGACACATCCTCGTGGTAAATTTCAATAATCGAACTCGCGTCCGCTTCCACATGCATGCGTGCCGTCGCTCTACCGGTGTTTTCTGCTTCAGGGAGCGCGGTGGCGCGAAAGACGCTTGAACCGTTCGTGCGCGCGCCAAAAAGGTTTTGAGCCGCAGTCGCGCCGTTTGCCAGCACGATTTCCGCGATGTCGTTTGCGCCGACGCCATAGCCGCTTAGGTTACTGTCGGTCCAGGTTACGTCCGAGCCAGGAGCTGCCAAAGTCTGAAACAGTTCCGTGTATGTCCCCGGCGGGGTAGCCCAGTAGCCCACCAAGCGGAACGAGGTGTTAGCAATCACTTCTTCGTAAATATCAATCACGGCGTTAGCGCCCACCGCAACCGCGTTCATGGTAACGACTACATCGCCACCCGCCTCAGCCTCGCCGAGGTCGACACGCCGTTCAAGAGCGGAGCCGTCAGTGCGTATGCCGATTTCGCTCGCCGCACCAGTGGCGCTGTTTTCTGCAACCACTTCTACCACATCCCCATCTGAGACGCCGAAGCCGCTTAAGTTCTCGTTTTCCCAGGCCGCGGCGCCGGCGGCGTTTAAGGTATCAAAACGCTCGGTGTAACAGCCGCCGCCAGCGCAGGTCCACCAGCCGAGTATCTTGAAGGTCACGATATCCGGATTCTCGGAGAAACACTCAATGACGGAACTCGCGTCCGCCTGGACATGCATAACAAGGGATGTCGCGCCTGTACCGGAGTCAGTTGTTGCTTGCGACCCATTTTCCGCTTCATTCAAGTCCAGCAAGCGAGAGAGCGAGGAGCCGTTCGCGCGCACGCCGCCCTGCTGTTCGTCTGTCGTGTAATTGTTAGAAACCATCATTTCCACCACCGCGTTGGCCGGTACGCCGAAGCCGGATAAGTCCATATCTGTCCAGGTGCTTCGCGCGTTACACTTAAAGTTCTGGACCTCGGTGTATGAACCAGCCGCCGCATATGCCCTTTGGGGACCGATGAAATTATCGAGCGTGCCCGATTGGTACGCTTGCCACAGGACATCAACCACATTTGCATCGTTGCGGACAGTGTTAATCATAAACCCGAAAGGCGCGTCGGAGAGAAACATCGCGAGGAGAAGGATGATTACGGCTGTTTTTTTGAGTGACTTCATAGTTATTTCTTGGGGGACATTATAGTTACTGCAACGACATATAGGCGTATGCTTCTTCGGAAACTCTGCGCATGAACATTCTGGCACGTTCCATATCATCCGCGAGCGACGCATCAAAATTGCCGGCAAGCATAACCGTAATCAGGTAGGGCCGATTCGGAATATACACGATGCCTGAGTCCGAATAGACGCGCTGAATGGTGTTCTCGCCGTACTTATGCGGAAACGGTGTCTCCGCCGGAACCGATTGCGCAAGGTAATCGTCGAACGTGGACTCATCGAGCCACTCGAGCAACTTCTGCGAGTTCTCACGGTTCAGGAAGTTCGCCGTATACAAGCTCCGGAAGAACCGCGAATACTCTTTGGCGCTCATCTTCCCCTCTTCGTTGAAAAGACCGTAGAGACCAAGGTCAATGACCACGCGATCTACCTCGTCGGCGTGGAGATTTCGGAAGAATATTTTGTGGGCAGTGTTGTCGGAGTTGACTAGAAGCTCCTGAAGCAGAGTTTCTATGGTAAATCGCGTGCCGACAGGATATTCCCACAGGGAACTTTCGACAGAGCCGGAATCGTCATCCTTGTCGACTGGCATAAGGACGAGCTCGTTCGAGAGTTTCCAATCGCCGTCCTCAATTTTCTTCATCACCGCCATCGCAATTGGCAATTTCGGCAAACTCGCCGACCAAATATACGCCTCTGGACCGATAATGATGCTTGCGCCGGTGTTTAGGTATTCGACGTATATGGAAACGTTATCTCGTCCGTATTTGTCGGCAAGCCCATTGAGCGTCTCGCGCAAAGGTTGGAGCGTGGTGAGGTAGTGCTCCTGCGGGATAAAGTTGCGCGTAAAGTCTATGAGCGGATAGGGGTTTTCAAATTGTTTTACCGAATCCTGCCGGCTTTTATGAACCAAGAATCCGAGAGTGACAACATTCGTCGCTATAAGAAAAATCACAAGGATAACAAAAAGCTTTTTACCCCACCAGTCCTTCTCGCGATTCTTTTTTATATCTTGTGGAAATTTATTGCTCATATTATAGTTTTTGCCTCATTAATTTTCGGCGGAATGGGCGGATTTTGCCAAATGCGCGGCCAGCCAGAATAAAACCACGTTGCCACTAAAGCAAAAATAATCGACATTACGAAAAAATTCCCAAGAGTGTTTTTGATAATCCTAGCCATTACTTTATTTTAGCAAATTTTAAAGCCTTTATTTTTCCACAGGTCAAAACGTGACATAGTTTTTGGATCTGCTATAATAATAATGTCAAACCTCTCCCCCGCTTCGGCGAAGGGACTTTTTATTTTATATAAGAAACCGCTCAATTTCTTCTTTTGTTAATAACCTTCGTATATCAGAGTGATTAATTAAGCCATAAGATGGTTTATGACTAAATCCGATGTATTCAATTTTCTTTTTCATTTCACGCGCCTTTGCAAGAGCTGGAATTAAATCTGTATCAGAACTCACCAAAATCGCCGTATCATAAAGATCTTCGTAGGCGCCGATAAGCAAATCAACGGCGATTTGCACATCCACGCCTTTTTCGTGATAATCATCTGTTTTAAGCATGTGGCCAAATTTCACTACCCAATTATCTTTTTGAAGCTTCCCAACTAATTTTTGCTGTCCAATCATTAACTCCTTGCTCTTTGGATTATTAGGCTCTTCACGAATAGCACCAATATAATAATTCTTGGATACTAAAAACCTGCGGCCGATAAGAAACTTGGTTAATTTTTCATAATCAAAAGATAACAAATTAACCAGCCCCAATTCTTTTAAACGATGATAAAAATTATTGCCGTCAATGATTATAAAAACTCTTTTTTCTTCGTTCATATTATTATTTTAGCACAAAAATAAACCCCGCACCTACAAAAAGTAAGCACGGGGGGGGTTAACTATTTTTAGTATAGCAAATACCAAAACCCCTGTCAATAGTAACAGTGTGGACAAGCTCACTCTTTGAAAAATTTGCGAAATTGACGGGTTTTGCCAAATCTGCGGCCAGCCGGAATAGAACCAGCCGGTGACCAAAGAAAAAATAACTAATATTACAAAAAAACTCCCAAGACTATTTTTGATAATTCTAGCCATTGGTTTATTATACTACAATAAAATTAATCAAGAAACCTTAATCAACAAAAAAAGCCCCCTTAGAGGCTTTTCCCGCCCTTGACATGGTTCTAAGTGGGGTATTTCTTGTTTGCCGCTGCGAAAGCGAATTGATCAAAATAACGCGCCAGACCCTCCAGCGAACTTTTGTAAAGATTCCCGCCATAGACGGCATCACAAAAGACTTCTCTGGCTCTTGCTATTTCCCGTCGCCTGCCCCGCCAGCGCGAATCCTCAAGCGTCAAATCAAAAAGATCAAGCGCCCGTTCCACTGCGTCCCAAAACCGCTTTTCATCTTTCCCCTTCGCGCGTAATGCCCGCCAAACCTCACTGCCGATATTCCCCATCTGCTCGACGAGCGAAAGGATGAACCACCTCCCCGTTGCTAAACTTTTATGTTTAAAAATCGGCGCCATCGGATTATTCAGTAACCAACTTCTTGATTATTTGTTTTATTTTTTCTTTTATTTCGGGATTCTCAACGTCCCGGGAACGATTGCCGAAAGACGGTTTCAGATTGATCATTGAATCGAATTCAATCATTTCTTCCGGTGACTTTTTGAGATAAATATTGATACCCCACGTATACTCCCGTTTTGAACCTTCCTGCTCGGTAAGCAAAACTTCCTCATCGGCATGGAGTTCTCCGCCGACCGCTATAATCTCTTTTTCAACGTCAACCACTGCCTTTACCATGTCGCCAAACTCTTCGCTTGCGATTTCTAAAAGTTCTGATTTTTTTATGGGGTATTTCACGATTCTGATGTTCATAAAAATTTAAAATTTCTATTTATTTAATCTGATAAGTCAAACTGACCGTGACCGAGATCTTATTTTCGCCGGTTTGAATGTCAGGGGCTCCTCCACCCATACCCGAAGCTTCTTTCGCCGAAGCCATATAATAAGGCACGGGAAAACTTCCGCTCTCGCTGAAACTGATAATCTTAACTAGTCTGATACCTAGCTTCTCGGCTAAATTTTTTGCCTTGGTTTTTGCCTCATCAATGGCCTTGTTTCTCGCCTCTTCTTTTAAAGCATCTTCGTTATCAATGGTAAACTGCAAATTGCCCACTTCGTTGGCGCCTGCCCCCGTAGCTCCCTGGATAATATCGCCGATCTTAGTCAAATCTCTTATTTTAACCTGCAAGGACTGGCTAACTTCGTAACCGACCAGCGTTCTATTACGCCACTCCTTATCCCATTCGTAACGGGGTGAGATGTTGAAGTTGGTGGTCTTTAAGTCTTTATCCTCAACTCCCTGGCTTTTGACGGAAGCAATCACGGCGTTCATTTTAGCGGCATTATCTTGCATAGCTAACTCTACCGTTTTTGCTTCAGTGACTACCGAGAAAGTGGTCAAAGCCAAATCGGGTTTGGCATAAACATCGTTGGTTGCCGAAACTATAAGAGTGTTCGCGGCCGGCATATTGCCTCCCGCCCTAATCTTGTTGGCGATATCAACGCTTACCCAAACGATTAAGGAAATTAAAAGAACCGCAACTATGGTTATTAAAATGGCTTTTTTATTTTCAAAATTACAATTAATCATAAGTTTTTTCTGTTTTTATTTTAACAAAAGCAAAAGGGGCTGGCAAGTGTTAATTGATAACACCTACCAGCCCCTTACTTAGACGGTCACGCGGCGAGACACTCGCACATCTTTTTTGGCAGTGAAAATCATCAATGGATTTTCGAGGGCTCCCAGTGAAGAACTCGCTCCGCGGGGCTTACCATTGGACTTGTGTTTTGCCTGGCACGGCACGCATCGAGAAGCCGTAGGAACAATTTTCAGCCGGTCCAGCAAAATTAGCTGCCCGCAATCGGGGCAGAGTCCGTACGTCCCGTCCTTGCACCTGAGAAGAGCTGCACCGATCTCGACGAGATGCTCCCGTTCAGTGGTTACTGCCACGCCGTGGCGCTCCAGAATTTGGGATCTGTCTATTCTCTCGGAGCTATTCAGCTCGTCCATGAAATCCGGGCTGACTTTTTGCTGGAGCTTTTCGATCACGGCCACCTTTTCGGCGATGAGAATCCTCCTGAAATGACTGAGAATACTTCGGTCGTAACTGGCTGGAATCTCCAAGTTTCTTTCTCCTCTTTCGTACTTAATTAACAGTATCTTTCCTTATTAAGTTAACAAAGTCCTAGTCTTATACGCATCACCTCCTTTTTAATATTATTTTATCTTATTATACTTTAAATAAACGTTATTGTCAAGTTGGATTACGGACTGCTCTGGATATCCATTTCCAGAATTTCTTCGTAATGATGTCTGAGCAGGCCCGGTAATTTATTTGCGATCAAATCAATTTCATGGCCGCCTTCAATATTTTTAGCTCTAATAACCGCATAGGTCTTATTTTTAAAATGAAGTATCAAGGTGTCGTCCAGCCTTTCGAAGCTCTCCAGAACACACACGCCCGGCTGGATTTCCAGCCTGTCGTAGTCTTCCCCGCCAGTTGAAATTTTGGTGGTTTTGTCGTATTTGAGATTTTTACTCTCTCTGACTCTCATAATAAAGACAAATCTACCCCTTCTTTCATTCTGAACCTCTTTGATTTTACGTCAAGAAGCAAGAGCGTCGCTTTTCTCTTTCAAGGCTCTGACCGCTTTTTCTCTTTTGGCTATTTGTTTCTTTTTGTATTTCTTCAGTAACCCCTGAAGCTCTTCTCTCACGGCGTTAATCGCCCTGAAAATACTTTCCTCTTTGGCTTCAGCCCGGATGACCTCGCCCAAAACTTTGATATTTGCCTCTGCATAATAGATGGCCCCTTTTTGATGGTGGCGCGTCTCTAAAGCCACTTCAACATAGGCTTCAATGGGAGTTTTAATATGCGGAATCAGCTTGTCCAGGGTGCCTATTTTTTCTGCAACCGCTTTTTTGACCGCTAAAGTTAAATCTAAATTGGTGGCTTTAATAGTAGTTTTCATCATATTACATTATAACAAAAAATTAATCTCGAGGGGTAACCGCCATCATCAATCTTAAAACTAGGTCTTTCGGTTCCTTAACGGCTTTTCCGGGGAAGTCAAACCAAAGGCGAGTGAACCTTTCCAAAGACATCTTCCTTTCCTCTCCCAAGAAAGGATCCATCAAAGTTATCTCTTTTTGGTTAATGTCCACCGCCACCGAATAATGTCCGTCGTCTTCAAAAAACCAGTCGACAATCACCGGCACTCCCCTTTTAATAAACCTGCGCAAATCGCCCAGACTGCTTTTTTCTTTAGAAAAAACTTTAAAGCCGAAATGCCTGGCTGCTTTAGCGAGGCCCTCTTTTGACGCCCCTTTCTTTCTTGAAGCGCCAGCGGCTTTGGCTAAAGCCGATTCGGCCACCGAAACTCCGTAATAGTACAAAACCATCTTCAAAGAAGAGGGCCCGCAAAAACCTGCTGTCTGGCGGAAAGGTTTAATTCTGATCATGCTTAATTATTTTAATTTCCGTAATTTGGGGACGTTGTGTTTCCCGCCGATTCGACGATGCTTTAAACGAGTGGCTAGTCCCCATTGCCTCTGTATTTTTCCGGCCTGTTTTGGAATCGGTTTTTTCATAATAATTATTTATTAATTTTCCCATCTCGAAGATGTTTTGTCAAAAGAAGAACGGCAGTCATCAGGGACTGCCGTTTAACAAGGGTGCAAAAACTTTTTCTCGGTAATGTTTTATCATGCCGGTGATATCAAGGTTCTTCCCCGTCTCGTAAGCATTCTTGTTCAAGGTGAGCAAGGTCGGTATGCCGTATTCTCGCCAGTCATAGTAGATATCCGAATAAGCCTTTAATTTTTTGTAAACCGTCATGGGGTCGTAGGGATCGATATAGAATCCATTGCCCTGCCCTGTTTTGGGATCGAATTCTTGGACAAATTCCATATCTCCGCCGGTTCTCGTTGTCAAAGCTGGCTCACCGCTCATGTAATGCCTCGGGGTGGATGTCCCGCAGGCTTCCCATCCAAGCCACGGGGAATGGAACCAGAGGTCGTAACCTGTCAGCTTTAAGATCTCAAAATTGTATTCTTCCAAAAAAGCGAATTTACCTTGGAGCTTCGGGTCTTTCATCCAGTTCTTAAATTCCTCAGTCCAGTTATGGTAATTGTCAGACGAGGCTACGCCTGCGCAAAACATCTGCATGCCCAATCCCGGCAAATAACCTAAGGGGGTCTGAACCGTCTCGCTTCTTTCAGCACAAATTGCCTTGATGCTTGGGCCCAACATAGGAAGCTGATTCTTGAAATCGGTGATCCTCCTCACCCAGCCGACCAAAGGTTTTGTCATGCAGAGTTCTGCCCCGGTTTTTTGCTTTGCAAAACCGAGTAATTCCCTTTTATCTGCCTGATGAATCGTCCATAATTTCAGAAGGTCAATGGTTTCGCCGGTTTCTTCGGCTTTTTTCAATCTCGCGCTGAGCCAAAGATGCCTGTTCGAGCCGTTCCTGATACCGACTATCTTTTTCTGGTATTCCGGCTTGCAAAACAACTCCTTTTTGGCGATCTGGCCGAATTCTTCGCTGACAGCGATGATGCCGTCAGCTAAATCAGCCGCCGCCCAGGCTAAGTTGATCTGCCCATCCCTGATAAACTCCGAACGATGTTTTTCGCTAATGCCCGACTCATCAAACCAGTTTTCGGGGAATGTTTCGAGGCCTGCAGGGTGCTTGGTGTGGAGCCCGAAAACGATTTTCATCCCCTCGAAATAAGGATCTCCCCTGATTTCTGAAATGGCCACGGCCGTATGGGACTCGTTGGCCATGACAATGCCGGAATTCAATTCTAGGCTCTTCAACAAAAGCCTGACCGCTTTGCCGAAAATCACTTCTTGATGAAGCCGCCGCCCGCGATCGAGAGTGTAGAGAAAATCGAAAAAAGGCGAAACTAGGCCATGAATCCTGACGCTTCCTTCATTGAAGTTCAAAATGCTGACTGGAGCCGCATCTTTGCCGTTAACCTTAATTTCAACCGCCGAAGTTTCTGGTTTCAGGAAGTCGTAACAAATCTTTTCTTCCAAAACCCTATGGCAAGAAAAGAAAGGCACGATGAAGTCAGCCTTAACCCCCTGTCTTGAGAATCCCTGTATTTCATCGCCGATTAAAATACCTAATCCGCCTCTTGAGTTAGCCGTCCGCGCCGGCTCGGGAAATTGAGGCATCAACATTTCCATCGCCAAGACAATAATCGGGTAATCGCTTTTCATATCAACAACCTCCAAAAAAATATTTCAATGAACTGTTTTAAAACGTTTTTAGATTATAGCAAAACAAAAAACAAAGGCAACCTTTAATTACCTTCGGGTATAAACAAGTGCTTAAAATTGAGACTAAAGCGACGGCAATTACTAAGTTTATATTTCAGCGTCCATCTCTTTTTTAATTTCTTCGAATTCGTTTTCCACCGCTTTCAGCCTTTCCTTCGACGCTTTGATTAAAGCTGCGGCTTCTTTGACTTTATTGAGCCCCTCTTCAACGTCGACTTCCTTCTGCTGGTCGAACCACTCGGTAATTTCAGCTAACCTCTTTAGGTTGCCGTTAAGATTTTTATTGTCTTGTTTCTCTTTAACCATATAATTAATCTTTATTGATATTTTTAACTTGAGAACTAATTTTCCCGTCAATTACCTTAAGGTCAAGATTATCCCCGACCTTGGCATCGCCCGTCCTCCTGATTATTTTACCACGAATACTCGCAATGCTGTAACCCAAACGGAGCTGGCGCTCGGGATTGTTCAAAAAGATAACTTTTTCAGCCTCGGCTAGTTTTTGATCGATAACCGACACTAACGACTTAAATCCGGCCAAAGAGCTTTCCAGGTAACCCTTAAGGTTGTTTTTGGTATTTAAGAGGTTGTTTTTAAAACCCTCGAAAACAACCATAATTCTTCTTTCCATTATCCCGAAATTGTCAAAAATTTCCTGGTAGCGGGAAAAGATATCTCTTTCTTGTTTTTCCAAAAATAAAGCTAAATCTTCCCAGGATTGGCTGATGGTGGTCGCCACGATACTTGGTGTGGAAACGGAAACGTCTGCGACCAGATCAATCAAAGGCTCGTCTTTATCGTGCCCGATGGCCACGATCACGGGGACCGGAAAATTGGCGACCTCCCTCACCAATAATTCGTTATTGAAAGGCATTAACGACTCCATTGATCCCCCGCCGCGGATAATCGCTAAAATATCAAGGTCTTCTTTACTAAATGTTTTAATAGAAGATAAAAGATCAGCCACCGCTTCCTGCCCCTCAACCCGCGAATCGATCATTTTGATTTGAAAACCGAATTTGCCGATATTGGAAAGGAAATCGCCCAAAACAGCTCCTTTCTTAGAAGTAATCAAGCCGATTTTCTGCGGATATAAGGGAAGCGGCCTTTTTCTTTCTTCGGCAAAAAGGCCTTCGGCCGTTAATTTTTTCTTCAATTCTTCGTATTGTTTTTTCAGCGTTCCTTCGCCGGCAAGCTCAATGGTATCGGCAATAAACGACAATCTGCCCGTGGGCGCGTAAACTTCGGGGTGGCCGAAAGCCATGATTTTCATGCCCTCCTGGAGTTTAATGCCGTATAAATCATATTTCGATTTCCAAATGATGGAATTAAGAATCCCCTTATCTTTTTCGTCTTTTAAGGTGAAATAAACGTGGCCTGTGGGGCCGAATTGGACCTGTCCGACTTCGCCCACGATTTTAACTTCGGATTTTCTCAGCCCGATATTTAAAAGCGCAATGAACTCCGAAATCGAGAATATTTTATTTTCTAAGCTGAATTCCATCTTGGCTTATCTTACCAGATATTTACGGCCCTTTAAACGCTCCGGCAGATAATCTTCTTTGGAATATTTATCGTAGCCTTTGCCGTAATTTAAATCTTTCATTAATTTTGTTTCGGGATTTCTCAACATCAAAGGCACGGGCAGGTTGCCGTATTTTTTAACGTCCTCCATCGCCGCCATAAAAGCATTGTAGGCACTCCGGTTTTTCTTAGCCTGGCACAGAAAAACAACACCGTGGGCCAAGTTAATCCCGCATTCGGGCAACCCGATGATCTCCACGGCCCGAAAAACATCATTCGCCACGACCAAGGCCGTGGGCTGGGCAATGCCGATGTCTTCGGAAGCAAAAATGACCATTCTCCGGGCGATGAACTTCGGGTCTTCCCCGGCATCAATCATGCGCGCCAAATAATACAAGGCCGCGTCGGGCTGGCTCGCCCGCAGACTTTTAATGAAGGCTGAAATGGTGTTGTAGTGCTCTTCGCCCTTTTTATCGTATCTTAAAAACTTCGACTGGAGCGTATCTTTCAGGGTATCTATGGTAATCTTACCGTAAAGCTTTGTCGTGTTTTCCAGCATGGTGATGGCTTGCCGCGCATCACCGTTAGCCATGTTGGCTAGCCAGTCTTTTGCCTTTTTGTCCATTTTAAAGCCTGTCCGCTTGATGATCTCCAGTATATTTTCATCCGAAAGCTCATTTAAAACAAAAACTCGGCAGCGTGAAAGCAGCGGCGGGATCACTTCAAAACTCGGGTTTTCTGTGGTCGCCCCGATCAAGGTCAACTCTCCCCTTTCCACGTAGGGCAGTAAAAAGTCTTGCTGCGATTTATTGAAGCGGTGGATTTCGTCCAAGAATAAAACCTTGGGATAGCTTTTAGTATCCTCATTAATAATCTTCTTGATATCGTCTTTGCCGGCCGACACCGCCGACAATTCATAAAGCTTAGCATTAAGGCTGTTCGCATAAATTTTCGCCAAAGTTGTTTTACCGGAACCTGGCGGGCCCCAAAAGATAAACGAAAACAAATGCTTCTGCTTAATGGCAATATTTAGGGGTTTTCCCTCTCCGACCAGATGCTCCTGCCCCACAAACCCCTCTAATGTTTTTGGTCTGATTTTTGATGCTAGTGGTTCCATAGTGCTTGTCTATTGTCCCTTGACAGGGGCATTGGGTTTGTTAAAATTAAGGTGTAATCGAAAGATTACCTTGTCCGTCTGAGACGGATCCGATATCCAGACCTCGCCCTTAACGGGGCGAGGTTTCTTTTATTTGAACGATATGCGCTTTTATTCTCTGCGCGTTGATATACAAATCAGCTGCATCTTTAAGTGTATAAAATACTTGTCCAGAAGCGATAACGATAATTTTCTTCCCCCGTCTTTTAAGAAACTCTGCGAGGCGCGTGAAATCACTATCCCCAGATAATAAACAAAAAGTGTCGTATTTATTAATTAACCTAATTGCATCAACGCTGATTTCAACGTCAAAATTACTCTTTGGGATTTCAATAAATCTACCATTTGCGTCTTCTTTAATGGATTTGCCATCGAAACCATCTAATCCCACGCCTCCCAGGTAATGTTTTATAAATTGTATGGGTTTCGTTATTTTAATAAATCCTTTTTTCTCTGCCCAAACGACAATGTGCCAAGAGCTCTTTATTCTCATATGCCATCCGTAGTAAAAACGCTTTTGTTCAGAAAAAAGGTTAAGAAAGTGGGCTAATTTTTCGATATTAATAGTTAATTTTTGATTCTCTTTTAATAGATTATCATCCCAATCACGTCTATCTTTCTCATACCAATAGTTAACATTCCCAAAATCTACGAAACTAAAAATTCTACCATATTCTTGTTTATCTATTTCTAAATTCTTAAGTATGAATTCCTGTAAATCCATAATTTTACTTATATCTTATCGAGCTTTCTTGTTCTTGTCTTCCGGAGACTTCTTATTAAACTTGGGATTGGCGCTCTTCCCGCTCAAAGCGCCGAGAGCCACCATAAGTATAAGAATGTAAAATAAAACTTCAATTTCCATTATTTACCGCTCGGCGAAATCGCAAATATCTTTAAAATCGCAATAAGAACATTGCCAGCCAGGAGTCGGCTTAAAATCGCTCTTCTTTATCTTTTCAATTTCTTGGACAACCCTTTCCTTCAAATTTTCTTTGTCTTTATCAGAGCCCAAAAATGACGCTTTCTTATATTCGTTCAGATAATAATAAGTGAGTGTCTTTGGTTTTAATTTCAAAACTTCTTCAACCGCTATTTGGTAAATCAGCAGCTGCTCTTTGTCGTCGGCCTCCAGATTTTCCCTGGCTTTGCCGGTTTTGTAATCAATAATAACTACGCCCTCCGGCGACTGGTCAATGCGGTCAATCCGGCCGTTCAAAGTATAGCCGCCCATTTTAAGGTTGAACGGCGTCTCTAAGGCCAAGGCATTACCGATTTTCAAAATCTTGGGCGGATTTTTAACGAAGTCCTCATAAAAATCTTTGATGATTTTCTTGCCGAGTTTATAGTACTCCTCTTTTTGACTTTTGTTTTCGTACCACTCGTCAATCCAGTTCTTTTCGTAAATCTCTTCTAATAATTTAAAATCCTTGTCTTTCTGTTTGATCGGGGCTTCGGCTCCGCCGAAGCCGAAAAGATTGGTTTGGCTCAAGTCCTGCCCCGCATTCACTATTTTCAAAAATTCGTGAAAAACGGCGTGCATCGTTTTACCGAACGAAAACACGGCCTTGCCCCGAACGGGAATCCTTAAAATAAAGGCGAATTTGTACTGCAAGGGGCACTTTTGGAAAGCTGCAAGTTGCGAATAAGAAAAGTGATCCGGCAACTGATACGAATTTTTTACCGGAATATTAGGAGGTCGGACCTCCTCGCCATATTCCGGATATTTGGAGGTCCGACCTCCCGAAACCGCCGGTTTATCTTTATACCCCATTTCCACCATGAATCGCGAAAGCTTCTTCCTCCGGGCTAGACCATAATCCTCGGCCGAAGTAAAATAAAGTTCTTTTTTGGCGCGAGTCATAGCCACATAGCAGATTCTCCGCTCCTCCTGCAGATGAACGTCGCCCTTGGGCTTGATGTCTTTAATCATGTCTTCGGGAAGTTCAATCGGATCACCGCGCTCAATGGTCGGGAATCTCTTGTCCACCATATTCACCAGAAAAACATGCTTGAATTCCAAACCTTTGGCTCCGTGGATGGTCATGACTTTAATCATGTCCGGGCCCTGCTCTATATCAAACTCAAGCTTGCCCTGCTCGCCCGACTCGATTTCCAGGGTAATTTCCCGCATAAAATTATTCAGGCTCGGGTCGAGGTAGCCAACTTCAAAATTCTTTATCTTCTTAAGAAACTGGTCCAGAACTCCGAATTCTTCCTGGCCTTCTTTGTCGATTAAGTATTTGAGGTACCCTGAATCCTTCAAAAAAGCGATCATGGTTTCCGAAACCGTCTTTTCCCGGGACATGGCCGTATGTTTTTTAATCAGGCTTAAAATCCAGGGAAGAGTTTTGCGCGATTTTTCGGAAATTCCGTAAATAAGCGGCGAATCCCCCATCGCCTCGTAAAGTGACTTGCCTTTGCGGTAGCTGTACTGCGTCAATTTGGCAACATCTTCGGCGGCAACGCCCAAGAAAGGCAAATTCAAAATCCGGTACAGGGCCTGGCTTTCGTGATAGTTGTCTAAAAGCTTAAAATAAGAAATAACATCCAAGACCGCGGGTTTGGCATACAGCCCCCTTGAGGCCAAAAACTGGTACGGAAGCCCTGCTTTTTCTAAAGCCTTGATAAAAGGAATCACCGCATCGTTGGTGCGCGACAGAATAACAATATCGTTGAAGTAAGTCTCTTTATCTTTCTTTAAAATCTGCTGGATCTTCTTAATAGTTTTGGAAACCTCCTCGCTCAGAGTATCAGCATGAAGATGCTCAATAACGCCCTCGCCCTCCTTGCAGGCCACCAGCTTTTTATTTATTTTATTAACAAACTCTAATCTGTCGGGATTATTAGCCTTAATAAACTTGTAGGCCAGATCCAGAATATTCTGCGTTGACCTGTAATTCTTAACGAGCGACACTTCTTTCGCTTTCGGAAAATCTTTTTTGAACTGGATGATATTGGAAAAGGACGCGCCCCGAAACTTATAAATTGCCTGATCATCGTCGGCAGAGACGGTTAAATTGTTTTTGGGGGCTGACAAAATCTTGATCAACTCGTACTGAGCCCAGTTCGTGTCCTGAAACTCGTCAACCAAAACGTATTTAAACTTTTCCCGGTACTTCTTTAAAATTTTGGTTCGCTGTTGAAAAAGCTTCAGGCAATAATTGATCAGATCTCCGAAGTCCAAAACGCTGCTTTCCAAAAGCAATTTTTGGTAAACGTGGTAAGCTGAAGCCACTTCTTTGATTCTTTCGGTTTCCTGGTTTTCGGGCGCATCGTCTCTGGTTTTTATTTTTTCAGCATAAGCCAAATAGTCTTCGGGGTAAATTGCCTGGTCTTTGCAATGGGAAAAATGATTAAGCATCGCCTGGATAAACTTGGTCGGATTGCCCAGGGGCCGATAATAATTAAGGTTGAATTTATTGAAATTTTTATAAACCAAAAGCCACCCGGCTGTGCCGTCTAAAATCTTGAAGTCGGTCGGCAACCCGATATCCAAAGCGTGGTCTCTCAAGATCCTTTCGCAGAAAGCATGAAAGGTCGAAACCCACAAATCAACGTAGCCGTAGGGCAAAAGCCTATCAACCCGTTCTTCCATTTCTTCGGCGGCCTTATCGGTAAAAGTTACCGCCAAAATCTCCTCGGGCTTGGCTTTGCCGGTTTCGATTAAATAGGCGAGCCTTTGGGTAATCACCGTTGTTTTGCCTGTGCCGGCGCCAGCCACGATCAAAAGCGGGCCCTGCTCATAAGTCACGGCTTCTCTCTGTTCTTTATTAAGTTTAGTCAAATCTATAGCCATATTAGTATTCTTTATTTTACCGCGCCCGTCCGAAGCTAACAAGCGAAGGAGGGACACAGATAAAGAAAAAGTCTCCCAACTGGTCGTTGAGAGACTACGTAGCTCTTTTATTAACGGTAAAATGTTCTACCTACTTGAAGCCTGCCGTCGCTTCGCTTCCTCCTGTTGTCGTTGCGAACAAAGAGGTGTTAGACACGAGGTGTTAAACACTCGGTGTCTAACATCATTAATTTTCGCTTGACACTCGTTTTTTGGGGTTTATAATAAAAATATACCATGTTTGAAGATCAAGATATCCAAAAACTTATAGAGGCCCAGAAAGAAGTTTTTGCCACTAAAACAGAGCTGGCAAATATGTTTTCTGTAGTAGCGACCAAAGATGAGCTTAACGAACTTAAAGAAGAAGTATCTAATCTTCTAGAATCTATCCAGGCCTTAACTGTATCTGTAGACAAATTAGCTAAATCTTTTGCAATTTATCATGACGAACAAATCTCTTTAGGATCAAAGGTTGATAGATTGGAAAAATGGATCGATCAAATAGCCGCTAAAGTTGGAATTAAGTTAGAATCTTAATTATTACTCTATTGATTTTTAAATAAGCAGCTGTAATTGGCTGTCTTTTTGTTTTAATGATCGATGATGATCGACATCAGACGTTGATTGTTATTCAATCTTGATTATCTGGCACTCTTTGACGCCATCAGGAGTCGTAAACTTAACAACATCGCCTTTCTTTTTGCCTAAAAGAGAGGCGCCCAAAGACGATTTCAGGGAAATCTTACCGGCCATAATATCAGCTTCT
>Ga0209727_1001844_pt1 | contig 16333 bp, 23 predicted proteins | sample RifGroC1_FD_183995 | JGI IMG/M metagenome (GOLD analysis project Ga0209727, IMG submission 183995) | Groundwater microbial communities from Rifle, Colorado, USA - Groundwater C1 (SPAdes) (version 2) | ecosystem: Environmental > Aquatic > Deep subsurface > Groundwater | place: Rifle, Colorado...
GCTTGAAGAAGCCCAAAAGAAATATCCCAACAACAATTTCATCGAGACTGACATCACCAAACCGGAGATCTGGAAACACCTGGGTGAATTCGACCATATCTTCTGTGTTGCGCTCATGCATCATCTTCCAGACAAAGAGTCACAACTATTTGTCCTCAAGCAGATCAAGGCACACCTTAAACCCAAAAGCTCTCTCCTCGTCACTGTCTGGAATCTCTGGCAAAAAAAGTACATCAAGTACCACGTAGATCCAGCCACTAAGTGGCAAAACCCCTACTGGGTCAACATCCCCTTCAAGGGTAAAAAGCGTTTCTGCTTTGCCTACACTAAACCATATCTTGAATCCCTCCTCAAGGAAGCCAAACTCCCTCTGAAAATCAAAAAGACCGAGGGTAACTATCTCCTCTATAAATAGACTGACCAAGCTCTACCTCACCATGGGGCATTTAATTGACATTTAACTTACTATGAGATAACATCTGGCTACCTTAATATAGACAGGAGTTACTCATGGGAGATCTGGATCAAGATGATGCCCGCAAGAAATGCCCGAAATGCGGGTCCCGTTACCATTTCGTCTACATGAAAGTTAATGAACTTGGCCAACTTGAATATCACTGTCCGGACTGTGACACAGTTCTAGGTATCAAAGTGTCAAAATAATCGAGACTACCTCCGGAATCAACTCCGGAGGTTTTGTATCCCTTGAAATACCAACCATTTTTTGCCATACTAAATACATGCCAAACGACGACCTCGGCCAGTTTCCCGCGCCCGCCCCAGTTTTACCTGTCGCACCCATTGATCCCGACACCCATCTACCTACTCCCGAATTTGAGGAAACACCCGATGTAATTCCCTCTCCTGTCACAACACCTCAAGAAACAGCGACTGAGGCACCACCACCGGCCTCACCGGAAACTCCTTTTACCGTATCCGCTCCTGAAGCCGTCCCATTCGAAGCCTCCCCTGAACCGGAACCTTTGCCTACCTCAGCCATGCCACCTGAACCTCCATCCCCGGCCTTCGCCCCCCAACCTTTACCTGCCGTCGCTCCTACAAGCGGAGGGTCAACTTTTCGCACCATCATCTTCTCCGTATTATTTTTCGTTGCTCTTGGTGGCCTTGCAGCCGCCGCCTTCCTTTTTCAACAGACAACTCAGCTCAGAACTCAACTCTCAGAAATCACCCAAACCCTAGATCAGCAGCGTACCCAACCTCCCATCACTCCCACACCAACGATCATTGAAATTCCCACAGGCTCACCCACACCCGGCTCCACTATCTCCGCTACTCTCACGCCCAGCCCCACCGTAATTCCCGTACCCGGCTCACCACTCAAACCACTTTCCGTCTCCTCCATCGTTCTCAAGATCGGCATTGACTACCAGCCAAATGCTCAATTTATCCTCCTCAAGACCGATAATGCCAATAGTGCCCAAGGTGCCATCTCCAAATACTTCTTCCGTCAGGACCTCAACACCAAAAAATATTTCTATGTCTTGGTCAGTGGTACATCCCAACCGGAAATTATCGATAGGAACATCCAGGTTACACCTGACAACAACATTCCCTCGCTCAATAGCTTGGTTCTCGAAGATAAACTCGGCATCGATCTTGATGAAGCCCTCAGAATCGTCTACTCCAAATGTTCCGACCAGACAGCTTGCCAGGGAGCAGATACCAGAGCACAGTACATTCAAACCTCCAGTGGTGTCATCTGGCAGATCTCCCTTTTCATCCCCGGAAAAACTCAGCCGATGGTCATGCAAATCAACGCTCAGACCAAAAACATCGTCTTCCGTACCTCAGAATTCATCCAGGATTAGGGCTTGACTTCGTCAACGTACAGAGTGGTTCCTGAATACTCTCCCGTAACCGTCACTTGCTGACCCACGTATTGTTTCAAATCCAATTTTCTACTTGTAATCTCAATACTTTTTTTACCAGAAAGGATCAGAAACTTTTCTCCGCTCTCACTGACCACCCCTTGTATGCTCTGTACTGGAGATGTTTCAAAACTCACGTTGGTCGGAGTCGAAACAGCACAACCACCAAGTAACAAACTTATAACCAAGAAGGTGACGACTGATCTATTATTGTTCACACTTAATACTAACATTCACCCGATAATATTTTCCCGCTTCTCATCATCAAAACATTAAAAAGACTGGAGTAACCCAGTCTTATTTTTGTGCCGAGGACAAGATTCGAACTTGTGTAGGCTTGCGCCGCGGGTTTTACAGACCCGAGTATTTGTCCACTCTACCACCTCGGCAAGTGTCTTCATTTTAAATCCTGGAGCCGCCGTTGGGGGTCGAACCCAACACCTCGTTCTTACCAAGAACGCGCTCTGCCAGCTGAGCTACGGCGGCAAACAACTACAAGGAACACGTTATATTTTACCAAGGCTGACCATACTTTGCTATTGGCTACTTTTCCGATATAATATTATAAGTTCAAGATCATTAAAATCACATTCTGATTCCAGACAATTACTCCACCGGAGAACATTAAGACATCCCAAAGGAGATCCATGTACTCAATCCCCATCCTTCTTGTTTTATTTTTTCTCTTTCTTCCCCTTTTTATCACTGCCCTTATGAACCGCAAGGTCGCAATCAGTCCATGGTACGACATAACCATGGCTGTCATCGCCCTCACACTGTTCATGCTCAACTTGTTGCAGTTCAACAGTGGGTCAGGCACAGGATTCGATCAAATTGCCGCCTACGCTTGGCTATTCAACGCTGTTGTTCATATGATTTCCCTCCCGATCGACATAAACCGTCACAAAAACGGCTGGTAACAAGCACACGCCCACCTTACGATAGGTGGGCTTTTTACTCGCTTGAGCCACCTCTGGGATTCGAACCCAGGACCCCCTGTTTACAAAACAGGTGCTCTAGCCAACTGAGCTAAGGTGGCAACAGCTATATTTTACCTCAACCCGACCTCACCGACGGATAATTTATTTGAAATTTTCCCCTATCACCACCAATACATCGGCGTTTGGCCTTATCTCCGAAGACTCGGTAGCCACTTCACCATCCAATAGTTTCGCCAGGGCTGCCACTTGTTCCGCTTTCTTTCCTGTCAAATCGATTATCTGCGTTTTCTGATATGTAGTGCTTGAAGCGTTCGCTTTGGCCGTTACCGACAAACCCAGAACTTTCTTCTCCACAATTCTTTTTTCCAACTCCACCGTTAGTCCGGCGCTTTTTGTCCCGTTGTACAGTGCCAATCTCAGCGGGTTCTTCTCATCTACTCCCGGAATGGTGATCGCTGTTTCACCGATGTTCACCGGTATCACATCAACCACTACATTCTTACTCGGACTGTAAATATATGCTTTCTTGGCGTTTCCGTAAATCAAGATTTTGTCTCCATTCTCTGCCTTCTCAAACACGGGCTGATCTTTTAACTTCTCTTTATCCGTCACTGTCGCTACTACAGGCTCTTCTCCGGTGGGCAACACAACCAGTTTGGAAACCTGTGCCACCAAAGCCTTTGTTTCCGCCTTCGCCTTTTCCTGAGGATCCAATTTCAACTGGGCCACTTCTGTTTTCAGCGAATGATAACTATTATAGTAATACCGCAGTGCGAACGTCTCCAAAACGACCAGAAGAACTATCCCATATTTGACATTTAATAATCCTCTTAGTGAATTTTTTATCATACTGTAGCAATCATTACAAACATTCTTTAATATATCAAGTGTTACGTTTGCAACGTGATATATTTGTCATATGGACTCGGATAATACCCTTCAAAACGCTCACGCTACCGGTCCCACGACACTTGAGACCTCGGTCTCCAAATACCTCCCCTATCTTCAAGATATTCAGCGTAAATTGACTACCCTCCTGGTGGTTATTTTGATCTCCGGTCTCTCAGGCTTCTTCTATTACCAGAAAATACTTAGCTTCATTCTCAAGATATTTAATCTTGAAGGCATCACCATCGTCCTTTCTTCTCCTTATCAGTTCATTGACCTAGCCATAAACACCGGCATAGCCACAGGGGTCGTCGTCGCTTTCCCCTTGCTAATTTATTATGTCCTCCAGTTTCTCAGGCCGGCACTCGCCGTCAAAGAATTCAAATTATTGCTCAGACTCGCCCCGCTTGCCCTTGTCCTCTTCATTCTGGGTTTTGCTTTTGGCATATGGGTAATGCAATTTGTTATAAATATATATTCTCAAACGGCTCTAGACTTCAACGTCTCCAACATCTGGGACATTAGCCGCTTTTTCTCCCAGACCATCATCATGGGAGTCAGTCTTGGTCTGGTTTTTGAACTTCCCATCGTCGTCACTCTCCTTATAAAAGCCAAACTGATTAAAAAGAAAACCATCTCCAATAACCGCCGTTTCGTCTATGCTGGCATTCTGGTACTGGCCGCTCTCCTCCCCCCTAATGACGTCATTTCACTCTCAATTCTCACCATAGTTCCCTTGCTTCTTTTTGAAATTGCGCTACTATTAAACAAACAATATATATAGCATGTTTAGTAATATTGGCATCGGAGAAGTAGTCGTTGTCGTTTTGGTTCTGCTCTTCCTCTTCGGTGGCAAGAAACTTCCCGAATTGGCCAGAGGCCTGGGAGAATCCGGAAAAGAGCTCAAAAAAGCCAAGAAGGAAATCGAACGCGCCTTATCTGATATTAATAGTGACATAGACGAAGACCCAAAAACGAAAGGGGGTGACCAACAATAATGCCTAATTTAGGTTCAACAGAAATACTTGTAGTCGTCGGTGTCCTACTCGCCCTGTTTGCAGTAAAACAGATCCCCGGACTCATAAGTGGTATAGCAAAAGCTATCAAAGAGTTTCGCAGTGCATCAAAATAGAACGTGATATTATTTATTAATAATTTATAACCAAAACAAAATATGTTAAATTTGTTCAAGAACATTGGTTGGGTGGAAATAGCGATCATCGCTGTTGTCCTGATAGTACTTTTTGGCGGTAGACTTCTTCCCAAAATTGGAAAGAGCGTGGGAGAATCCGGAAAAGAGCTGAAAGACGCTACCAAAGAACTCAAAGACGCCGTCAAGGAATAAGATTATCGGACACAACACACAAGAGTCCCCCTTCAAGGGGATTTTTGCTGTCTCTTTCATTATTTTCCACAAAGCTGTATTCTTAACTCATATGAAAGGAGGTAATTAATATGTTTAATAACATTGGCTCAATGGAGGTTTTACTTGTCGGCCTGATCCTCTTCTTACTTTTCGGTGGTAAAAAACTCCCAGAACTCACTCGAGGTATAGTCAACTTTATGAAAGAGTTCCGGGCCGGCCTCAAAGAAGGAAGTCCTGAGGATAACAAATAAGAAGACCGTCAGCTACATATATATTTTTGTTAAGATTATTGATAAATGCCCAATCACATCTACAATGTCAAACAGGCAGCCAAGATCTTGGGCCTGTCTACCAACACCACCTACAAGTATCTCAATGAGGGCAGGATTAAAGCCGCCAGGGGTCATGTCAGAGGCACTTTCATCATCACCGCCAAATCCCTGGAGGATTTCATAGGCAGCAAACTCCCTGAAGATGCTCTCAAAGAAGCCGAAAGCGCTGACCTCGTGGGGTCAAGCTTTAAAGATGGTGAAGCCATCATTGAAGTCACCTCCCCCACCCTCGCCACCAAGGTCACCAGGATCCTTATTACCCTGTCACTATTGATCATCATCGCCGATATTCTCCTCAACTCAAACTTTTCTCCCATGGCTCAGATTGGCAGAGTCACTCTGATTGCTATCTTGCTCCTCGTCTCCTATCAATACGGTGGTTTTGTCAAGAAATAAAAACTCATGAGACAAACAAAGCTGCAAATAATAGATAGCAGTCTTTTCCTCTATGGAGCCATTGTCACCTTCATTCTCACCATCACTGCCTTTTTCAATCTTAAAACTCAGAACAGCCTGATCACTCTGATACTTTTTCTCCCTGTGACTATCTACTTTGTCATAAAAATCATCTCCGATCTGAAAAAGTCCCTTCTCAAACTCCTCAATATTGACCAAAAGAAACATCCCTACTTCGGCCAGTTCTCCCTCTCCACTTTTATCAGTCAATCCGAACCCACCTTCCTGATCAACCTTGCCCTTCTTTCATTGGCGGTCGCCCTGATCCTTTTCCGGATTAGTATAGAGATTAACCAATGAAATCTGACAGAGTTCTCATCATCTACAGTTTTCTGGCCTGCGCCTTTCTCATGGCCGTCGGTATTTTCTCTGCACGTAGTAGTGGACAACTGCTCGCCAGCTTCATCTATCTCCCCTTAGTCTTTTTCTTTGGTACCAAAATATTCCACTGGTTACTCGCTAAAACTGTCACCAGAGTCGTGGTTCAAAACAAGGTTCTCCCTGGTCCGGCATCAAATAATGCCCAAGTAGTCTCTTCCCCTACCGACCCTGAATCTGATGAAGAAGGCGTTACCGACAAAGACAAACGTCTCTTCCTTAAACTCATCGGTACCACCGGCATTTCACTTCTTCTCTTAGCTCTCTTTAGCCGAAGAGCCCGTGACACATTCCTGGGTGGTGGAGTGGCCGCCGGTCCGGACGTGGTCGGGATCAAAGACACCACCGGCAATCAAATTGATCCTGCACAGCAAGGTCCCACTGATGGTTACGAGATCAGCGAAATTGATGATGAGGGCACGCCGGTGCACTTCGGCTACGTTAAAAAGACGGGCGCTTGGTATATCATGCAATACAATAACGGCAACTTCCGCTATACCAAAGGAGATAAAAATTTCTCTGCGAATTGGAATAAGCGGACCGAACTAACATACGGTTACTTCAACGACATCTTCAGTTAAACAAACCGACGTGGTATAAATAGCACAACAATGTTAACTATTGTTATTCCGTCAAAAAATGAGGTCTTTTTAAGGAAGACGATCTTGGACGTCCTGAAAAAAGCCACGGGCGAAATTGAGGTTCTCCCTGTTTTAGACGGTTACGAACCACCAAAGACAGAACTGGTTACTGATCCACGGGTCAGATATATCCGTTTACCCGCACAACCCTACTCTCAAAAAAGACATGGCATCAATCTGGCTATTTCTCAGGCCAAGGGCAACTACGTCATGTCTCTTGATGCCCATTGCATGATGGCCAAAGGCTTCGACGAACAACTGGCCAAAGATCACCAGCCAAAATGGGTCCAGATCCCCCGCAGGAACAGACTGGATGCCATCAAATGGAGTTTACAGCCACAAAGCGACAGCCGACCACCTATAGACTACGAATACATTATGTTCCCCCCATTAGTTAAGGATCACGCTATTCATGGATTCAAATGGGACGAAAGGACTCTCAAAAATTGGGACATACCCATAGATGACACCATTCAATTCCAAGGTTCCTGCTGGTTTATGACCAAGCGCTGGTTCAAAAAAATGGGCTTCATGCAGGTCGAAGGTTACACCGGCTGGGGTCAGGAGGCAGAAGAGATTTCCATGACCACCTGGAAAAATGGCGGTCGTGTCGTCACCAACAAGAATACCTGGTACGCTCATCTCCACAAAGGACCGGTCCATGGCCGAATGTATCACCTCTCTAGGGAAGAAAACCGCCGTAGCTATGCTTATTCATATAACAAATGGCTGGTCGAGAACAAAGACTTCTTCATCAGCATAATAGAAAAATTCCCTCTCATGCCCGGTTGGCCGGCCAATTGGAAGGAAAGACTTTGGCCAAAAACGAAGGATACTATAATAAATATCAATATGAACACTAACGCCCCCAAAACCAAACCTGCCCGCCATGGTGGGGCGGATGCGACGGTGATCTATGTCACGAGTAACCTGGAAAAACTCAAATTCGAGAACCGGGTTAAAAAAGAGTTGGAAAAGAACTCCGGTGGTCTGCCTATTATTTCCGTCTCCCGCCGGCCCATAAAATTAGGAAAGAATATCAGCGTTGGTGAAGTTCCCGTTTGCGATTCCACTACCTTGAGACAAATTCTTAAGGGCTTAGAAGCGGCCAAGACCGATTGGGCCATCATCGCCAAAGACGATTATACTTATCCCCCAGAATACTTTTCTTTCACCCCGCCGACCAAAGACCGGGTTTACCGCTACGAGAATGTGTGGGTCTTGGGTGATAAATACTGGCAAAAAGGCTTCACCGAATATGCCCAGATGGCCGACCGTAAATTTTGGATCGCTCAAATTAAAAAAGCCCTTGACGGTAAAGAAGGCTGGGAAGAGACCACTTTCTCCCCCGTTTTTACCGAGCAGGGCGCCTGGACCTCTGACAATCCGGTGATCAATTTCCGGACCACCAGTAGTCTGCGCCGCTTCCCCTCTATCCGCCGCAATGTCCGTCCGAAGAGAAACTTACCTTACTGGGGACCCGCTGCCGAATTAAGGGCGAGAATGGAACATGCCTGATCAATATGGATACCCTGCAGTACTTCCTCGATAAGTTCCCTGTTGATTTGAATCAGCCCTCCCCTTTCAAACTTCCTATCAGCCGTGAAACGGACATCCCGCAAATATTTAATGAGCTCGGTTTCAAAATCGGTGCCGAGATCGGTGTCTACCGAGGTGGATATTCTGAGGCCCTACTGAAAAACATCCCCGGTTTAAAACTCATTGGTGTCGACCTATGGGAACTTTATCCGGGTTACCGGGATTATCGCCGGAACGATATGGAAACGGCCTATGACGAAGCCCTTGAAAGAACTAAAGACTATGAATGCCAACTAATCAAAGGTTGGAGTAATGAAGTGGCCAAAAAAATACCCGATGGAAGTCTGGACTTTGTTTATATCGACGGTAATCATTCCTTCGAATATACCGTGATGGATCTCGCCGCCTGGTCCAAAAAAGTCCGCAGCGGCGGGGTGGTCTACGGACATGACTTCGAGGACTGGTCCCACAACTGGCGCCGTTTTGATATGGGTGTCATCTATGCCGTTACCGGCTGGACCCAAGCTTATCAAATCCACCCCTGGTTCGTTATCGCCAAAGATAAACACCCCAGCTGGCTCTACGTCAAATGAAAATCTTATTATGCACACATCATCAATAGAACTAATGAAATCCCTTTTAGATCGGTTTGCTGTGCTGGGTGGGCGTACAGTGCTCGAACTTGGTTCTCAGATCATACCGGGGCAGGAAGAAATCGGATGCTATCGTGACTTGATCAAAGACAAGGGGTGTAAATTTATCGGTGCGGATATCTCGTCCGGAATAAATGTAGACCTGGTTCTTAATGACGGATACCGTTTTCCTTTCAAAGACAATGAGTTTGATTTGATAATTTCCGGACAGACGATGGAGCACATGGAATTTCCCTGGGTGTGGCTGACTGAGGTTAAAAGAATACTCAAGAGAGGAGGAATGGCTATCATAATAGCACCATCCAAAACACATGAGCATAGACACCCAATAGATACCTTTAGATATTTTAGGGATGGGATGATTGCATTAGCCAAATGGACTGGGTTGGAAGTCGTTGAGGCAGGTAGGGTATCGGGTGATACTTATTTGGTGGCAAAGAAATAATAAATATGACCGATTTAACCATCCTCTATTACACCGCAAATACCCTTCATGAGCCATTTGCCACCAAAGTAAGAGATATCCTCTGGCAAGCCAAGGGGGATTATCCCCTGATCTCGATATCCCAAAAACCAATGGATTACGGCCAAAACATTGTGGTTGATTTTCCCAGAGCCTACCTGAGTATTTATAAGCAGATCCTTGTCGGAGCTAAAGCAGCCACTACCGATTTTGTTGCCTTTGCCGAAGACGATTGTCTCTACACCAAAGATCATTTTAATAGCTTCCGCCCCAAGGATGACGAATTTGCCTACGACATGTCCAAATGGTCCGTCTATTCCTGGAGCAACCCGCCGGTATATTCCATTAAAGACCGTATAAGCAATTGCACCGCTATCGCTCCCCGGAAACTCCTGATCGAAGCTCTGGAAGAAAGATTCGCCAAGTATCCCGACGAAAGCAAGATCCCCCTGCATTATTTTAGCGAATTTGGCAAATACGAAAATAGCCTGGGAGTCACACCCCGGAAAGCTGTCCGCTTTCTTTCTAAAACACCCTGTGTTATCTTTTCTCATCCGGAAGCCATTGGTTACGACTATCTCGGCAACCGCAAAAGACTCGGCGGTTTTTTGGCCTATGACATTCCAGTTTGGGGTAAGGCTGAAGATGTTATAAAAAATATCTATCAATAATGACTAAAAACGGCCGCATGGCTTCTCACATTCCGGTACTCGTCGGAGCTTTTGATCTCTCGGAAGGTGATGTCCTGGAAGTCGGCACCGGTTATTTCTCTACTACCCTTCTTCACTGGCTTGGAGCCACCACCGGTAGAAAGATCGTTTCGTACGAGACGGATCCAAAATGGTACGCACACGCCAAAAGATACCAGTGTGACTATCACGACATTATCTTTGTCAAAAATTGGAATGACATTCCCGTAGACAAGAAGTATTGGGGTCTCGCCTTCATCGATCATGCTCCGGCTCAACAGAGAGCCAAAGAGATCGAACAAACTCACGGGATCAACCCCTGGTTTGTTTTAGAAAGTCGGAGCGAGAAAAGCGACCCCAGCTGGATGTGGGTAAAAGAATAGCATGTCCACGAAACCCCAAAACAGAGAGGAACTGGCCGAATTGTTTCACGAACTTGGGTTCAAAATCGGTGCTGAGATTGGAGTCCTGGGAGGTGATTATTCTGCTTTTATGTGCCAAACCAATCCGGATCTAAAGCTATTCTGTATCGACTCATGGGGTACAGGCGAACATAAAAAAAGAGAATACCATCTGAGAAAATACGAAGAAGCCAAAGTCAAACTTGCACCATACAACACCACCATTATCTACAAGCTCAGTATGGATGCGGTCAAAGATTTTGCCGACCGGAGCCTTGATTTTGTTTATATCGATGCCAATCATGAACCCCAATTTGTCGAAGAAGACATCCGGGAATGGTCTAAAAAAGTAAAGGTGGGCGGTATCGTTTCGGGGCACGATTACGCCTTGCGACTCGCCAAAGTAGTTGACGAATATATCAAGGATCACGACCTGGATTTACAATTAACGACACTGGAAAGCGAAAACATTTCCTGGTGGTTTTTCAATAAATAAATATGGACAATAACCTAAAGTTCACTTTTGAAAATATCAGAGGCATTAAAATACACTTACATCCGGACGAAAAGCTATCTAATCAACTCCGTAGAGAGCAGGAATTCTTTGAGCCGGGTCTTTTGGATTACATGCTAGAACATCACAGAAAACAAAGAGTGATCATTGATATAGGAGCGAATTTAGGAAATCATGCTATATACTTTGCTAACTTTCTTGAATATAAAGAGATCCTTTGTTTTGAACCTGTTCCCGATAATTTTAAGCTTTTAGAACTAAATGTTACCTATCCTAAGACCAAAATTTTTCCCATTGCGCTAAGTGATAAAAAAACAACACTAAAGATGACCCCGAATAGGCGCAACATGGGTGCCTCCATGGTTGAAGAAAACGGCACTCTTGATGTTGAGGCAATCACTCTGGATAGCCTAAACCTGAAAGATGTTACTCTGTTAAAGATCGACGTCGAAAGACACGAACCATTCGTTCTGGCAGGAGCCAAAGAAACGATTGATAGATGCCACCCACTGATTCTGATCGAAGACAGATATCTGCGATACGCAAAACTTTTACCGGGCTATGTTCTGGAAAAAGCCTGGCCGGAGTACATGACTTATTTATATAAATGGGTAGGACCGCCATCCCAACTTGAAGAAAAATAATATGATCGAAATTCAAAACGAAACCGCTTCGGTACCACCAATTACCAAAAAATTATCAATAATCATCGCCTTTTATAACAGTCACGAAGCCGTCAAAAGACAGGTCAAGTACTTCTCTTCCATGGATCTTCCGGATGATATTGAGTTTATTCTTGTTGATGACGGTAGTGATCCCCCTCATAAGATTGAGAACTACAAACTCAAGAACCTGACTCTTCACCACACCAATGACAAAAGACCTTGGACCCAGGGTTTGGCCAGAAACGCCGGAGTTAAACTCTCCAAAGGAGAATACTTACTTCTGACCGATATCGATCACATTCTCTCCAAAGAAGCCATCATGGATGGGTATAACTTCACCGGGGATAAAATGATCTTTCCCAGATTCTTCGGAGTTCTACTGGAAGACGGTACTCTAAGCCAAAAAGTTCCAGACCTGATCGAGTATGGACTGCATCCCGAGGCACCAAAAAGTCGTAGAGGTCTCTACGCCAGCTATCACGGCAACACATACGTCTTGAAACGCTCCACTTTTGACCTTCTCGGTGGCTACAATGAAAAAAACTGCACTTTTGGTCATCACGCTCCCTCTAGACAAGGTGAAGACAGCGCTCTGAATGCCGTTTGGAATCGCTATGCAGCTAAACTTGGCATGCTTCCCGCAGTCGGCTCGAATATTTACATGTTCCCCATCGGACGTTATCATATAAGCGGGAATCTAAATCCTAAGGGTTTATTCCATAACTTAAGTCAAGAAGAAGTCCCACAACCCAACAAACCATGACCTACGACCTATCAATTCTCATCCCCTCTAGAAATGAAATGTTCCTTGCCAGGACTATCGAAGACATCCTGTCAAACATCGAAGGTAATACCGAGATCATCGTCGGCCTCGACGGCCTATGGGCAGACCCTCCCATAACTGACAACCCTAGAGTAACCATTGTCCATGTTTCTGAATCCATCGGTCAGCGAGCCATGACCAATCACCTCTGCCGGCTTTCAAGCGCCAAGTACATCATGAAGGTTGATGCCCACTGCGCTTTTGACAAAGGTTTCGATGTCAAAATGATGAATGAGATGCAAGACGACTGGACCATGGTCCCCGTCATGAGAAATCTCCACGCCTTTAACTGGGTCTGTCCTGACGGTCACATCAGATACCAAGGACCCAGCGGTCCTTGTACTGCCTGTAACAAAGAAACGGTTAGAGATGTTGTGTGGATCGCTAAAAACAATCCTCAAAGCACTTCATATTGCTTTGACTCCGAACCCCACTTCCAATACTTCAACGAATTCAAAAAGAGACCGGGGGGCAAGGGTGACCTGACCGAGTCCATGTCTCTGCAGGGTTCCTGTTTCATGCTCACCAGGGACAAATACTGGGAACTTAACATTTGTGATGAGAACTTCGGCAGCTGGGGATCGCAAGGAATCGAAGTTGCCGTCAAAACCTGGCTTTCAGGTGGCAGAGTCATGGTCAACCACAAAACCTGGTACGCCCATATGTTCAGAACTCAGGGAGGAGACTTTGGCTTTCCCTATCAACTTTCCGGCAGTGCTGTCAGTCACGCCAAAAAAACGGCCAAAGACCTCTTCTTTGCCGGCACATGGGAAAAACAGATCAGACCTCTATCTTGGTTAATTGAAAAATTCTGGCCGGTTCCCGGTTGGAAACCGGAAGACCTAGCCAAACTGAAAGGTGGTGTCTCAACCGGTTGCCTCTACTATACCGACAACAGTTTAGACGAAACGGTCGCGCGTGTTTGCCAAAGACAACTCAAGAAAGCCATCAATGGCAAAAAGCTCGTTTCGGTTTCATTAAAACCCATGGACTTTGGTCAAAACATTGTGTTGGATCTAAAAAGAGGCTACCTTACCATGTTCAAACAAATACTCGCCGGCCTAGAGGCTCTTGACACTGACGTCGTTTTCTTCTGTGAACATGATGTGCTGTATCATCCGTCTCACTTTGAATTTACTCCTCCCAAACAAGATGTCTTTTACTACAACGGCAACTACTGGTTCTTAAGGCTAACCGACGGCTTTGCCCTCCACTATGACGTCAGTCCCCTTTCGGGACTGGTCGCATATCGGGAACCCTTGATCAAGCACTTCAAAGAACGGATAGCTCTGGTGGAAAAAGAGGGTTTCTCCTACAATATTGGTTTCGAGCCGATGACCCATGGCAGGATAGATTGGAAGACAAAATATGGCTTTGAAGTCTATCATTCATCCTCCCCGAATATTGACATAAGTCATGGAAAAAATGTCACTCAAAAGAGATGGACTCAGGACAAATTCAGAAGAAAACCGACCAACTGGACGGAGGCAAATATCGACACCATCCCCGGTTGGGACAACGTCCGCAGACTCCTTAATTTCGCCGACCCTGTTTAATTGACCGCTGCATCAATCGTTGTTCAAATACGAGGTAAATATTTCTTTGTAAAATTACCTCCCGGAATCACCAAAAATCACCCCTTTTTCTCTCTTAATCTAATGCCTGTCATCACCTAGTTTAATAGGGGTCTCCCTAGTAAAATTAAGACAGTACAAGGCGAACGTTTATCGCACCAAAAACAATCGGAATGCACAACAACATTAAAGAATATATTCTCACCGATCTTAATGCTCCCCTCATTCTTAGATATACAGACTCAGATATAACTTCTATCATCAAAACGATAGATGGAGTAAGTTATCAAAAATCCCTTGCATGTGACGGTTCTGGAAATCTGACCGATGTCTCTGCTTGGGTAGATCTGTAACATGGCATTTACATACGATACCAAGATACAGTTTTCTGGTACAGCCAATCCTCTAACATCTTCTTACACTTGTGGTGCTGGAACTAAAGTTTTAGTGCTATCAATTACCGTTAATGTACGGTCTAATCTAAGAAGTGGTACTCCTACTTACAATGGAGTTAATTTCACTCAGGTAGGAACTACTCAATATCACGCTACTGGTGAAGTGAATATGGAGCTTTGGTATCTTTTAGCTCCTGATACTGGTAGTGCTTATAGTATTTCTATTCCCAACGCTTCTGGATATTCCCTTTACTGTCATGCTTATTCGTTTGTTACCGCTTCAACTGCGGTTTATGACACTACTTCCACTACGACTGGTACTGGTGGTGACCCCTCATATTCAATAACTACTGCTGTTGATAATGAGCTAATTATTTCCACTACTGCTAATGATGTTAATGCTTGGGCTCCTACTGCCCAAACTGGAACTGTACTCTACAACACCGACCATGGGACTATGGGGACTTCTCACCAATATACCCTTTCTAATTCGGCTGGAAGCAATACACTCTCTTGGACAGGATCATCATCAACCGATTACGTTATTATCATGGTGGCGTTCAAGGAAGGAGCCACGCCATCTTCTTCAGAATCACCATCTGAATCTCCCAGTCTCTCACCGTCCTCTTCAATCTCACCCTCGGAGTCTGCCTCAACTTCCCCCTCTCCCAGTGTTGGTAGCGCTAGTGAAAGTCCCTCTCAATCACCCTCACTGAGTCCATCTGCCTCTATCTCTCCCTCCGAGTCACCCAGTGTGTCGCCCTCTTCTTCTGTCTCACCCTCGGCAGCAGCGGTCATAACTTACGTCAACAACCAAGGACAATCTTATGCCCCGTTGGGTAGTACTTCCCCAATAACCATCTCTGTAGACATTGGTACTCGCACCAATGGCTTATTGGTCTTAGAGATATCCTACTATTCACCGAATGATCAATCTGCTTCTTCAGTAACATATGGAGGCACATCCCTAAGTCAAGCCGTAAGACGTTCTTATGAATTTACCACAGGAGGATTCATGGTCGCTGAAATATGGTATTTGACCAACCCCCCCAATGGTGCAAACGATTTGGTTATTGCTCATGCTCAATCTGGTACCAACACCTATGCTTATTACCTTGCCAGTTGGTATGACAACGCACACCAAACACAAGCGAGTGTTTTAGACAATGTTAACAGCGGAGAGGGAACAACCGATCCCTCCGTTAATGTTGTTCCCACTGAAGATAACGAATTGGTTGTTTCAATATATTTAAGTCAATCAAACGCTGTATTAACTGTCGGAAGTGGAGAGTCACTTATCAATGATGCAAGCTGGGGCATGGCATCCGCTGGTGGAAGCTATGATATTCAGACAACTGCAGAAACGCAGTCAATGGACTGGGCTGGAACAGATGATTATTGGTGCGAAAGTGTGGCCAGCTTCAGGCCGGCATCTAGTACAACCTCGGCTTCTGCTTCTTTCAGTCCAAGTGCTAGTTTTTCACCATCCTCTTCAGTATCACCCTCTGTCTCCCCCTCACTTAGTCCCTCGGCCTCAGAGTCACCCAGTCTCTCGCCCTCCGCCTCCCCCTCGGTCAGCCCGTCGATAAGTCCGTCTATTTCACCCTCGATCTCTCCCTCAGAGTCACCCTCACTTAGTCCCTCGGCCTCAGAGTCACCCAGTCTCTCGCCCTCCGCCTCCCCCTCGGTCAGCCCGTCGATAAGTCCGTCTATTTCACCCTCGATC
>Ga0209727_1001847_pt1 | contig 16299 bp, 21 predicted proteins | sample RifGroC1_FD_183995 | JGI IMG/M metagenome (GOLD analysis project Ga0209727, IMG submission 183995) | Groundwater microbial communities from Rifle, Colorado, USA - Groundwater C1 (SPAdes) (version 2) | ecosystem: Environmental > Aquatic > Deep subsurface > Groundwater | place: Rifle, Colorado...
CGAAGGTCGTGGTGCCGGGCAAGGTGAAGGCGCAGCCGGCGGCGAACCCGTTTGGGCAGCTCACCGGATGACGGTCAAGGACTACGCAGCGGTGGCGCGGGCCTATGCTCGGGACGTGGTGGCAGGTCGGGTGCTCGCCTGTCGGTGGGTGCGGCTAGCGTGCCAGCGGCACCTTGATGACCTCAAGCGGGCGCGGACCAAGGAGTACCCCTATCGGTTCGATGCGGCGCGGGCGAATGCGGCCTGCCGGTTCGCGGAGCTCATGCCGCATGTGAAGGGCCATTGGGCGATCCCCGTGCCGGGCAAACCGGAGGCGGTGCGTATCCGGCTCGAGCCGTTCCAGGTGTTCGAGCGGGCCTCGCTGTTTGGCTGGGTCGAGAAGGCGAGCGGGTTTCGGCGGTTTCGGATCGCCTACATCGAGCGACCGCGCAAGAATGCGAAGTCGACGGACGCGGCGATCACGGGGCTCTACTGCCTGGCGGCGGATCGGGAGTACGGGGCGGAAGTCTACTCGGGGGCGACCTCGGAGAAGCAGGCCTGGGAGGTGTTCCGGCCGGCCAAGCAGATGGCGGAACGCACGCCAGAGTATCGCACATACTATGGCGTGGAGGTGAACGCGAAGAGTCTCGCGGTCCTCGAGACGGGCTCGCGTTTCGAGCCCATCATCGGGAAGCCGGGCGATGGGGCCAGCCCGTCCCTCTCGATCACCGACGAATACCACGAGCATCCCGACTCGGTGCAGTTCGATACGATGGTGACAGGCATGGGAGCGCGGCGCCAACCGCTGGCGCTTGTCATCACCACGGCCGGGGACGACATGGAGAGCCCTTGTTACGCGCTCCATGAGCGGGTCGTCAAGATGCTCGACGGGACGATGCCGGACGATCGGCTCTTCGGCATCATCTATACGATTGACGACGGGGAGGACTGGACCTCGGAGACAGCGCTCCGGAAAGCCAACCCGAATTACGGCGTGTCGGTCGATGCGACCTACCTCCAGGCGCAGCAGCGGACGGCGCTGAACGACAGCCGGTTGCAGAACGTGTTCAAGACCAAGCACCTGAACGTCTGGAACACGTCGCGGAGCCCGTGGATGAACATGGAGTGGTGGCACCGGCAGGCGGATTCCTCGCTTGCGATGGAGACGTTCCGCGAGGATCCGTGTTGGATGGGGTTCGACGTGGCGGCGCGGATTGACATCGTGGCGGCCGTCACGATGTTTCGTCGCGAGCTTGAGGATGTGCCGCACTTCTATTGCTTCGGGCGGTACTACGTGCCGGAGGCCCGCGTCAACGAGCCGGAGATGAAGCACTACCAGCGGTGGGCGCATGACGGCTACCTGATCCCGACGGACGGGAACGATATCGACCTGGCGCAGATCATGGCCGATGTGCAGAGCGATAAGACGGTCCACGGGTACGACGTGCGCGGGGCTGGGATTGATCCGTGGAATAGCATCAGCCTCCGGGACGGACTCGGGCGGTTGGGTATCACGGCCATCGAGATCCCGCAACAGGTGGGTTACTTCTCCGAGCCGATGAAGTTTCTCGAGGCGGCGGTGAAGGACGGGCGACTGCACCACGACGGGAACCCCTGCATGACGTGGATGATGGGGAACGTCACCGTGCGACCGGATGCGAAGGACAACGTATTCCCGCGGAAGGATCGGCGGGAGAACAAGATTGATGGGCCGGTGGCGCTCATCATGGCGATGCGGCTCGCGATGGAACAGAAGGTGTCGGTGTACGAGAGTCGCGGGCTTGAAGTCCTGTGAGGGTCGCGATCCTGTGTCCCACGCACAACCGGGCCGGGACGATTGGCGAGGCCATCGAGAGTTGTCTCCGGCAGTCGGCGGAGTGGTGGGATCTGTTTGTGCTGGATGATGGAACCGAGGACGAGACGGAGGCTGTTGTGCGGTCCTTCGCTGATCCGAGAATCCACTACAGGCGGCCGCCGAAAGCGCCAGGGAACGAGCCGGCCGTAAGGAATGCCTTGCTTGCGTGGTGGCCCGAGACGCACGCGTTTGCCTGTTGGCTTGATTCGGATGATGTGCTCCACCCGGAGCGCGTGGCGCGACAATCGGCGTACATGTCCGCGCATCCCGAGGTGGACGTGAGTTTCACCGACCTTGGCGTGTTCACCGCGCGGGAGGCGATTTGGCCACTGCTCCGGGAGGGCGCAACGATCTTTCCCCGGTGGCCGCTGGACATCAGCCGCTACGCAGAGGGTTGGCCGCGGGGCTACCGCGGAAACGTGAACCACCCGACGGCGATGTTCCGTGTGCGCGACGTGCCCTATGATAGCCGGGTCGTGCATGGCGGGTGCGATGTGCTGTGGATCATGGCGCTTCGGCGGGCGGGGCGTAGGCTTGGGTATCTGGCGGACCAGCTCTACTATCTCCGGCAATGGGAGGGACGGCTCACGAAGCGGCGGGATGCGTTGCCGCAAGACGTGCTGACGGACGAGGTGGCGATGATTCGCCGCGCCGTGGCGGAGCTCGTGGTATGATTGACCTGCGGCAACGATTCGATCAATGGCCTTGGGGCGGGGCCGGGCAAGACCTAGACGAGATTCCTGCCCCACCGCATCCGTGGCGCGTCGTGGCGTGCCTGAATGTCTGGAATGACGTGGACGAGCTTCGCCGCACGCTGCCGCTCTGGATTGGCTCGGTCGATGCCGTGCTCGCGGTGGACGGCGCCTACCGGGAGGTGCAGGCAGTCCCGGAGAGCACGGATGGGACGCTGGAATTCCTGGCGGGCTTCCCGTCGGTGCGCGTGATTCCGACGTCAGGGCTGACGCAGATCGAGAAGCGGAATGTCTACCTCGCGGAGGCGCGGCCGGGCGATCTGCTGTGGGTCGTCGATGCCGACGAGTATGTGCCGGACGCGAATGTGCTCCGGACGGTCCCGTGGCTCGATGTGGGATGGGTCGAGTGCGCGTCCCCGCTCTATGGTCGGGTCGTGCACACGCCGCGTCTCTTTCGCGCCCAGCCGGGACTCCACTACGAGGGGCGGCACCATTGGATCCGCTGTGGCCCGGACCTCGTGGCGAGTCACCAGGAGGGAGGCGCGGGATACCTGCATCGCGCCGTTCCGCTCCGGATGTTCAACAGTCGTGGCGTGTTCCGCGCGGATGCGCGGCAGTACGCGCACGAGGCGGTGCGGAGCGAGACGTATCGACAGGAGTTGACGATCGGACGACCCCTCCAGGCGCACGAGCCGTTGCGCATCTTCCAAGCGGGGCCGTTCGATCCGGGCGGGGTGATGTCGCGGCTCCATACGGCGCTCAACAGCACGACGCCGCACGAGTCAGCGATGGCGCCGAATGGGGGCCATCCGTTCGGGTACCCGAAGCAGTACGATCTGACCCGTGACCGCGCGCTCTGTCGGGACCTGGCGGCGACAGCCGATGTTGTCCACCACCACGTCACCTATGCCGCGCACGATCTCCTCGGCGTGCGGGGGCGGTGGACGGTGATGCACCATCACGGGACGGAGTACCGGCGCGCGCCGGCGGAGTACAACGCCCTCGATGCGGAGCGGGCGGGCCTCCGGCTGATCTCGAACCTTGAGTTGCGGCAGTATGGTGAGGGGTTGCGCTACCTACCGAATCCCGTGCCGGTGGCGCGGTACGCGCGTCTGCGCGAGGGCTACGCGCCGACGGGAACGGTGCGGATCGGTCACTCGCCGTCGAAGCCGAGTCTCAAGGGGACGGTGCAGTTCGTGGCGACCGTCGAGCGACTGCGGGCGCAGGGGTTGCCGGTGGAGGCCGTGGTGATTCAGGGCCAGTCGATTGCCGAGTCGCTACGGATCAAGGCGACGTGCAATCTCTTCTTCGATTCGTTTTGGTTGGGGTTGCAATGCTCGGGGCTCGAGGCAGCGGCCATTGGCATGCCGGTCATCGCGGGCGACCCGGATTGCAAAGTGGGATTCGAGGAATGGCTGGGGACCGTGCCGTACAGCTACGTGCCGGACGAGCGGGCGCTCGCTGAGACGATTGAGCGCCTGGTGTTGGACGAGCCCTACCGCACGTCGGAGGCGGCGCGGGTAGTAGACTACGTGCGGCGCCACCATGACGGGGCCGCTGTGGCGCAGCGATACGTGGAGTATTTGGACGAGGCGTTCGGTTGGCGTGAGGCGCTGGCGTTGAAGGCGGCGGCATGAAGTGGGCGCGTGAGATGGACAGGCGTGTGGTGCATCGGTTCGCCCTCCTGCCGTATGAGTGTCGGCGCGGCGATGGAGTCTCCGACGTCGTATGGCTCGGGTGGGTGACGATTGAGCAGTTCCGGGGTGGGTGCAGTCCGTGGTATGATGTGCGCGCGTGGCCGGGACGTCTCAAGGGGGACGTGATCGCGGAGGAGTGGCCGGACCGCGGGCGTAAGGTGGCCGTATGATCACCTTGGATCGGAGCGACGTGGCGTTCTGGGCCGGTGTGGGGTGTATCGGTGCGGGATGCTGGCTCTGGAGTCCGGCGCTCGCGCTGGTGGTAATTGGGTGTATGCTCGTATTCGTGGCGTGGCTCTTGACACGGGGGACTGATGGCGCTCCTCGCCGCCCTGACTCGTCAGGGGTATAACAACCCGGAGGACCCGACCAAGCCGCTAGAGCCATATTGGCTCCTCGAGGCGTTGGGGGCGCGTCCGACCCGGGCGGGTGTGCGGGTCAACGAGCAGACGGCGCTGACCATCGCGGCGGTCTATGCGGCGGTGCGGATCATCACCGACACCGTGGCGTCCCTGCCGATCGACCTCTATCGGCGACTGGAGCGCGGCAAGGAAAAGGCGACGACTCATCCGCTGTGGCAACTCCTGCACCTCCGCCCGAACGACGAAATGACGGCGGTGACGTTCAAGGAAGTTCTCCAGGGGCACCTCGAGACGTGGGGCAACGCCTACGCGGAAAAGGAATTGCGGCGCGATGGTGCCGTTGTGGGGCTCTGGCCGCTGCTGCCAGACCGGACATTTCCCGAGCGCGTGAACGGACAGAAGCGGTACAAGACCCGGCTCCCCGATGGCACACAGGTGATTCTCTCGGCGGATCGGGTGCTCCACATTCCGGGGTTCGGGTTTGACGGATTGGCTGGGCGCTCGCCGATTCAACTGGCGCGCGAATCGCTCGGACTCACGCAGGCGGCGGAAGCCTACGGGGCGGGATGGTTCGGCCAGGGGGCGCGGCCGGCCGGTGTCTTGGAACATCCGGCGCAGCTCTCTGAGACGTCGCGCAAGAATCTCCGGGAATCGTGGACGGCGATGCATGAGGGGCTGGAGCGCTCACACCGCATTGCAATCTTGGAGGAGGGGGTCAAGTGGCACCAACTCGGACTCCCGCCCGGCGATTCGCAGTTCCTGGAGACGCGGCGGTTCCAGGTGCAGGAAGTAGCCCGGTGGTTCCGGGTGCCGCTCCACATGCTCGCGGACCAGTCGATGGCGCCGGCGGCGAACGTCGAGCAGGCGTCGCTTGACTTTGGCAAGCACACGATCATGCCCCGGCTGGTGCGTTGGGAGCAGGCGCTGGATTGGGAGATCGTGCCGCAGGGGTCGATGTTCGTGAAGTTCAACATGGCGGCACTACTGCGGAGCGACCAGGCGGCGCGCGCGCAATACTACCGCGAACGATGGGGGACGGGCTCGCTGTCGCAGAACGACATCCGGGAGCTGGAGGACGAGAACCCGATCGAGGGCGGGGACATCTACTACGTGCCGCTCAACATGGTGCCGGTCGGCCCCGATGGTCCGCGGGTGATGGAGCCGCCCGCCGACGAGACGATGCTGGACGACGATGCGATGATGGCGTCGGAACGCCAGGCGGCAGTCTTGTGGGCGCGGCTCCGGCGTGCCTATCGCGGCCTCTTCGTCGATGCGGCAGAGCGGTGTCTGAACCGGGAGCTGATCGCGGCGGACCGGGCACGGCGGAAGAGCATGGACGAGTTTCGCGCATGGATGGAGAGTTTCTACGCGAAACAACGGGACTATGTGGTGCAGCAAATGCTGCCGGTTCTTGAGTCCTACCGTGCGGCTGTGGTTGAGGCGTGGGGCGCGGCGCCGGAGCAGACGGTCGATACCGACGTGCACGAGATCGCCACGGCCTGGGTGGAGACGTCGGAGCGGGCCTTGCTGGCGGCGCTCGGTGTGCGCGAGAATCCGGCGGCTGCTGTGCATGATCTCCTCGCGACGTGGCGGGAGCAGCGGGCGGGTGATGAAGCGGACGCAGCGATGCGATACTATCAACGGGGTGTCTTATGACGCGGGAATCCTTGCTGGCGAAACTCAAGGCTGATGGCCGGTTCCAGGCGGGCGATGCGCCGGAGCGGCGCATGGTGTCAGCGGGGAGTGTCGAGGTGCGGGCGGGCGAGGATGGCAAGACGCTCGTCGGGCTCGCGGCGCCCTTCGGCAAGCGGTCGGTTGATCTCGGGTGGTTTGTCGAGGAGATCAAGCCAGGTGCGTTCCGCGATGCGATTGGTCGATCCGATGCAGCCGCGCTGTTCAACCACAACCCGGACAACCTCCTCGGGCGGCAGTCGGCGGGGACGCTCACGTTAGAAGAGGCGGACGACGGGCTGCGCTACACGGTGCGCGTACCGGATTCCGAGATGGCGCGCTCGGTGCTTCAGAGTGTGGAGCGCGGGGATTTGCGCGGCAATTCGTTCGCGTTCACGGTCGAGGAAGATGTGTGGGGGACGATCGACGGGGACACGTTGCTGCGGACGGTGGTGAGGGTGCGGGAGTTGTTCGATGTGGGGCCGGTGGTCTATCCGGCCTACCGGGATACCACTGTCTCGGTGCGATCTTTCGATGTCCTGCCGTTGCGGGCGGACATCATTGCGCTGCGGGAGCGCGAGCTGGTTCACCTGATGCTTGACGCGGGCGGGTGATCGTAGTACCGTAGTCCTGAGATGTAGGATGGAGGGACGTCGGGCAAGGCTGGCAACGCCGAGCCATCGCCCGTGCGTCAACGAGTAGACCCCGCCTCGCAATGCGGTGCGCGGACTCTCAGACGATCCCGAAGGGTTAAACCGTTCGGGTCGGATGATGGTTCGCGCTTTTTGTGGCGTCCTCCCCGGCCTGACCCCACGATAAGGACGTAATCGCATGTCTGGACTGACGAGAGCCCAAGAGCTCCGGACCAAGCGCGGGACGCTGGCGGAGCAGGCCAAGGCGATCCTCACGGTGGCCAACGCGCGCGAGGAAGCGCAGCGCGGACTGACGCCGGAGGAATCGGCGACGATTGACAGAATCCATGCCGAGATCAAGACGCTCGGTGAGGAAGCGCGGACGCTCGAAGCCGATCAGGACCGGCTCGTCCAGGCGGGCCGACCGAACACGGCGGGCCAGCCGGCACCGGGCGTGACCCGGAGCGAAGCGATCCGCTCGTGGATGCTCGGAGGCGTCGATGGTATGACGCCCGAGGAGCGGAGCGTGGCCGGTGTGGGTATGGTGTCCCGCGCCGACGCGCAGGTGAATCCCGAGCTGGCGCCGTTCCTCGGCCAGGGGGCACTGCGAGTGCGGCTCTCCCCGCTACCGGCGAACCCAGACGAGCGGCGGGTCTGGAATCGGGAGCTGATGCGCTACGAGTATCGCGGCACGAATCCGCAGTCGACGACCACCACGGCCGGCGGCTACACGGTGCCGAACGCGCCGATGGCCGGTCTCGAGGATGCCCTGCTTGCCTTCGGCGGAATGCGGGCGGCCCGGACCACCATTCTCCGCACGGCGACCGGCGCCTCGCTGCCGATCCCCACCCAGAACGACACCACGAACAAGGGATCGATCCTGGCAGAGAACACAGCGACCACGACCGTGACGCAGTTGACGTTCGGTCAGGTCGTGCTCGGGGCGTTCAAGTACAGCTCGGACATCGTCAAGGCGTCGTATGAGTTCCTGCAGGACACCGCGATCGACGCTGAGGGGTTCATCGCCCGGCACCTGGGCGAGCGGATCGGCCGAATCACCAACGACCACTTCACGTTCGGCACCAACTCGTCGCAGCCCTACGGGGTGATGTGGGCCGCGGCGTTCGGCAAGACAGCCGCCTCGGCGACGGCGATCGCCTACGGCGAGATGGTGGACCTCAAGCACGGCGTCGATCCGTCCTACCGGACGGCGGCGGAGTGGATGCTCAACGATTCCACGGTGGGCGCCCTCACGAAGGTGACCGACAGCTACGGTCAGCCGATGTGGATGCCGGGCCTCGCGCTCCGCGTGCCCGACACGATCCTCGGCCACACGTTCGTGATCAACCAGTCGATGGACAGCGTGGCGGCCGGGAATCACTCGGTGCTGTTCGGTGATTTCTCGAAGTATTACATCCGCGACGTGATGGACGTGATGGTGCTCCGGCTGGTGGAGCGGGGAGCCGACGCGGCGCAGGTGTGGTTCCTCGCGTTCTCGCGCCACGATGGAGATCTCGTGGATGCGGGCACGAACCCGATCAAGTACCTCCGACACCCGGCTTCGTAAGCTCGGGATGGGGTGGGGCCTTCGGGCCTCGCCCCTCTGGAGGCTGACCTCTTACGCGCAGATGGAGATGAAACACATGAGACGGACAATCCTACTGGCCTGCGCGCTCCTGGCGGTGGTGGCTTTCACCACGGCCCAGCGGCGGGACTTGAAGAGCGACATCGCAGTGATCACAACGCTGACGCCCAATATCCGCGCCAACTCGGCGGCGACGGGCGCGTGGGTGGACCTCACGGGCTACATGAGCGCCGTGGCGGTGGTCCATCGCGGGCTGGTCGAGGCGAGCTCGCAGTATGCCGTGCTGCAGGATTCGGCGTCCGGCGTGGCTGTCGCTACCGTGGATTCGGCGAACATCGCGACCGATTCGACGGTGACGGAGATTGGTTATAGCGGGACCAAGCGGTTCATTCGCATTCTCCTCCGTGCCTCGGGGGCGGGGGGTGATTCCTCCTGGGCCGGAGCGGTCATTGTGCGCGGCGACTGTCGGACAAAGCCCTGCTGATGATGCGGCTCCGGATGAAGGTGTCGATGGCCGGGCCGCAGGTCGTGCGGCGGCCCGGCGAGGAGGTCGAGGTTCACGACAGCGAGGGGCTTCGGCTCCTCGCTGCCGGGTTTGCCGAGGTCGTGGTCCCGGAATCGCTCGGGACTCTCGCGAGCCTGGACTGGCCGCTGGCGATTGCACCGCAGGATTATCTGCGGCGCTTCCCGGCGGGTCCCAATGCTGCGTTGGCGCGGAGGCTCCTGTCGCCTGAGCCGGTTGAGGTCCGCTGATGGTCAACGGGTGGGAACTGGTCACGGCTCCGACCGCGGAGCCCGTGGACCGGGATACTGATCTGAAGCCGCTGATCCGCGTCACGGGAACGGACAACGACACCCTGCTCGCGGCGCTGCTGGTGCGGGCGCGGCGGTGGGTGGAACAGATCATCGGGCGCGGGCTCATCAATCAAACGTGGCGGGTCTGGCTCAATGAATGGCCGCCCGACTCGTGGATCTCCCTCCCGATGGCGGCGCCAGCCGGGTCGATCACCCATCTCAAGCACTACAGCACGGCCGACGTGGCGGCGACGGTGAGCAACACCACGTACTCGCTGGATGCGATCCGTCAGCCGAGTCGTCTCGTTCTCAAGGCGAACCAGGTCTGGCCGTCTGCTACGCTGCGGCCGGTGAACGGTATTGAATGTCAGTATGTGTGCGGTTTCGGCTCGGCCGGCTCCTCGGTGCCGGGGGAAATCAACCAGGCGATTCTCCTGCTCGCGGGTGCGTGGTGGGATGATCCCGAGGCGGAGCCGCCGAAGTCGGTGCGGTCGCTCCTCTTTCCCTACCGCGTGACGTGGTTATGAGTCGATCGGCCGGAGCCCGCTACCCGTTCTACGGCACGATCCAGACGATGACCACGGGGCAGGACGCGAGCGGGGGGCCGACGGAAACGGCGTCCACGTTGCGGGCGGTGTACTTCGGGATCGAGGAGGAGGGGGAGGTGGGGGCGGAGCGCACGGCCATCAATCAGCCCTTCGCGACGGTGACCCGCACGATCGTGACGCGGTACTTCAGCGGGGTGACGCCGAAGATGCGGCTCTTGTGGGGCTCGCGGGTGCTGCGGTTCGAGTCGGTGATCAATGTCGGGGAACGGAACGACGAGCTGCGGATCATCGCGGTCGAGGAGGTCTAGTGTCCGAGGAAAGGGATATCCTGATCGCGCGCGCGTTCCGCGACATTCTCGGAGCTATCGTACTGACCCTCCGGGAGTTGGAGGCAGAGAGAGAGGCAGCGGCGGCCTGCCAGCATCCCGAGGCGGATCGGGTCGATGCCCGGACGAGCGGAGACCCGTATCGGTACTACTGTCCCGGTTGTTCGACGTATCAGAGTCCCGCGCATGGCTGAAGTGATCCGAGGTCTTGAGGGTCTCAAGCGGAAGTTCCGTGACCTGGACCGGCGGGCGCAGGGTGCGGCGCTCCGGCGGGCCTTACTGGCGGCGAGCAAGCCCATCGTCGCTGATGCCCGGGCACGGGCTCCACGAGGACGCACGGGCGCGCTCGCGAAGGGGATCATTGCCCGGCGCAAACGAGGGCGGAGCGCGGGCCGTGGGATCATGGCGTTCGGCGTGGGGCCGTCTGCGGAGGTGTTCTATGGGGTGTTCCAGGAGCTCGGGACGATTCACCATGTGGCGCAGCCCTTCCTGCGGCCGGCCTTCGATGCCCAGCGAGACGCGGCCGTGCAGGGATTCGCGGGCGTGATGCGGCGTGAAGTGCTCCGGGTGGGGCGATGACGATTGAGGGCGCACTCTTAGCGCGGCTCACGGGCTATGCGGGACTCACGGCGCTGGTGAGCACGCGGGTCTACGGGGTGCGGCTGCCGCAGAACGTTACCCTACCGGCCGTGTCGTTCTTCCGCGTGTCGGCCGACCGTGAACACGCGATGGGAGCGCGAGCGAAACCGACGCACGCACGGTTCCAGGTGTCGGCGTGGGCGGTCACCTACGATGCCATGCGGGCGGTGGCGGCGCAGGTCGTGGCGGCGCTGGACCGCTACTCGGGGACGCTTGATTCCACGGTGATTCAGCAGATCTTCGTGGACACCGATAGCGATCTCCACGAGGCGGGAATCAAAGATGCTGGGGTGTTCCATCGTCCCACTGATTTCCTCGTCCATTACGAGGAGTGAGCGCGCCATGCGTCGGGATCTGTGTGCCGAGCAAGGGCCAGCCGGCGCTGGGGTTCCTCCGGTCGGCCGTGAAGATCGTGAGCGCGGTGATGCAACACGGTCCCGCGGTGCTCTGGTTCGATGCCGAGGGCACGGAAGTGCCGCAGAGCCGTTATGGCTTGGCACTCCAGGCGATCAAGGAGCCGGTGACGCATCTCCTCTGGCTCGACGACGACATGGAACTGCCGGGGGATTGCGTGCATCGGTTACTGGACGCGGGCAAAGATATTGTCGGGGCCAACTACCGGCGGCGACGGCCGCCCTACCTCGGGACGGCAACGAGCCTCGCCGATGCCGTGGTGGACAGTGTGGGGCAAGTTGGCCTCGAGCGCGTGCGGTCGATCGGCTTCGGCTGCGCCCTGGTCCGGCGCGAGGTGTTCGAGGCGATCCCGCAACCGTGGTTCCTCTGTCATTGGGACCCCGCGGTCGAGGGCTACTACACGGAGGACGTGTATTTCTGCGACCGGGCGCGGGAGGTAGGCTTCGAGGTGTGGGTCGATCACGGTCTGAGTCGGGACGTGGCACATATCGGGACCGTCGCATGGCGGTTCAGGAGTAAGCCGAATGGCTGAACAGGGAATTATTTATCAGAGGAAGCTCTGGATGGGGGCGTATGAGATCCCCTACATCCAGAGTCTGCGGGTGGCGACGGACATCGAGGGACAGGACGACACGATCTTCGGTGATACCGGCCGCTCGGAAGCGCCGGGGCTAGAAGTGCCCGTGCTCGAAGCGGCGGGGCTCTTTGGGGCGGGAGCGGCGACGGAGCCGGACCAGATCCTCGCCAGCTATCTGACGACGAATGATGTGCCCGTGAGTGTTGGGGCGGTAGCGAGCGCTGACGGCGATCCAGCCTATTTCTTCCGAGCGCGGACTGCCTCGTACAGCCCCGGCGGAGCCGTGGGCGAGATGCTGCGCTACGACGTGTCGGCGCGTGGCCGTGGGCATCCGTTGATCCCTGGAACGATTCTCACGAGCAAGAGCGTGAGCGCGACCGAGAATAGCACCAGTGTCCAAGTGGGAAGCGTGGCAGCGACGCGGAAGGTGTACGCCGTCCTGCATGTGACGGCGGTGAGCGGTGACCGTACCCTGACCGCGACGATTCGGAGCTTCCAGTTGAGTGATAAGTCGGGAGCGGTCATCCGCATCAGTTTCGCCGCTCCCGTATCGGCGATCGGGTACGAGTATGCCAGTCCTGTGAGTGGCACAATCAATGATACCTGGTGGGATACGCGGTGGATCATCGGGGGGACAACGGGTTCGATCACGGCAACAGTTCTCATGGGCATTCGATAGGGGGCACCAATGGCGGAATTCGGAATATTCTACAACGCGTATCTCAACTTCTCGACCATCGATCTCTCGAACCGGGTCCGCTCGGTGCGGGTGAGCCGTGAAGTCCAGGCGCAAGACGACACTGTGATGGGCGACACCGGCCGCTCAGAGGCGGCTGGGCTGATCGCCGACACGATCGAGGCGGAGTTCAACCAGGAGTTCGGTACATCCCTGCTCGACGCCACGATCTCAGGCAAACTCGGGATCGGCCAGAGCGCGGCCATCGAGGTCCGGCCCTCGAACGCCGCTGTTGCCACCACGAATCCCAAGTGGTCCGGCACGGTGATCGTGCGATCCTATGAGCCGGTGGCGGGCGCCGTGGGCGACCAGGCCATTGCGCGGGCCACGTTCTTCGGGCCGCTGACGCGGGCGACAGCGTGACGCTGCTCACGCGGGACCAGATTCTCGCGGCGCAGGATTTGTCGCGGGAGCTGGTCGAGGTGCCCGAGTGGGGCGGGTCCGTCTGGGTGCGCGCCCTCACGGGCGGCGAGCGCGACGACTTCGAGGCGTCCTGTCTCACGACGAAGGGCAAAAGCTCGGAGCTCAACTATCGGAACATGCGGGCGAAGCTCGTCGTGCGGACGGCGGTCACGGAGGCAGGCGAACGCGTGTTCACCGATGCCGACGTGGAGGCGCTGACCCAGAAGTCGGCGAGTGCGCTCGATCGGCTTTTCTCGGTGGCGTCGCGGCTGTCGGCGCTGTCACGGACGGACGTCGAGGAACTCACAAAAAACTGAGGACGCGGGACGGCCGGAGGTTCGCCTTCCGGCTGGCCCGCGATCTCGGGTACGCCAACGTGGACGTGATGCTGGCTTCGATGTCGTCGGCGATGTTTGTCGAGTGGGTTGCGGCCTACCAGTTGGAGGCGGAGGCGCTGGAGGAAGCGCGGCTCGAGGCGGACGTAGGTGCTCGGAGACGGAGGCGGTAAGTGGCGACACTCGCGCGACTCGACATCGAGCTCCGGGCCAATACCTTGGCGGTGACGCAAGGGCTGACGAAGGTCAGCCGAAGTCTCGATAGCCTGCACGGGCTGGTGTTCAAACTGGCCGGGGCGTTCGGCCTCGCATTTGGGATTCGCGGGATCGTCGGGGCCGTGACGGGGAGTATCCGGGCATTCGCGGAGCAAGAGGAGGCGACGCAGACGCTCCGGGCCGCGTTGATGACGACGGGCAAGGATGGGGCGGCCTCGCTCGATCTTCTGACCGAGAGCGCGCAGAATCTCCAGAAGGTGACCACGAAGGGCGACGAGGCGATTATCCAGGCTACGGCCTCGCTCGCGAGTCTCGCGACGCAGCTCGACGCGCGGCAGCTCGCCCAAGCCCAATCCGCCATCATCGGGATCGCGGACACGTTCCTCAAGGGCGATATCGCCAGTGCCGCCTTGCTGGTCGGCAAATCCATCGGCTCCAGTAAGAACGCGCTTAGAAGCTACGGCATTGCCCTAGACACGTCCGCGTCACAGCAGGAAAAACTCGCGGTGATCGTCCGAGCATCGGCGGGCTTTTTCGAGGTGAGCAAGGCGCGGGCGGAGACGTTGACGGGCCAGATGTTCCGGTTGGCGAACGCCTGGGGCGATTTCCGCGAGGTCGTTGGGGCCGCTATCGCAGCGGGCGGGCTCGGTAATTTCCTCGGCAAGGTGCGGGAAGCCATCGAGTCCATGACGGCGATCTTGGAGGCCGCGCCCTCGCGTCTCGTGCCGCTCATGGCGGAGCTCGGTGGATTGATGGGTGGGACGCTAGCCGAGGCGATCATCGTCGCGGTCGCCAAGGTGCCGGCCATTATAGCGCAGCTCATCGCGCATTGGCCCGCGTTCCTCGGCTCGGACCGGGCGCAGGCCTCGTTGGCCAAGGTGATGGCCGAGATGGGCGGCAACGCGGCGGAACAACTCGCCGAGCAGTTCGCCATGAACTTCGCGGGGCTCGCGGCGCGACTCCGGGAGGAGGCTGCGGCAGCACGGGCGGGGATCACGACGGGACCGAAACCGTTTCCGACGTTTACGCCCGGTGCGGGAATGGGATTAGAGGACGGGGACACACCGGACAAGTTCATCCTGGCGCTCGAGTCACGCGCTATTGCTGCGCTGGAATCCTTCCGTGAGGGGGCACGGGCTTTGCTGGAGTTCCGGCCGGAAGTGGTCGGCCCGAGCGTGCTTCCGGGGACTGCTGCGTCGAGGGTAGCCCGGGCCTTCGTGGAGACGGATGAGCGCGCCGAGCGGATGCAGCGTCCTGGAGCGCGGCTCAGTGAGGCGCTGGTCACCATCCCGCTGCGGGATCTCGAAGTCAAAGTCCCGGCGATTGCCGCAGTGGGTGAAGCGATGAATGACGCCGCCGCCGTCGCGGTGAGTGCGTTCGGCGCGATGGCGCAGGCGGCCATCGAGGGGAGTCGAATCACAGCCGGCTCCATCATCAACATGGTGGCGCGCATCGCTCAGAGTATCCCCGGCGTCGGGAGCCTTGCCGGCGCATTCATCGGGGCCGCCGGTGGGTTGTTCGGGGCGCTCTTCGGTGGGGGGCGTCAGCGGCAGCCGGTCCTCGTGCAGGATGATCGCTCGCGGGATGAGATCAACCGGCTCCGGCGGGAACTGCGGGAAGCGGAGCAGCGGCGGCAACAACGGATCACGGTGCAGATTCTCGACGCCCGCGGGAACCCGACGTCCTCGCGCGATTTCCTCGCCCGTGTGCAACGTGATGCGGCGCTCGGGGCGGTGCCCTTGCTCCCGGCGGGCTTGGGATGACGACGATCCTCGTGATGGCCGACAACCTGTTCTCCGCCGGGCTCGGAGGGCAGTATCCCGCGCATACGGTTTCGGCCGAGGAAGAGCCTGCGGGATATGAGGCGTGGCGTGTTGGAACCACGCGGCGCGATCCGCTCGACAAGGCCACGGCGAGCACGGCCAATTCTGCGTGGTGGCTCCGTTGCGTGTTCGATCGGCTCCGGGCGCACAACTGCATTGTCATCGACCGGGGGCACAATCTCGCGGGGGAGACGTGGGAGCTACGCTCGACGGTGGACGCGACGGATTTCACGGGGACGTATGAGACGCCCTTCGACATCACGCATCCGTCGTTCTCGATGCCGGGCGCGATTGACAACGGCATCGGCGTGGTGACGGAGGAGGGGGCGTGGATCAAGCGGTATCCGCTGCGGGTCGGCAAAGCCGTAGAACTCTACATCGATGCGATGGGTGCCGGGATCAAACCTGAGCTGGTCAACGTCTGGGTGGGGCTGGCCGTCGAGGTCGGCGGGGCGCGGCGGCCGTATGACCAGGACAGCCATGAGATGGTATCGCTGGCGATCGAGAGCGAGAGCGGATGGACGGGCCGGGCACGTCGGACACGACGGCGGCGCGGCAACTTGACGGTGCGGCTCGGGGCTGATAGCGAGTACGAGGATTTGATCCGGGAGCAGGTAACGCAGAAGTTCGGCGACGGGCTCCCGATGTGGATGGTGCCGGATACGGCGCGGGCTGAACAGATGTTCTTGGCGACGCGGGCCGAGGGCGTGATGAGCTACCCGCACACGGAGGACTCGTTGCATCGAGACATCGTGGTGGAGTACGTCGAACATGAACCGAAGCCCTTCTGAATGACGCTGCCTGCCGATCTGTTGCTGGTGGCCGGCGGTGAGGCGCTGGAGCGGTGGGGCACGTTCGTGCGCCGGACGATCCCGGCCTATCGCGGTGGTGAAGCATGGAAAGAGACGCACACGCGGGCGGACGCGGCGACGGTGGCGACGTACCTCGACCGGGACGGGTACGTTCGGCGGGCACTCGCCAATGTATTGCGACCGGAGTATGTGTCAGGGGCGGG
>Ga0209727_1001848_pt1 | contig 16295 bp, 16 predicted proteins | sample RifGroC1_FD_183995 | JGI IMG/M metagenome (GOLD analysis project Ga0209727, IMG submission 183995) | Groundwater microbial communities from Rifle, Colorado, USA - Groundwater C1 (SPAdes) (version 2) | ecosystem: Environmental > Aquatic > Deep subsurface > Groundwater | place: Rifle, Colorado...
TGCAGTTCCCGATAAGCCATTATTTCTTTTATTATTTCATTCTCTCCTTCCAGTTCTTCTAGAACGGAAATCTTGGTAGAAAACGCGCCACTGGCATTCTTTTTTGCTTTATTTTTTCCTGGTGACTTCATCCCTAATTTTCCAAAAAGTATTTCACCCAATTGCTTCGGGGAATTGATATTGAATTCGGTGCCGGCCTGGCTGTATATCTTTTTTGTTAAAATATCCAACTCTTTATGATACTCTTCCGATAATTTTTCAAAATATTTTTTATCTACCAAAATACCGTGATTTTCCATTTCTTTTACGACGGGGATTATCGGCTTTTCTATCTCCTCATATACTTTTTCTAAGCTTGCCCCGCCCTGGCGGGGATTTTTCTCTTTCAGTTTTGTAAAAATAAAATTATACGCCGTCTCAAAAGATTCAGTGTGAGCAAAAAGCAAAATGTCTTCCAGTTTCGGATTGGACATCTCGGAATTGATAACCCATAGAGCAATACTGGCTTCTTGGATTTTCTCTGGGGACGGTAAATCTAGAGAATTTTTGAATGGTCTGGCCGGGGTTTGGGGCCCCGGAGGACCGAGGACCTGAGAAAATTCTGCTAGATTTGCCTTCCCATTGTTCTCAAAGAAGTTTTTTAGTCGTCCGAGCAAGCTCCTAAATTCAAACGTCGCGAAAACTTCTTCAATTTTCTTCAAATCCGCATTTTCCCAAAAAGTTTTTGACGGCAAAGAAAAATTTATCGGCGCATCCGTGCGGATAGTTGCCAACGTCTTTGAAAACAAAGCTTCTTCTTCGTTATTTTTTAGCAACTCAATCATTCTAGGGCTAATACCCGCCTCTTTAAATCGTAATTCGTAATTGTCCATTCGTAATTGTTTGTATATTTCTTCTATGGTGCCAAAATTTATAATCAAGGTTTCTGCTGTTTTTTCACCTATACCCTTGATGCCGATAATGTTGTCTGAAGGATCTCCGCGCAAACCTTTATAGTCCGGCAAAAGCTTCGGCTTGAAATGAAAACGCTTCACTACAGCATCTTCGTCGTATAGAATAGTATCGTTAATTCCTTTTTTTAAGGTATAAACTTGGACCTTTTTGTCATCCACCAACTGCATCGTATCCATATCTCCGGAAGCGATGATAATATCTATACCCCCTCCGCTTTCAGCACCTCCCCCTACATAGGGGGAGGCTGGGTGGGGGTAAAATTGTCTTACTATCGTCCCCAAAACATCATCCGCTTCAAAGCCCGGCGCATCGTAAATGGGAATGTTAAAAGCTTCAAAAATTTGCCGAGAATTCTGCAACTGGACAATTAGAGCCTCGTCAACCTTTGCTCGTCCGGCTTTATACGCGTCATAAGCTTCGTGTCTGAAGGTCTTTTGCGGTAAATCATAACAAGCGACGATATAGTCCGGTTTTAGATCAGTAACTATCTTCATCAACATACTAGAAAGACCATAGAGCGCCCCCGTCGGCTCACCCTTTGAAGACAAAAACTCCGGCAACGCATGATAAGCGCGATGTATTATGGCGTGAGCATCCAATAAGACTACTCTTTTATTATCTTTAGACATTGGATTAATTATAGCAGTTTAAAATGTTTGTGCCTGTTTTTGTCGGTCAAAATATGAACGGTTTTGGCGTGTGAAGGCATAGCCCCCGATACATTTTCCGGCCATTCAATGAATACGAGGTGCTCTTCATTGTTGATTATGTCTTCCCATCCGAGATGCAACAGTTCGTTTTCATTTTTGAGACGGTACGCATCTAGATGAAATAAAAACTTGTGTTTTTTATTTTTAAGAGAGTACTTTTTTATTATCACAAAGGTCGGACTGTTTACTTTATTTTTTACACCGAGATGCTGGGCTATAGCCTGGACGAAGGTCGTCTTCCCTGCGCCTAAATCCCCCGAGAGACCAACCACCAGCGCCCCCTTCTGCTTCTTTTTTTCTCCGAGTATTTTATCCAGAAACATCTTCGCTATTTCTTTGGTTTCTTTGACATTTTTTGAAATTTTTGTGGCATTTTTAAGCATATAGGTTATACTTTACCATAAATGGCTTCCTTTGATGAAGAAAAACAAAATAAGCAACTGGATGAATTACACAAACAGGAGGAAGAGCAACTGGTGGCTACTTTGGCGGAATCCAAGTATGGCATTCCTTATATCAATTTATATCGTCTGGGCGTAGACAACGAAGCCCTGCGAGCAATTTCCGAACAGGACGCTAGAGAAATGAATGTGGCACCTTTTAAGCTTTTTGGAAAAAATATTTTCATAGCGGTGCGCGCTCCCACGGACAGCCTTTTTGCCAGACTAAAAGAGGATATGGAAAGGAAAAGTCTTGTCCCTGTTTTCTATATGGCCTCCGCCGCCAGCTTGAATAAAGTTTGGGACAGGTACAAGGAAATTTCCATGGCGGAAAGTTCAAGAATCGGGGGCTTGGACATCTCTGGAGAAGTTCTCCGAGATACGGCTAAACAAATAGAAAAAATGGAAGACATAGAGAAGTTGGTAAAAGAAGCCTTGGAGGGAAACAAAATCCATAAAATTTCTCGTCTGCTTGAAATTATTTTAGCCGGCGCTATCGCCATCAAAGCTTCCGACATCCACATAGAACCGGAAAAGGACAGGGGTAGGTTGCGACTGCGTTTGGACGGTGTATTGCAAGATGTGAATTTTTTTGGAACAGATGTATATAAATTGCTTAATTCCCGCATCAAGCTCTTGTCGGGAATGAAATTGACTTCCACGGTAGCGCAAGACGGACGCTTTAATATTATAGAAGGAGAGGAAGAAATCAGTATTCGCTGTTCCCTTATCCCCGGCTCCTACGGCGAATCAATTGTGATGCGTATCTTGGACCCGAAATCCTTGCAAGTGGAGATGGAGGAGCTGGGAATTGAAAACCGACTCTTTGAAATAATAAAAGAAGAAATAGCGAAACCGAACGGCTTAATCCTGGTCACCGGACCTACCGGCTCCGGAAAAACCACCACTCTCTATTCTTTCTTGCGAAGAATATATTCACCAGAAATAAAAATAATCACCATTGAAGACCCGGTGGAGTATCACTTGACGGGCATAACCCAGACTCAAGTAAACATGGAGAGAGGTTATACTTTCCCTGAAGGACTGCGTTCCGCGCTCCGCCAAGACCCGGACGTAATAATGGTCGGGGAAATCCGCGACGGAGATACAGCCTCTATCGCCGTGCAATCGGCTTTGACCGGACACATGGTCTTCTCCACTCTGCATACCAACAACGCGGCCGGAGTCATCCCCCGCTTGATTGACCTCGGAGTCAACCCCAAAATTCTGGTATCCGCTCTGTCTATCTCCCTGGCTCAACGCTTGGTACGCAAACTTTGCGCTTCTTGTAAAAAAGAAAGAGAGCTGACTCCAGAAGAAATAAAAACAATGAAATTAATCATTGACGGAATGACAGCGGAAGGAAAACAAATTTCAAATTATAATTTGAACCCTGATGGACCTTTTAAAACTTTTGAAGCCGTCGGCTGTGACAAATGCAACAAAACCGGCTTTAAAGGACGCATCGGGTTATTTGAAGCGATAAAAACAGACGAAGAAATAGAAAAAATAATTCCAGAAAATCCTAGTGAACGTGAAATCAAAAAAGTGGCAAGAACTCAAGGCGTCCTCTCTATGAGGCAGGACGGATTGATAAAAATATTAAATGGAGTTACTTCCTTCGTAGAAGTGCAAAGCGTGGTGGACTTGAGCGAAGAATAAGTTTACTAACTTATTCTTTTCCACCTAATTCCCCCTGCGAAGGGTGAATGAGGAATAAAAAATACTAAATTCTTTCACCTTTCCGTCTCTGTGATTACACAGAGCCACCTTTCCTTCGCAGGAAAGGCAAATACTCCCTAAACATATGATTAGCGGTTTTTCCTCCCCTGCGAAGGGGAGGTGTTTTTTGTAATCAAAAAACAGAGGGGTGATATACTAAAATATATGTATGAAGTATTTAACAAATCTAAATTTCTACCTCGCAGAAAAGAATTGAGAAAATTTTCAACTCCACAAGAACTTAAACTTTGGCATTTTTTAAGAAATAAAAAATTGGGCGTAAAATTTAGGAGACAACATGGGATAGGCCCGTACGTTGTTGATTTTTATTGCAAAGAACACAATTTAATAATTGAATTGGACGGCGCTCAACATAAAGATGAAAAAGAATACGACAAAGAAAGAGACAGCTATATAGAAACCTTGGGAATAAAGGTATTGAGACTTTGGAATAGTGAAATAGATAAAAATATAAAAAATGTACTGCAAAAAATAAAAGATTGTATTCACCCCTCCGCCCTAACGGGCACCTCCCCTTCGCAGGGGAGGAAAAATTCTCTGTAATCAAGATTCATATTAGTATTGGATTTTTGCTCCCCTGCGAAGGGGAGCTGGCATAGAAATGCCTGAGGGGTGAAATATCAAAGGCAAGAGTGAAAAATTAAAAATCAAATAAAAAAAGCATTAATCTCTAAACAATCCTTTCGGGGCTAAGCCCCCAAAGTAACAAAGTATTATAGGATAGTACCAGTGAACTAATAAAAGTACCAGAACGTCCTATGCAAATTCGTATAACCTGTGGCTGATTGCTTAGAGATTAATGCCTTCCTATTTAAACCCCCCAAAAAAAACTCTGAGAGAATTATACTATATGTAAAAGAGCGCCAGTGCTATAATGTTGATAGGTATGTGTATACCCTGTTGATAAATGCACCGTAAGTACAGTATAGCATAATATAAATACAATGTCAAGCGAACAAAACGAAAAAATAGAAGAATCTGTTTTAGACCAAACCCTGCGCCCTAGTAGCTGGGAAGAGTATATTGGCCAAAAACACATAAAAGACAATGTGAAAATCTTGTTAAGAGCAGCCGAAGAACGCGGACATATCCCTGAACACATTTTATTTTATGGCCCTCCAGGATTAGGGAAAACAACCCTCGCGCACTTGATTGCGAAAGAAACCAGCAGACAGATGAAGGTAACTTCCGGTCCGGCGATAGAGAAAGTCGGCGACTTGGCTTCTATCCTTACCAACCTAGCGCCCGGCGACATTCTTTTTATAGACGAAATTCACAGACTCAATAAGATGGTTGAAGAAATACTTTATCCTGCTATGGAGTCTGGGGTATTGGATATCATCATCGGCAAAGGACCTTCGGCGCGCACTATCCAGCTTGATTTGCCACCCTTTACTTTGATTGCAGCAACCACTCGTGTAGCCCTCGTCTCTTCCCCGCTTCGTTCCCGTTTCTCTGGTGGAGTCTTCCGCTTAGAATTCTACTCCAACGAAGAAATCTCAAAAATTATTGAACGATCAAGTAAATTACTATCTATAGAGTTAGAGGAAGAAGCATTGAAAGAAATCGCCAAGAGAAGCCGGTTCACCCCGCGTACCGCAAATTATTTTTTGAAACGCTGTAGAGACTTTGCTCAGGTGTATAAAAAAGACGAAAAAAAACTTTTGAATCAAAAAATAGTAAAAGAAGCTCTGAATATGCTCGCAATAGATGACATCGGGCTGAACCCTTCTGACAGAAAATTCTTGGAAATTTTGATAGATAAATTCAACGGCGGGCCGGTAGGCTTGAAGACGATAGCTGCGGCGATGTCGGAAGAAGAAGCCACAGTGGAAGAAGTAGTGGAGCCATATTTAATCCAGCTCGGACTACTTGAACGCTCCCCGCGCGGACGTGTCGCTACACAAAAAGCGTACGAGCACCTGGGTTTTGATATGAAAAAAGGTCAAGAAAAGCTTTTGTAAAAGTTATCACTTTTGAACGGCCGTCACGTTTTGATAACATCAATATAATATGTCAGGTCATAATCGTTGGACACAAATCAAAAGACAAAAGGCCATCACTGATGCCAAGAAAAGCAAAATCTTTTCTAAACTGGTGCGTTTCATTTCTGTAGAAGCGAAACTCTCCGGCGGAAAAGAGTCCCCCGGGCTCCGCGCCGCGATTGAAAAAGCAAAAAAAGTAAATATGTCTGGAGATGTTATAGAGAGAGCGGTAAAAAAAGCGAGTGAGCCAGGAGCGCATATGGATGCCATTACTTATGAAACTCATGGACCGGGAGGAGTGGGTATAATTATTGAAACACTTACAGACAGTAAAAACAGAACAGCGCAAGATATAAAACACATACTTACAAAAAATGGTTTTGCTTTAGGAGGCATCGGCTCCGTCACTTGGGCATTCACCAAGCAAAACCCACGCCAGGGCGGGGCAAGAACCCCTGAAGGACTTGTTTGGATACCGACTAGCACTATTTCTCTTTCAGATGCGGACTTGGAACTTTTAGATAAACTCGTGGAAGAACTCGAAGAGATGGATGATGTCCAAGAAATCTATACAAACGCGGAGTAACTAAATGTGCAAGAAGCCTGCCCCGTACGAAGCCGAAGGCTTTCGTTTGGGGTTTATACTAACGCGGAATAGAAGTGCTAAAATAACAATATGATTATTTTAGGAATAGACCCTGGATATGAGAGGTTGGGGGTGGCTGTCTTGGAAAAAAATAAAGGCGACCAAAAAGAAAAAGTGCTTTTTTCGGAATGTTTTAAAACTTCCGCAAAGTTAGAATTTTCGGAGCGTTTAAATTTAATCGGGGAAGAAATCAGAAAAAAAATAAAAGAATATAAGCCGGAAATTCTCTCTATTGAGACTTTATTTTTAAATACCAACCACAAAACAGTAATACGCGTGGCTGAAGCGCGCGGAGTGGTGGTTTATGAAGCTTCGCGCGCAGGACTTGAAATATTTGAAGCTTCTCCCCCACAAATTAAAATAGCCACCACAGGATACGGCAAATCGGACAAGGCGCAAATAATCAAAATGGTGAAAATGCTGGTGAAAATGGATAATTCTAAAACCTCTGATGATGAATTGGATGCTATTGCCATAGCCCTCACCGCCTTTGCACACTTAAAGTGTTGACAAGCTTTTTGTATTTTGATACAAAAGAGACATTAATAGAGTATTTAGTAAAATATATCTTATATGCACGATGAAGATGAGGAAGTAGAAGAAGAGGGTTTCAAAATAGGAGACGAGGAAGAACTTGATTTACCTCCTGAAGGATTGGATGATTTTGGATTGGGGGAAGAAGACCCAGATAAAGACAGATAGAGCAACAAAAAAAGGAAGCCTTGCTTCCTTTTTTTGTTGCTAGTTAGTTAAAATTTTCACAAATCTTTTCTTGCCGATTTTAAGTGTTAGGTTTTCTAAAACTTTTAAATTTACATCTGTAATATTATTATTGTTTCCTAAATTGTGAATGGCATTTTCTAAAACCAGTCTGCGCCATTCCCCTTTTGAAGACAATATTTTATTTTTTACTAAAATTTCACTCAGCAGTTCACCCGTACCGGCTTTTATCTCTTCCATTTCATCCGGAATTTCTTTTTTCTGAAAAGTTTTCACAAAATTCTCTTCAGCCTCTTTTGCTTTCTTTTCACTAAAAATTATTTTTATAATTTCTGTAGCAGTTTTCTTTTTTGCTTCAAGAGGACCCTGTTTAATTATTTCTTTTATTTCTTCTTTAGAAACCCTGGTACAATTTATAAGTAAAACTTCAATCATTTCATCCGGCTGAGCCATAATTGAACCAAACATTTCTGTTGCTGTTGTGTTTAAAAACACTCCTGTCCCCCTGCTTTTTGACATTAATTCTCCGGTCTTTGGGTTTTCCATTAAATTAACAGCCACAACAAATTTTTCTTTATTTTTAAGTTTACGCAAAAGTGTGCGTCCCATAAGAGCATTAAAAATCTGATCAGTTCCACATAGCTCAGCGTCAACCTCCATGGCGACGCTGTCGTATCCCTGCATTAATGGATATAAAAATTCGTGCAAAAATATGTGTTTGCCTTCTTTCATTCTTTTTTGAAACATATCTCTTTCAATCATTTGACCAACAGTAATGTTTGAAGCCAGTTCTAAAACTTCTTCCATAGTCATCTTTGCCAACCACTTACTATTAAAAAGTACTTTTGGTGGATTTTCTTTATTATTAAAATCCATCAAGTTTTTAATCTGGTTTTTCCAACTTTTAACATTGTCTAAAACTTCTCTCGCTGTAAGAATTTTACGAGTACCCGCTTGATCAGAAGGATCTCCTATGCGTGCCGTAAAATCCCCAAAAAGCAGTATTGCTTCATGTCCTAGTTTTCTAAACTCTTCTAGAAGAATTATGTTCTTGGCGTGACTTAAGTGAAGTGTGTCTGCAGTGGCATCAAAACCAATATAAATCTTTATTCTTTTGCCAGACATAAGAAGTTTTTTAAAATCTTCTTTGATCGGCAAAACGCTGGTTATCACCCCTCGGCTTAAAACTTCATCTATTTTTTTCTCATCCGTTATCACTTTCATAAATAGAATAATACCACATTTTCTGCTATAATTCTATTAGTGTTTAAAATATTTCAAAACAAAAAATTATTAAAAAACCTGGCCATGTTGTTGGTTAGTCTTTTCGTTTTGGCTTCCGGAATGGTGCTCGTTTTGCTTTTCTCTTTAAAAATTCCGGATTTTCATTCTATTGAGGAAAGACGAGTGGAGAATTCCACTCAGATTTTTGATCGTACTGGAGAAGTATTGCTTTTTGACATTCACCAAGATGTAAAGAGGACGGCTATCTCTTTTGGAGAGATGGGTATAAATATCAAAAACGCCACCGTGGCCATTGAGGACTCGGAATTTTACAACCATAGCGGAATACGCATAACTTCCATCGTCCGCGCGGTTCTTTCCAATCTATTTGGCGTCGGCATAGGCGGAGGCGGATCAACTATCACCCAGCAGTTGGTAAAAAACACTCTCCTGACGCAGAGTAGTGGCCTCGGCAGATACGTCAGAAAAATAAAAGAGTGGTTCCTAGCAGTCAAAATAGATAGCTCTATCCCAAAAGAAAAAATTCTGGAAGCTTATCTAAATGAAATTCCTTATGGGGGAAATATTTATGGAATCCAAGCTGCCAGCAAAACTTATTTCAATAAAAACGCAGAGGGCCTGACCATGGCGGAGGCGGCCTATTTGGCAGCCATTCCCCAATCTCCGACCGTCCTCTCTCCTTATGGAAAAAACAAAGAGAGGTTGGAAACCAGGAAAAACTTGGTACTCGGAAGAATGTATGAGCTTAAATTTATTTCCGAAGAAGAATACAATAAAGCCAAAAGCGAAGTAGTGGCTTTCATCCCGCAGGCGACGATGGGCATCCGGGCTCCGCATTTTGTTTTTTATATCAAAGATTATATAGAACAAAAATACGGACAGCTGTCCACCGGAGGCGGACTCAAGGTAACCACGACGCTTGATGCCGACCTGCAAGCCAAGGCGGAAGAATTTGTGAAAGAGGGTGCGCTCAAAAATGAAAAAGATTGGAATGGTAAAAATGCCGGGTTGGTCGCCATAGATCCCAAAACAGGACAAATCTTAACTATGGTCGGATCAAGAGATTATTTTGACAAAGAAATTGATGGTAATTTCAACATAGCCACAGCCAACAGACAGCCAGGGTCCTCTTTTAAGCCTTTTATTTACGCCACAGCCTTCAACAAGGGCTTTACCCCGGATACTGTACTATTTGACTTACCAACAGAATTTCAGACCACCTGTGACGCCTCAGGCAAGGCCCTGCCTGGACGCAGTCAAAGTAATTGTTACATGCCGGACAACTATGACGGAAAGTTTCGTGGCCCGATGAGTTTGAGAGATGCTTTAGCCCAATCCATCAACATTCCGGCCGTGAAGCTTCTTTATTTATCCGGACTCTCTGATTCATTGAAAACAGCTGAAAGTATGGGCATCAGCACCCTGGGAGATGTGGGCCAATATGGACTTACTCTCGTTATCGGAGGCGGGGAGGTTTCCCTCCTGGATATGACTTCCGCTTATGGAGTTTTTGCTAATGATGGAATAAAAAACCAACACACCGGAATTTTAAAAATTGAAGATTTAAACGGAAATATTTTAGAAGAATTCAAGCCTAGCGCGCAAGAGGTACTACCTAAAAATGTTGCCCTAACTATTTCGGATATTTTATCCGATGACAAATCCCGTGTCCCAACCTTTGGCGCGCACTCGGTTCTTTATATTCCAAACAAAAGCGTGGCAGTGAAAACGGGAACCACAAACAACAACAAGGACGCCTGGATTGTGGGATATTCCCCATCTATCGCGGTGGGTGTCTGGGCGGGCAACAATGACAATACTCCAATGAAAAAAGGAGGTGCCGCGATGGCAGGACCTATTTGGAATAAATTCATAACCGAGGCGTTAAAGAACTTGCCAAACGAAAGCTTTGAAAAACCAAACCTGGAAGTGGACCCGACCCAAGTGAAGCCCGTCTTGCGCGGGTCTTGGATGGGTAATGAAAATTACTTTATTGATAAAATTTCCGGGAAATTAGCCACGGAATTCACCCCTAAAGAAACTTTGCTGGAAAAAGTCGTTACCAACGTGCACTCGATTTTATACTGGGTGGATAGAGATGATATCGTGGGTGCACCCCCGCTCGGCAAAGATAATCCAGTGCAGTTCAACCACTGGGAAACGCCCGTACAAAATTGGTGGGCACAAAACAAGAGCAAATATCCAATAACAACCTGGAGTGAAAAACCGCGGCTGTCGGACGACATACACACGGAGTTATCTGTCCCTTCGGTTTTCATCACTGAACCAAATGAAACAAAAATTTATTCTCCTGACCAAAAAATAAACCTAAAACTTTCCAGTTCGGGCCTGTTTCCTTTGCAGAAAATAGAAGTCTTCATAAACGACATATATTTTGAAACCCTAGAATCTCCTTTCAACTTCTCTTTCCTGCCCAAAGAAGTGGAAAATCTAGAAAATAGAAACGAGCTAAAGGTAATTTCTTACGACACAGCCTTCAACCGCAACGAAACTGTTGTCGTCTTTCGGGTAGATTTATAATTATCGTATGTCTTGGGGAGCTTTTTTCCCTAGAGATTCTTCCAATTTTGAAAAAATTTGTTCTCGCTTTAAAAAAATCTCGTTTTTATAAATCGGTTTTATATTTAAATATATTGTGTTATTTTTTATTTCAATATCTTCAGAATTTATTTCTGTTTTAATAACCTCGGAGATTATTTTCCTGACAACTTCCTTTTTCCCCTTCTCGGAAAGAAGGATGTTTTGAAACCTGACCAATAAATCTTTAATTTCAATCATAACTTTCCCCTCTCCTTTCAGGAGAGGGTTGGGGTGAGGTTTATCTATTCATCGGCATAATGAGATAGGTGAACGAAACGTCGGAAACAGGAGATATAGCCATTGGGCTTCCCGTGCCGGAAAGCTTTATAGAAACACTGTCGGTGGTGATTGACTGGAAGCAATCCAAAAAGTATTTATAATTGAAAGATAATTCAATATTTTCCCCATTAATGACAGCATCCAAGTATGTTTTGTTTTCCCCGACATCGTTGTTGGCGGAGGAAAGCTCTAATACTTTTTCATTGGGCGCAATTCTTAAATTAACTTGATTAAATTTATCCGAAAAGATGTTTGATAGTTTAAGGGCATTCAATAAGTCTTGTTTAAGCACCACCACATCCGTAGACGTGCTTTTGGGAATAATTTGGCGATAGTCGGGGAAAATTCCGTCAATTATTCGCGATGTTAGGTAGGTGTTGTCGGAAGAAAATGAAATCTGATTTTTATTGAAACAAACTTTTATAACACCCTGGAATTCTCCGAAGATCTTCAGTATTTCGGCCACATTTTTAAACGGGATAAGAATGCCGGAAATTTCTTCAATTCCTTTTACTTTCACTTTCTTTTCCGCCAATCTAAAAGAGTCAGTGGACACAAAGACTAGATTATCCGAGTTGGTATACATAAAAACGCTTGAAATCTCCGGCTTTATATCTGAAACAGAAGAGCTGTAGTAAACAGACTTTATACCATCAATAAACTTTTTAGCTTCTATCTCAAAAGTGGTTCCCGATACGGTGGGAATTGTTGGAAAATCATCGTGGGGCTGGCTTTTCAACTTTATTTGACTCTTCTTAGTCTTAATCATAAGATTTCCATCCTTGTCTTCAAGATGCACATTTTCGTTTTGAGAAACATTGGAAAAAATAGCGTTCAACACCGAACCGGAAATGGCTAGAGTGCCTTCTTCTTCAATTTTAGCAGAAATTTCAACCTCAATACCCAAACTCAGGTTGGTAGATCTTAATTTTAAAGATTTACCCGAGGCAATTAATAGAATGGAGCTCAAAATCGGCAGAGTTAGGTTTTTGCCGGTTATTCTCTCCACTTGAGAAATGGCATTTTTGATTTTTTCTACAGAGCATTCTATTTTCATATATTTGTTTATATCTTCTTTATATAAATTACTAATAATACTAGTGGTGTTGATAAGTGGATAAGTATTTTTTGTTTTTGTCTACCTGGTTATTTTATAGTTTTTTTATTGTGATTAAGTCTGATAACTTTTTATTTTTTGTTTATAAAATTTTTCTCCTTTTTAATTTATGTTTTTAATATTTTTTGTTAACAGTTTTTGTTTGGGTTGTTATAAACTTTTAAACCACTTATAAACAACTATTTAAACATAATTCTTATTTGTTCCAGCTCTTGCAGTAGTTGTGAATCGTTTTTTAGGTCCGCTTTTATTTTCAAACAGGAGTGGATTACCGTGGTGTGATCCTTTCCTCCCAACTTTTGTCCAATTAAAGGATACGAGACGTTAAAATCTTCCCGAAGCAGATACATTACGATTTGTCTGGCTTTTACAATCTCTTTTTTTCTTGTTTTTTCATAAACCGAAGCCTCTTCCAATTTATAGTATTCGCTTACTATCTTTACCACATCCTTTATGGCCATATTTTTCTTCGGCTTCATGTTGTTTTTTAGCAGGTTCTTCACCTCCATAAGCGTTAAGGGCTTGTTTTTTAAGCGATATTGGCAAACTATGAGGTTGAGGCTTCCCTCAAGCTCTCTAATGTTGCCCTGGACGGATCCAGCCACGTATTCCACCAATTCTTCCGCTAAATCAACATTAAGTTCGCGTAGTTTCACTTTTAAAATGGCAAGGCGGGACTCATATTCCGGCTCTGAGATATCAACAATCATTCCAGCGGCAAAACGCGACTTTAGCCTATCCGCCAGCTCGGGGATATAGTTGGGGTGTTTGTCCGAGGAGAAGATAATTTGTTTGTTGTTCTCATGAAAGGTATTGAAGGTGTGGAAAAGCTCTTCTTGAATTTTCTCCATTTTACCGATAAATTGAATATCGTCTATGATTAACAAGTCATACTTGCGATATTTTTCTTTAAAAGAATTTGCCTTGTTGTTTTGCAGAGAATTAACAAAATCCGTGGCGAATTTCTCCAAAGTCATATAATGCACCTTTTTGTTCGGGTATTTTTCTTTTATTGAGTTCCCCACCGCTTGAATCAAGTGAGTTTTGCCGAGCCCGGTGCCTCCATAAATAAAAAATGGATTGTATTTTGTTCCCGGGGAATCTATTATCGCTTGCGCCGCGGCATAAGCGAGCTCGTTGAAGGTTCCCACGATAAAAGAATTGAATTGATAGCGTGGATTTAAGTTGTCTTCTTGATTTATGTATAAATCTTTCAAAGGTAGCTCCTTTTCTATGGTTATTTCGGTGGTTACCGCTGGTTCTTGTTTTAAATTTTCGGTTTTCACAATAACGTACTCCACAGCGCGCATATTTTCGTATGCGTCCGCAATGGTCTTAGTGATAAGCTTGTGGTATTTATTTATAAGCCAATCGCGGACAAATTCGTTGGGCACCCCTATATAGACAATGCCAGTGTCTTCTTTTATGATGGAAGTATTTTTAAACCAGGTGCTGAAATTTGCCTTTGATATACCGGACTCTATTTCCATTAAACAATTTTTCCACAACTCTTTTGTATTCATTGTTTGTATCTTACACTATTTATAAATTAGAGGGTATATGCAATATCTTATTAACTATGTTGATAAGATGTGGATAATGTTATATACTACCCGTATGTCACAAACATATCAACCCAAAAAGAGAAAAAGAGCAAAGGCCCACGGTTTTCTGGTTAGATCCAGGACCAAAACAGGCCAAAAAGTTCTGGTAAGGAGAAGGAGAAAGGGGCGCGCCAAACTTACTGTTTAGCCCACGCCACGGCGGGACAAGTTATGCTTAAAAAAATAAATAGGGCCGACAAGAAGACGGTGGAAAAGATATTTAAAGAAGGGAGATTTCTTAATTCTTTGAATTTGACCTTTAAATTTTTTAAAACCCCCCAAGCTGGCAAAAAAATCTCCGTTATAGTCCCCAAAAGCGTGACAAAACTGGCGGTAAAAAGGAATTTATTGAGGCGTTTGGGATACAAAGCTCTGGAAAAGCACATTTCGGACTTCCCTCCCGGAATTATGGGGGTTTTTGTTTTTAAAAAGTATCAAGAAGATACTTTAACGCTTGAAAATGAAATTAAAAACATTCTCTCAAAAATTAATTAATTTTTATCAAAAATATATTTCAGTTTTTAAAAAACCAAGTTGTGTTTTCTATCCGACTTGCTCGGAATATACAAAACAAGCGATAGAAAAGTATGGTTTCCTAAAAGGAACCTATTTGGGATTTTTACGTATTTTACGATGTCACCCCTGGCAAAAAAATCATATTGATCCTGTGCTTTGATTTTTTGGCATTTTAATATAGAATGGGCTAATGCTCAGCAATATTTGGAACGTTGTTTTATATCAGCCACTATTAAACGCTCTAGCCTTCCTGGTTTCAGTTATCCCCGGTGGAGATGTGGGGATTGCCGTTATAATACTTACTATTCTCGTCAAAGTGGTTCTCTTTCCCCTTTCTCAAAAATCCATAGAAAGTCAGGCCCAAATGAGTATTTTGACCCCCGAGCTTAATAAAATTAAGGCAAGTGGGGCAAGCAAAGAAGAACAAGCCAGGCTAACCTTTGAACTCTATAAAGAACACAAAACCAACCCGTTTTCAGGGTGTCTCTTGGTTTTAATTCAGATTCCCATTATTTTCGCCTTGTATTATGTCTTTTTAAAAGGAATAAATTTTGAAAGCGGACTTCTCTATTCCTTCATTCATATACCAGAACACAGCAATATGCTTTTCTTGGGGCTCCTTGATATTACCCAAAAGAGTTTAATTTTGGCTATTTTAGCAGGCGTTTCCCAATACTTACAAGCTCACTTTATGCCGCAACCGTCGGTCTCTCCGACAAAAACCGGTGGCGCTCCATCTTTCTCCGATAGTTTTGCCAAGAGCATGAGTATGCAGATGAAATATGTTTTTCCATTCATCGTCGCCTTCATTGCTTATAGTATTTCCGGCGCGGTTGCATTATATTGGATTACGAGTAATCTATTTATGGTGGGACAACAGATTTATGTTAAGAAAAAGGAGTTTACAGCGGTGGTCTCTAAATAGAGGATTAAGATAAATATGAATAAAGAAGAAATACAAAAGTTAATAAAAGAATTAATTGAGAAAACCACAGTGAAACTAAATGAAGTCTCGGTGGTGGAAGATGGACCCAAAAACATATGGATTTCAGTGGAAGTAAATGAACCGCACTTCTTCATCTCTCACGATGGCGAGGGGTTGCAAGCGTTAAATCATATTGTGCATAGGATTCTTGAGGCCAAGACCCCCTCACTCCGACCTGAGTCGGAGCACTCCCCCTTAGCAGGGGGAGAAGAGTCTCCCCTCCCTGCGAAGGGAGGGGCGGGGGGAGGGTCTATTATTATAGACATAAATGGTTTTCAGAAAAAACACGTGGAGAATGTTCGCGCAGTGGCGCATATGATGTCCGAGAGAGCAAGATATTTCAAATCCAACATAGAGGTTGATCCGATGTCCGCTTTTGAACGCAGGATTGTACATGAGTTTTTATCCGATGCGACGGATCTCAAAACCGAATCCATGGGTATGGGGCGCGATCGCCGAGTGGTTATTAAATACGTCGGGGTTATTTAAATTCAAACACCCCCTTGCCTTTCAGGCACTCCCTCCCTTCGCAGGGGGAGAAGGTCCCCTCCCTGCGAAGGGAGGGAGTGGGGAGGGTGAATTTATTTTAATTTAAGTTCCCAAAGAAAGGAATCTTTTTTGTTTACAAAAAATAAATAATTTTCGTCTGCATCTAGCGCAAGTTTTATACTATCCACTTCCTCCCCTCCTTCTGTTGTCATCGGGTCTACAAGGAGGGTGGCATTTCCGGAAGTTATATCTATTTTCCAA
>Ga0209727_1001858_pt1 | contig 16256 bp, 8 predicted proteins | sample RifGroC1_FD_183995 | JGI IMG/M metagenome (GOLD analysis project Ga0209727, IMG submission 183995) | Groundwater microbial communities from Rifle, Colorado, USA - Groundwater C1 (SPAdes) (version 2) | ecosystem: Environmental > Aquatic > Deep subsurface > Groundwater | place: Rifle, Colorado...
ACGCCGTGAAGTCCTCACTGAAGGACGGTTGGCTCGGGGATATGGTTGATTCGCGAATCAGTGAAACGAAACGTGATGCGGTTGAAGACGCCTTCGGTTTCGATCCGTCCGATACCGCCGGGATGGCCTCGACACAGGGGATGATGGACGCGCTCGGCGTGGCTGACAGGGGGTTCGGTTTGGATGCGGCCTACGGTTCAACCACGGCCGGACAAATCGCGTCATCGGCGAAACAAGCCGGATTCGACGACAGCAGCCTGATGGGGTACCTGGACCGGTTGGATAAACTGTCCCGCGAATTCGAAGATACGACTACTACGATCGCGAAAACGGGGGGACTCAGCCCGCTCGGAAACGACGATGGTACGCCGGGTAATTCTGGATACGCTGGCGGGTTCCGTGGTGACGCTGATATAGATAGCAGGGATCGTCATGATTCAGCGTACGACGATGATAATGACGACGGTAGCGGGGATGGTGGCTCGTCATCAGGCGGGGCCGCAGCGGGTAACGCAGGCGGGGCCCGGGGCGGCGGTTCTGAAGGTAACAGTGGATACTGGTGAAAATTATGGAATTACCGATGATGGATAAGGCGCCACCGGCACAGAACGGCGGCCAGCAGGCGCCACCGGCACAACCACAGCAGAACAGTAAGCCGTTCCCGGCGACCAAAGCCGAAGCGCTGCAGTTCTCGAACGACCTCTTACAGGTGCTGTACGACGAACGGACCCACGGGAATATTGTGAAACAATTGTCCGAAGTTCCGCAGGAATCGATTGGTCCCGGTGTTGGGGCTATCGCCGGGAACATCGTTGGCAACCGGATCGCCGACGTCCGCGGGCAAACCCGGCGAAAGATCGAAATGAAACTGGTGGTCGATGCGGTTAAAGCTGTGATCACAGAACTGGGCGAGATAGCCGAGGGCGAAGGATTCTTCGAACTGGCCCCGGCTGATCGGACCATTGCGTTCAAAACGGTTGTACAGATGCTGGACAAGATGGGCACCCGTGCGAAACGGCAGGGTGGACCGTCACAGGGTCAGCCGACGCAACAGCCGACGCAGCCCGGCCAAGGAGGTATGTAATGGGAGTATCCGGAGCAGAGTACGGTATTGCCGCCCTTGGTGGCGCGGTCGAGGGGTTTTTCGATAATCAGGCCCGCGAGAATGCCGAGGTGAAAGCGCAGACCCAGCTTGAACGTCAGGCACAATTGCTCATGATGAAGGAAGCGCGACAACGGAACTGGGAGATGCGAAAGCAGAAAGACCAACAGGCGTTCGATCTCACGAAACAGGGTAACACCCAAGATTTCGAAATGAAGAAGACCGAGGCTGAGTACGGGTTCAAATCGACGGAGGCCCAAGCGAAACGGGCGCAGGAAATCGCTGACACCGCCGATAAAAACGAATTCGAGATGAAGAAACTCGGTGTTCAGCACAGTAATGCTCTCGATCTCGAAACCGTGAAAGAAGGTAAAAAATCCACGAAAGATACTCAGGCCGCTCGTACCGAACTGCGGAAACTGTTCGAGAAAGCCAAGATCGACGCCAAGAAAGACCCGTTTGGTGATCAGAACCAGCCGGAACTGAAATTCGATTCGTGGGCGCAGACGACCTACCCTGAACTGGTTGAACAGGCGTACCCGGACGGATTGCCGGGTAAGACCGCTGACCCCGGCACCACAGGTGGCTCGAAGTTCCAGTCGATTTTCGATAAGGTGACCGGCGCGGCCAGTCGTACCAAGCAGGGTGCGAACGACAACGCCGACGTGGAAGAACCGGCACCAATCATGGCGAATCCGGCCGGGGATGCCCTGCCGATGTTTAACGCCAATAAACGTTCTGATCCTGAGATGCTCAGAGCCGACGGGTCGGAGAAGGGTAAAGGGTTCCTCGGGCAACTCCCCCACGCGAGTGGTAAGACCTCTACTGAAATTAGCATAGGGGTGAATATCGGCGGCAAAGAAACCGAAATCCCCGCACTTGTTCCTACACTTACCAAACAAGAAGTACAGTTGCTTTTGTCCGGCGGGGAACCAACAAAAGAAATAATTCAAAAGGCGGTAGACCACGCCAAGAAAAGAATGTCACAAGGTAAGAGTGTTTTTGCAAACCCGAATGACGGGGACTATTAACCAAAAACCACAACGAGGTAACCTATTATGAGAAAAATTACAGTATTATTTACCACCCTGCTCCTGCTGTTGAGCGTGTCACTGTGCTCCGCAACCACCCTTATACCATTCAGGAAAACCGACGGTATTTCACTGCAAGCTACGCGGAACCAGAACGCCAATATCACCGCGCTGCAGACACTCGTAACTAAAAACGATTCTACGACTGCAACTGCTGCTGAACTCAATTACCTCGATATTACCACCCTCGGGACTGGTGCCGCTTCGAAAGCGGTGGTTCTCGATGCTGGGGATGACTATACCTGGCCCGCAACTGGTGTCCTCACTTACGGGGTGCTGAAAGATCCGGCGGCTACCACGATTACCGCGACCGGTGCGGAGCTTAATTACCTCGATATTACCACCTTGGGGACCGGTGCAGCGAGTAAAGCGGTGGTTCTCGATGCCGGTGACGATTACACCTGGCCGGCAACCGGTATTCTTACCTATGGGGTACTGAAGGATCCGGCCGGAACTACTCTCGGGGCAACTGTTGCCGAGATTAACCGCACCGCGGATGTTAGCGCCCGGAAAGTTTCACTCACCGGTACCGCCGCTATTACGGAGGTACTACATGAAGGGAAAATCAACGTTATCACCGGTACCGGTGCCGCGTATACTTACACTCTCCCGGAAGCTACCGGGTCCGGAGCAGTGTATCGATTTTACATGGGGCAGGTCAATACCAGCAACACCATTTTTGTCACGGCTGACTTGACAAACTGTTCGTTTTTTGGCAGTGTTAATATCCTTGACCTGGACGCTGCCGCACAAGGTGCGTACGCGCCGGCGGCGACTGATGGAACAATGACCCTTAACGGTACAACCACCGGCGGGGCCATTGGGGATTATATCGAGTTCACTGACATAGCAACCGATCAATGGGGCGTCAGGGGACAGCTGCAGGTTCCGACCGGTTCAAACCCGGCTACACCTTTCGGCGCGTAAAACACGCTTGACTCATACCTGACGACACGGTAAGATCGTCAGGTATGAAACTCATCGACATATTCACTTCCGGCATTGTGGCCATGCTGCTCGGGCTGTTGCTCATCGTAGGAGCCGGTACCAGTTTTGGCGCGAATGCCGGGGTGATTGTGTTCTGTTATGGGGTATTTGCAGTAATTTACGTCGGTTGTTCGAAGGTGTTTGGGTAGACGCCGGCATAACCGTAGTACCCACGATATTTGAGCAAGTGGGCAAGGGCTCATATCTCACATGCCTTATGAATTTTCCCTGTCTGAACTCGAAGCATCCGACGAGTTTTCCCAGTCTTCCCCTGAAGTTCAGCGGGCCATCTCCCGCGAGTATATCAGCCAGAACGGCGCCGACGAGGTTCTGCAGCAGTTTCAGGCGGCCGTTTCCGATCCGGAATACCAGTCGTTACAGCCGGAACAACAGCAGTTATTTCGGAAATCGTACCAGGATTTTTACGGGATCGATCTGCCGCTCGAAGACGTATCGTTCGGTACAGACGTAAAAGACGTGGTAATGTCCGGCCTGGCCGGTACGTCGGCGATTCCGAAGGCGGCCGCGACCGTAGCTGGCTGGTTCGGGGCGGAAGACAGTAAGGAATCCCTGCTCGATATCGCGAAAACCACAGAAGATTTTTACACCTCCCGGATCTCGAAGCAAGGTAAAGAGGTCCAGGAACAATCGTTCCTCTCCGATCAGGACGGTAAATGGTTCGGGGATAACGCCGTGAAGAAGGTTTTCATGGCGTCCGCCGAATCGTTACCGTTGATGGTCGCAACGGCGCCGATCGGTGGCGCACTGAGCGCCGGTATCTCGAAAGCAACGTTTCTACCATCGTTCATCCGTGCGGTTGAAGGCGGTTCGAAGGTCGGCCAGTGGTCACATAATCTCATCACGTTCGGGGCGTCCGAAGCGGGAACATCCGCCCTGGTGTCGGCGGCCGATGCCGGTGAACGTATCGAGAAGATGCCGGACAGCGTGATAGCGAAATCCCCCGTCTACCAGGAATTGTTGAAACAGGGAATGGACCCGGCGGCCGCCCGTGCCGAACTGCGCGGGATCGTCGAGGAAGAAACGGTTAAGACCCAGTTTGCCGCAACGCTGGCCGGTTCCGCCGTGGCGCCTGGTGGCGGTATGGCCAAGCTGTTCCAGAGGGGACCGCGGGCCGGGGTAATCCGGGAGACTGGCGAAGGAATCGTAACCGAAGGTCTGCAGGAAGCGGGACAGTCTGGGTTGGAGCAGTTGGGCGAGAATGTGACCACACAGCGAAATCTCGATCCGAACCAGTCGTTGACCGAGAACGTCGGCGAATCCATGGCACTCGGCGGCGCGTCTGGCGGCCTGATGGGCGGAGGTATGAGCGGCGGATCGAAACTGTTGACGCTCGGCCAGGCGCAGCAGATCGCCCAGAACATCCCGCTCAACGCCGATCCGGAACAAGTCGTCGCCCAGATCGAAACGGCCACGAATCCGACAGCGGCCCCCGGTATTACGCTGGGGGAACTGACCCCCGACGAAATCGAAGGAATCGCCGCCGTGCAGACCCGGTACGCCGGGGCCGATATGGCAGAGATTCAGCGGGTCCAGCGTGACGTGTTGCCGATGTTGCGCGAGAAAAACCCGATGGTTGCGCCCCACGTCGAGCGAATTATTTCGGAACGGGCGAAGGTGCTGCAGGCCGAACAGGCTCGGGTGTTCGAACAACAGGTACCAGCGGTCGAGGCGAACCTGGCGGGGATGCAACCGGATCTGGCCGCTGACGATCTCATGGATGATTGGGCCGAATCAGAACAGGATGTTCAGGCGCAGGCTGACGCCCGGAGCCGGTCGGTTCGGTTCGAGCAGCTGAAACAGCGAGTGGCTGACCGTGTGGTTGCAGCTGATGAATTGGCGCAGAATACGGTGGGTCGACCGTCCACGGCTGAAGAATCGGCGGCGGTGTTGGCCGAGGCGGGACCGACTGAGATCGAACAGCGGGCCGCACGTCAGGGGGATATTGAAAAGGCGTTTGCCGAGTCGGAAGCTGATGACCTTGTGAACACATGGGCTGATGATGCCGTGACGCTGCAGGCGGGCGAGGACGTGCGCCGGGTGACGAATCAGCCCGAGCCCACGGCGCCCGTTCCGGACGAAAACCTAACGGTACCCGGCAGTCGTTCCATGGTTCCAGACCAACCAACCGTCAAACCCTTCGAACAGGCTCAGAAAGATGATATCTACACCACGAAAATAGGTAATGAAACCCGTTTCGCAATCCGCGGCGAAAATCCCCGTGGTGGCGGCGACGAGTTATTCAAAACCTACGAAGAGGCGGAAACGTCCCTTGCGGACCGTAAAAAACGGGACACGGCGAACGCTGAATTTCAGGCGAGACAGAACATTCAAATTGAGAAGGAAGCCGAACAGAAACGCCAGGCTGAAGACCTCGACGAATTCGATTCCTCAATGACCCCGATGCAGCGCGGCCGGGTTATCAGTGCGCTATCGAAACAGGTGAATTACGGTGGCCGGGTGCTAACGAAACGGGATCTTATCCGTGACCGTGTGGACGCCGGGTACACCGTTGACGAGGACGGTAATCTGGCGGACCCCGACGGCAGTTTCCTCGGTCCTAATGTTCTCACGAAAACAGGAATCGATTACGCCCGGCATCTGATCGGACGACGGAATACCGCGGCCTCACTCCCCGCGGAAGAGAGCGACGGGGTACCTTCTGGCCCCGTCGACTCTCGTTCTGACGATAAAACGCAGACGATAGCCGGAAAACTGTCACTCTCGGAATTTGAACAGGCATACGACCCTTCAGAGGTAACAAGGGAAGACTGGGTAAGTCTCCAACGTGCTGAACGACGGAGAATCGGACAGGATGAAAAAAGCGGAACGGCTGCCGCCCCCTATGCGGATTATGAAGAGTACCATAAGCAGGCGGTCAAAGAAGCTCTCGACAAGGGGGAAGATATAGACGAACGTGTCCTTGCTGATTATCCGGATCTGGTGGCAGACCTCGAAAAAGAGGTTGACCAGTATAAAAGGGTACGGGGGGAAAATACCGCCAATGGAACCGTGAGTTACGCAAAGGTTGGGAAAACGGTGTCGTCTACGGAACCTCTTATCACTGTACCATCCCGTGAATCCCGGACCATACCTGTAGCGGATAGCAAACTCGAAACCGTCGGGGAAATTGAAGACCGTATCCAAAGTATCTACCGACAGATATCAAAACTCGACAACGCGCCCCTGCCGAGGGTAACCCGTGCGGACTATCAGAGTGACCGAACTGCAAAGTACCGAAAATTCAATGAACGGTTGGATGCTCTTGAAAAACGAAAACGGGAACTCCCGGCCCAATCAATTGCAGCCGACCAACCGGTAAATACCGAACCAACCGAAAAACAGGCCGAGGCGGGCAATTATCGAAAAGCCCATGTGACCATCGACGGCCTGAATCTCTCCATCGAAAACCCGGTCGGTTCGACCCGTCGTGGAACGGACACTACCGGCCGGGCCTGGTCGCAGGATCTGACCGCGGATTATGGGTACATCAAGGGCACCCGTGGCCGGGACAAGGACCATGTGGACATATTCGTCAAACCCGGCTACACGGGCGGGGCAGCCGATGTGTTCGTCGTGAACCAGTATAAACCCGATGGAACGTTCGACGAGCATAAATCGGTGATCGGTGTGACGGACGAAACCGAAGCGTTAGAACTGTATAACTCGAACTACGAATCCGGCTGGACCGGTGGGCGATCCGTGACCCGGGTACCGCTTGAATCGTTTAAGAAATGGGTCAGTGGTCACGGTCCGTCGAAAGGTCCATTGGTTCGTCGGGGGACTGTTACTGACCAGGACGTCGCCCGGCAGAAGTTTGCTGAGAAGGATAACGCCGGTCGACCGGAAACGGTGCAGGGGAGTACTGCGAAACCGTCTGGTCCCGGCGGCGGAAAACCGCTCATACCCCCAGTAGCCCCCTACCCCGCGGACGGGAGTAAAATTGATATAACTTCCGGTAGGCCGATAGAACTGAACGACCTTGAAGTCGGCGAGAAAATCACATTCTCTCGCGGTGGTCGCGAGTATACTGAACGTATTCTGAAGGTGATGCCCGCAGATATGGGCGGACCCTTGGCGGGGACGTATCAGGTCGATTTGTTCGGGATAAAATATATCAAGCCGGAAGAAATTACTCGCGTCACACAGCGGGCGAGACGACCTGAGGATGATACCATCGAACCGGCACCCACCATCACATCCGCTCAAACATACACCCTCGGAAATCCTGATCCTGCCGAAGCTGCACAGGTCCAAACGGGGGTAGACGGAAAATCTGTTACTGAGGCCGCCCAATTTCTCATCGATACCGCTCCGGATAGGGCCTATCGACTTATCGCTGAAAAAACCCGCGACGCGTTACGTCGGGCCGAAGATGCGGGGGTTAAATTCGATACGGTGAAAGTCGCCCATGTTGGGGATGACGTTCCCCTTCGACTGGTTGATTCGCTCGGCGTCACCAGTACCTTTTTTGATTCGAAGTCTCCACGGGTTGAGGTGTGGTTAAATGGCGCCGACGTTATTGGCAAGGTGGGGACCACCTATGAAACCGCACTCCACGAATTGATCCATGCGGCCACCCAAGCAGAGATTTATCTCGGAACAGATGGTAATTCGAGACATGTATCTGATTTGTTCACTGTAGCGAATCAGATTGTCGAACATCTGAATAATCGACTTCGTGATTTTCAGGCCGGTAAAACAACACTCACGGACTTCGAACGTAATGTTATATCGAAGAATTTTAACACGGTTGCGGATGCACATGAAGTCCTCACATGGACTTTATCAAATCGTGATATGCAGCGGTACCTAGAGGGTATAAAAATCGATAAAACAGATACCCTATGGTCAAAATTTATCACATCGGTTCGGCAATTTCTCGGGCTCACCCCATCTTCTGATACCGCCTTGAGTGAAGTGCTGCGAGTCGGTGAAGAGATATTTAAGCTAAAATTACTTCGAGAGTTGAAAACATTCACCCCGACCATGGTGCCGCAGACCACGGCGAACCAAATAACAAATACACAGACCCGCGGGGCATCCGTACAACTAACCAACGAGGACAACACCAATGAGCGAACCGAACCGTCCACCCGACGACCTACTGAAAAAACTAAACGGCCGACCACTGAAACCGGGCGAGGACTTCGGGGCCATTCGCCGGCGTTCCGCCGCTGGTTCGGCGCCTCGAGAATCACCGACCAAGGCGCGCCGGTAATTCTGTACCACGGCACGCCCGACCCGGATTTTCTATCAACCGATTGGACGTTCGACCTGAACCGTCCGGCTCGTCCCGGCTCGTCCCCGTTGGCCGCCCTCGGTGCGTTTCTCGGTGATGAAACGATTGCCGACGCCCACAGTGTCGGCACAGAGGGGACGACTCACGCGTTTTACGTACGGATCGAAAACCCGTATGTGGTCCAATCGGACCGGCTGGAACGGGTGGTCGTCGATGGTGAAACTGCCCGAGCCCTGCGAACGAGGTTGATAGCGGAAGGATACGACGGGTTGATCATCGAGGACCGGGCGCAGGTCGTAATCTTCGACCCGAATCAGGTGAAATCGGCTGAACGAAATTCGGGGGCGTACAGCCGAGAGATTGATTCGGTGTTGGAAGCGGCCGCCTACCACGGATCACCCCGTTCGTCCGGCGACGGCAATTTCAATTATGTGATTTTCAACGACGCCGACGTATCAATCACCGACATCCTCGAATCACCCACCACCCGTCGTGAATTCATCAAACAAGGCGGTGCCCTCATCGCTTGGGCCGCAGCCGGCGGCGACATACTATCAGCCGCACCCCGACCGTTCAACGAAGCCGTCCGCGACCCCGAACAGACGGTCCACGGGTTACTGGAAAACATCCGGGATAACTCGACGTCCCAACGGTTCCGCGAGATGGCCGAGGATCTGCTCACCCTGTTACCGGAATCCGACCGGCTCAGTTTGACCGTGACCGACACCCGGACCAGTGCGGCCGGTATCGCCAAAACGGACCGGGCGGGCAAACGGATCGATATCACCCTGTACGGCGATGGCCACAATGAGGCCACATTACTGCATGAATCGTGGCACGCAGCGGTCCTCGCCCGTTACGACATGTTGAATTATTACCTGGCGAATCCCGGTAAGATGGGGAACCACCATGCCGAGGCGGCACTGAAACAGTACCGGGCCGTCTGGGAAGAATTTCAGGCCGAGGTCAACCGATACGGCCGTGGCCGAACCGATCTACCAGTGTGGCTACGGGTGCCGGCGGAAAACCCGGACGAATTTCTCACCTACGCCTTGACGAATCAGGAAACCATCGACTGGATGTCCGAACGGGAATACAAGGGTAAGACGCTGCGTGAGAGGTTCCTACAGGCGATTCGGGGATTTTTCGCCCGGATGTTCCCCCGTCGGCCGACTTGGCTCGAAGCGGCGAATATGGCCGCGGGCGATCTGATTGAAGCGATGAAGAAGGATGCACCGAATTTCGAGGCGTCGGCTCGGGTGCTAGCTCTGGCCGGTAAGAGCGGTGGATCGGTGGAGAACGTGGCGAAGGCGGCCCGTGAGATCCGTGGTGAACCGGCGTTTAAGAAATGGTTTGAAGGGTCGAAAGTGGTTGATGGGAATGGTGAACCGTTGGTAGTTTATCACCAGACTAACCAAAACTTCACCGTTTTCGATCCGAAAAAATCCCAAGACTTTGGAATACACTTTGGAAGCGAACAACAGGCTAAATCATTGGCCGGGGACAAGCCGGGGACACTGCATCAAGTATATTTAAACATTTCCAACCCACTGGAACTTGATTTTGATCCGACGGTTGTTGGCAATGATGACTCGTATGTGGAAGGAGAATACCACGACAAAATACTCAGGAAAGTAATCCAAGCGATGACCGGAAAGCAATATGCTTTCTATGAAGGAGTGTCTGAGCAGCAAGGGAAAAATCTTGATGTCGCTTTTAAACGTGCCGAGAAGGCCGATGTCCTTGTGGCAGAATTGCTTGAAAACGATGACACAAGGGATACGAGAGGAAGTAATAAAATCAAAAACTTCCATGTATCTCTGGGAAAACTCATAGAGTCTTTTGGATACGATGGGGTGTTTTACGAGAACGAAATAGAGGGTAGCGGAGTATCATATATTGCCTTCAAACCCACCCAAATAAAATCAATTTTCAATCGCGGCAACTGGTCACCAACGAACCCGGATATTCTCGAATCAACCCTCTACGCCCCGTCACCCACCGCGACCCAACCCGACGCAATCGACCGGTTCCTCGCGAAACACCCGAACCTGTCGGACCAGTGGGAACGGTTTCTGTATTCGGCGATAGATAAAGACGATCCCCGTCGGCGCGTCCTCGCCAGGGCCGATGTGGTGAACCTGTCCGAAAACCTGTCCGAGAATACCGACATCCTCACCATCGAACGACTGCGCGGCAAGAAAACGGCGGACGAAGCGGAACAGTTCATGAAAACCACCGCCGAACCGCTACTCATGGGCCTCGCCCGTAACCGTCTGGCCGCTGCAGATCTGGACGAATACGCCCATGCGAAACATGCACCCGAGCGGAACAAACGGATGCAACAGGTCAACGCCAAACGATTCATCGACATGGCCGCCCAGCACCTGAACAGCGCCGAACGTGCCGCCCTGGACGAACGGTTGATCGATATCCGTTCGGACGTGTTGATGACCGGCGGCACCCGTGCTGATCGGCAGGACCGATATCTGGACGAACTGGACGATCTGTTCACCGGTATCGCGGCGCAACAAGCAGATGTGGCCACACAGCAACGGGACCGTATAGATAACCGGACGTTCACCGCCGCAGAGATCGCTAAGGGTACCCCGGTGAATATCCAGGCCGAACTCGACGCTCGGTCGAAACACCTGGACGAAATCGAACGGGTTCGTGACCGATGGGAACGTGAGTCCCCGAGGTTCGCCGGGATCACCGACGCCGAGGCGGCCGTTATCGTCCGTAAGTGGCAGGCGGATCCACGGTTCGCCGCCCTACAGACTGCCCACCAGCAACTGCTCGATCTCGGTCAACTGAAACTCGACATCCTGCGCGAATCGGGCCAGCTGTCCGATGTGGAATACCGCTCACTGGTTGACGGCTACGAATTTTATGTGCCGCTCCACCGCGACATCGAGGACGATACCCGACCAGCTACCGGCCGTGTCACCGGACCCACGGGCAGCCCGATCAAGGTTGCCAAGGGTTCAATGCTGGAAGTCGTCCACATCCTGGCCCACTCGATCCAGAACGTCCAGACGGCGATCACCCGTAAGCATAAGGCCGATGCCGGCCGGGTGCTGGTGAATTTCGCCCGCGAGAATCCGGACGCCGGGATCACTGTCGGCAAGCAGGCGAAAAACCCGACCCACGATGCCGACGGAAATATCGTGATGTACACCGCACCCAAGGAAGCGGACAACGAACTCTATATCCGGGTCGATGGAGAACGATTTACCCTGTCGTTCGACACGAAAAATCTGACGACCAAACGATTCCTTAAATCGATCAAGAACGCCGACGCGAACCTGTCCGGACCGATGGCGGCGTTATCGAGAATGATCCGGATTCTCGCGATGGTGAATACCACGCTGTCGCCGGAATTCGTGCTATCGAACTTCACCCGTGATATCCAGACTGCTGGCGTCCACATGGAGGATACCGATGCCAAAGGCTTGCAGATGCGTGTTTTGAAAAACGTATTCCCGGCGATCCGCGGAATCTTCGGTGCTGAGTACGGTAAGGCCAGTACGTACTGGGGCAAGGTGTACCGGGACTTCGCCGCGAACGGCGGAAAAATCGGCTGGATGCAGTCATACGACGGAATCAAGGATCTCGCGAAACAGATCGAATCGACGATGGACCTGTACCGCGACGGACACATTCCGAAGAAAGCACTGCGGGTAATCGGTGACGCGATCAGCCGAACCAATACCGCCGTGGAAAATGGGGTCCGGCTGGCATTCTACGATCAGATGATTAAATCTGGTGCCACCCCGTCGAAAGCCGCCCTCACCGCCTCGAACCTCACTGTGGATTTCACCCGTCGCGGCGCGGATTCCCCGGCAATTAACGCCCTGTATATGTTTTTCAATGCCGGCGTCCAGGGTAACGTCCGGATGATTAAAGCCGTTACCCGTTCCCCACGGGTCCGGGCGATCGTCGGCGGAATTGTGGTCACAGGTGCCGCCCTGCAGTTACTGGCCTATGCTACAGGCGGGGACGATGAAACCGGTCAGCCGTTCGTCGATGGGATACCGGATTTCATCAGGGAACGGAATATAATTATCATGATTCCCGACAGCGGGGGTAAATTCGTGAAAATTCCCATGCCGTACGGGTACAACCTGTTTTACAACCTCGGCGGCGAAGTCGCCCGGGCGTTTCACAGTGCGGCAACCGGTCGGAAGTACGACGCGGCGAAGGCGGCCATGCGTACCGTCACGATGGCGATGAACAGTTTCAACCCGCTGCAGGCTGCCACAGTGACCCAAGCTCTCGCCCCGACCGTCGTCGATCCGTTCGTCATGGTCGGCGAGAATAAAACTTGGTCTGGCTCGGATCTCATGCCGAAAGAATCACCGTTCGGGCCCGGTAAAGCCGATGCCTACCGGTACTGGAAATCCACATCGGGTATCGCGAAAAACATCGCTCAAGGGTTACACCGGCTCACTGGCGGTACGGGCGAATACGACAATACCGCATTGGTCGATATCTCACCCGAGGTAATCGAACTGATGTACGAAACGATTACCGGTAGTGCTGGTCGGTTCCTGAAGGATTCAGTGGTCACGCCGATACAGGCGATTACCGGTGACGAACCCGTAGAATCGTCGAAAATCCCGTTCGTTCGACGGGTATACGGCAAGTGGTCCAACCGTTCGATATCGGAACGATATTACGAATCGGCCGAACAGGTTGAACGGTTCCGTAAAAATTATCTCGCCGCCGACACGGACACCCGTAAAAAAATGGCTTCCGATCCGCGGTATAAAATGGTAAGCTTGGCGAAGGATACGGAGAATACGCTTACGAAGCTACGTGAGGCCAGGAACAAAGCGGAAGCAGCCAGAAGACCGACGAAATTGATTGAAGAAAAAATCGTAAACGTACAAACCGAATACCTTAAAAGGAGTAGGAAATGATCCGTGACACGAAAAACATACCAGTCCCCGTACTCGCGCCGAAACGTTTACAGGCTGTTACCGCTACCGAGGCATGGACCCCGGGCGCCGATGACCGGGTATTTGCTTGCACCGTTCCACAAGGCATTAAACTGAACGGTGGCACTGAATTTCCCTGGCCCGAAGCGGTACCGCTCGGCATTCAACAAGGGATGACCTACACATTTTCTACCACCTCCACAATCTTGGTGGAGTAGCATGTACGGGTATAATTTGAACCTGGGTGCCGGGGGGAATCGATTGCCGCCCGGGGCGATCATGCTCCTCCGTGACGGGATTGATATTATCGGCTTATCAATCAGCGATGCTACCAGAGTAAACGCATCTCTATGGCCGATTATTTTCAATCTTGACGGCAACGGTCAACCTGTCTCTCTGCGTGATTCAGAAGATATTGTCACAGACGCTTTAGCATCCGTGCTGCTAAACAACGGGACAATGATTGGGCGAGAGGGTGTATTTGTTGCACTATATGATGTAGATACTCCCGATGCGACGTTGATTGCAGCATGTCGGTATGCCAAGGCACCGACATATCCAGGGCCGTTTTCTGCCGACATTTTCAACGGCCTCGACACCAACGGCTTCATCTTTGCAAATCCTCCTGCTGTGCCTGATCAGGATGGGGCACTCAGGATCTCTGCGGCTGGATCTCTGGCATGTGAGGGTGGATTGTTTGTTGAGGCCAGCAGCACATGGTCAGAGAAAACCCCTGCACCCACAAAAAAACCCATCCGCACCCTCACAGGCTCCAAGACCGTCTACGCAGACACCGATCCGACAGCCTGGAAACGTGCAACGGTGAATCCAACGAAGACGAATAAGTGTACTTGTCGGAAGATTAATCCTACGGATACGACGAATGTCAATGTTTTTGCAGGATCATCGAAAGCCATTGTTTCAGACAGTGCGGCACTTTCGGCGGCTGGGAAGAGTGCAGTATGCACAAGCGGGAATGTGTATGAATTAACAATTCCGCAAAACGGTTATGTAACGTTCTCAGGAGCAACAGGCAACACTAACAAACATTCAGTTAGTTGTGATGTAAGGCTTGTTTCCGGGACTGCCGTAAATATGGGATTATCTGGAACTGGTGGATCTTCTCCGGTAGTTTTATCCGCTGAATATTCTAGGGTGTGCACTACAAACATAACCCCAACTGACGCCGCTAGGGTTATGCAGTTTAGTAACACATCTGGGGATACAGCGGTAATTCGCTGTATCCTCCCCCAGTTAGAAGAAGGAGCCTTCTGCACCGCTCCAATCATCACCGCTGCTGACCCTCTTGCGCCGATCACCAGAACAGGTACAGCAATTACGAAGCCAACAGCAGACGCAGGAGTATTAAATCAAAACGTCGCTTTTTATATGCGGTTTTCGATGATGTCTGCCGGTCAGGATGCAAAACTTTGGTCGAGCTATACTGATGCGAACAACTGCCTATGCCTGGAAACTATGGCAGCGGCGCTCTTGCTGAAAAAGATCGTAGCCGGAGTAACTACATCTGTCAGTCTCACCCACTCTCATGCGGCAAACGCGCCGACTGAAATCCTCGCCATCCAGTCAGATATGGGCATGGCCGCAAAATTCCGCACCTACACCGAGGGAGCGTGGTTGGCATGGTCGGCGTGGGTTGACGTTGCAACGGCGGCTGGCAAAGCGGCTGCGGTGATCGGGGCGGCAATGGAACTTGGGGCGGCGAACTCAACAGGTCACATGTCGGGCAACGTCCAACTATTTGCACCAATCAAACTTGGCTCCCAGTTATCTCTTGCCAATTACAAGGCTATAGTTGAGCAGGAGGTTAATAAGATAAATGCATAAGACAATCATCTTCAAGATCCTCGGTGACGATAAGAAAGTCGGACTGAAAAACTCCGCTGATGAGTGCTTAACACTTTTTGGTAAGGGTGCCAGAAAAGACCCTATAATAGTTGAGGAGACTTTTGATCTCTGCAATACTCCTATTCAAAATGGCTACACTCGAGTAGTTGCGAATGACGAACTAAAGGACGCCGTCAAGTATATGAGGGACCAGGGATATAAGTCTAAATACCTCGAAGTAATACGGATAGAAGAAGACGGGCAGACCGAATTCGTCACTGCTGAGTACGATGATCCTGAGTTTGGGCATGTCCGTGAACTGCTCGGCTACATGGCTGAGTTGCCGATTGTGTCGGTGATTGATTAGAAACTAAACTGTTGCAAAACCATAACAAATTCAAGGTGCAATATGAAAACACTCATCATTCTGGCCCTGGCTATCTCGCTCACCGGGTGCGCAACAAACACCGAGACCAATCAGCTCATCGCACAGGTAAACGCCGACCGCCAAAGAGCCTACGGTGACGCCATGGTGGCATGTGGCAGTAATGCGGCCTGCCAGGTTGGGGTATCAATGATGTTTGCCAGTGGTGCCGGGATGCAACAGTTTATCCGCGAAGATAGCCCGCTCGATTATTTCCGTGCCGCTGGCCCGCTACTGGCCTTCGGTGTTGATGTGGCTCGGTTGTTCGTCTCGCCGGGTAGCGACACAAACGGGTTTATCGTTTCCGGCGACAACAACCAAATTAGTGGATTCGGCAACCGGTTGACGGCAGACAACGAGTCATCGATCTCGACCTCGTTTGACTCTACGGTTAGCGTGAGCCGAACGCAGTCATGGGAAAATATGTATAATCCCTGGACGGACAACAGCCGTGATCAGGTCGTAAAATGATCGAGATCCGCACCCATCCCCACACCGACGAGCACGGAATAAGGACGCTCCGCGATGATAATTGCCCTGGAATCTGCGTTAAGGGTGCGGCAACTCCCGATGTCTGCGCCCACTACACGCTCAAATCGGCGGG
>Ga0209727_1001859_pt1 | contig 16254 bp, 22 predicted proteins | sample RifGroC1_FD_183995 | JGI IMG/M metagenome (GOLD analysis project Ga0209727, IMG submission 183995) | Groundwater microbial communities from Rifle, Colorado, USA - Groundwater C1 (SPAdes) (version 2) | ecosystem: Environmental > Aquatic > Deep subsurface > Groundwater | place: Rifle, Colorado...
ACACATAGAGGCTGACGGAACACTCCAAGGGGATCGTTCTAATGATCCCGAGTCTCACGAAGAGATTGGGGCTAGGATAGTGGGGGACTATATAAAGGGAGTAATTCCTGACGAAGGAGTTCAGCTGGTGAGCGACATTATAAGGGAATCGCAAAACCCTAAACTTGCTTTAATAGAAACAAAAATCCTTAATGACGCGGATGTTTTGGACTCGATAGGGTTAATTAATGTTTGGAGGATGTTTACCTATTCTGGTAAGAAGGCTCGATCACTTGAGTATACTCTCAAATATTACAAAGATACGAGCGTGGATGCTAGTAGGAAAGAGAAACTGTATTTTTCATTAACGAAGAAGGTGGCAAGTGAGAGACGTCGGAGGTTGGAAAGATTTATACGAGAGTTCGAGAAGGAATACACTTATAACGACCTTTAATTTATGAGGCTGGCAATATTGTTATTCAATATGCCCGTCTCAAAGGCGAGTGGTAGTTGCAGGTTTGTTTGGCAAATTGCTGAGGAGCTTCAGAATAGAGGAATTGATGTTACTGTCATAGCAAATAAGGATGGTTCTAAATCTCCTCACAATTTTCGATTAATCGAGGTTGATACTCCTCCCTACGGAAGTTGGACCAATTGCTTATCTGACAAAATAAGTTTTGCCGATACACTTAATAAGTATTTAATCGCCTTATTGGAAGCTAATAATACATATCACTTTGATTTGTTACATGTTCAGCATTTATTATTTTCGACTCTAATTGCCTCCCTGTTTAAAGACCTTACCGGCATTAAATTTGTGGCTACTTGCCACGGGACAGAAACTCATGAGTCAGTTGGTCGTTCGGATATGGAGTATTTTTTCAAATATGCTAACGAAGCCGCATTAGTTACTTCCGCTAGTGAGGTAATTCTTGACGACATATTGAGACTCACTCGTTTTTCCAGGAATTCTATAGCTGTTACCTATCCGGGTGTTGATGTTAGTAAATTTAAGCCAGATTCAGGTAAGAGGAGTGTGGTTCGCTCGAATCTGGGTTTTTCTGAAAAGGATAAAATCTTACTCTTTGCGGGAAGGTTGGTAGCTGAAAAGGGTTTACTTTTAGTGCCGAAAATATTTAGTGAGGTTTATCAAAAAAATAACGAGGCTAGATTGCTGATTGTTGGCGAAGGTCCACAAAGAAAAGAAGCAGAGCAGGCATTGGCAAAGTTATACATTAATCAGAATCTATATAGATTTACTGGTTTAATTCCTCAAGACAAAATGACTGACTTTTACTCTGCTTCAGATATATTTTTGATGCCTTCTGTATGGAACGAGCCATTTGCAACTACTGCTCTTGAAGCTATGTCCAACGGTTGTCTGCCGGTTTTTAATGATATCGGAGGGATAGCTAAGATGCTAAAGAAAGAAGGTTTTAAAAAGTTAGTTTTGAGTCAAAATAAGGGCGACTTTTCCCAGAAAGTAATCGAACTACTGGCAGACGAAACAGGTTCATCAGCAATATGTAAAAAATTGGGCATTCTTATGAAAGATAAATTTACCTGGAAAAGCAGAGTTACACAATTTATTAATATTTATGAACAATCAATCAGTAAGTAAGCTACTTATTAAGTCATGCGGCGTGTCTGTTGTCTTAGAGACTTCTGATCACCAGGTAGTAGATTATTTTCTAAATGATCCACTACCCAGAAACCACATACCTTGTCTGAAAATTACTCTTGAAAGAGATGAAATAGAATCGGACTTTACGATAATGCATAATATTTCGGATGAACCTGGAAATGCCGCTATACAGCAGTTATCCTCCAAGTTAATTAAGCTAACAACTTCTAAAGTGCCCCCTGGTCAGTTTGTTTTTGCTCTGCTACCAATATTTGAAAGGTTGTATGAAGAAAAGGGTATGTTGGGATTACATGCGGCTTCTTTGAGACTGAATGGGTGGACGATTTTTATTGTTGGAGATACCAAGTGTGGTAAATCAACAAATTCAGCTAAACTTCATTTTGATTTAGGCGCTGAATTTATTTCCGATGAGAAGAGTATTGTGGATGTTAGACTGGGAGTCATTTCGGGCGGAACCGACATAATATCTTTGAGGAAAGATGCTGCTATGAGTGGCCACATCTCAGCTAACATTGACAGCCAGAGGCTAGAGAATAGTAAAAGTACGTCAAAATTGTATTACACTCCTAAACAGTTACCTGCCTACCCCGTTCGGATGAAGAAGATATTATATGTGTTTCCGCATTTTAGCAGTCTGGGTTTTTCCGCTGAGGAGATGAACGACTTTACTCTTTCCTATTTGATGTATGAGAACATAACTGCGAATATAAGGGCATGTTTGTCACTGTTTGTTTCCGATTCTTTACCGGTTCCTAGCCAGGATAATGAGAAGTTGGCAGGCAAAAGAGCAGAGATGATAAGAGATTTACTTGGGAATATTCCCCACAAAGCCATAGACGTAACTGGCGATTTGGGACATATATCTCAACAAATTGTGGAGGAGGTATCAAGGTAATGTATGTCCTGGGAATAAAAACGTCCGGTCACGATACGGCTGCAGCTATTGTTAATGGCGGCCGGGTAATAGCTGCTTGCGCCCAAGAAAGGTTCGATAGAAAGAAGCACAGTAAGGAGTACCCAAAAGAAGCGATTGATTTTTGTTTAGGACAAGCAGGCATAACGATTAAAGAGGTTGATTTGGTAGCTATTCCCTTCAACTATCCACTCGCATTGGCGATGTTAGTAGGTAAGTTTACCTTGGAATATTTTCCTGCATCTGTGAACGCGACGAAGACTTTATTTCCATACCTCTTAAGTAAATGGAGTGATGGTGAGTCGAGACTTCGATCCATGGGTTATTCTGGAAAGATAAAGTATATTGATCATCACCACGGACATGCAGCCTCAGCTTTTTTTCCATCTAATTTTGACTCCGCCGCTGTATTGACTATAGACGCAAGGGGAGAAAGCCCGAGCACCTGTGTTTATTTAGGAAAAGGTGGGGATTTGAAAAAAGTTGTTACTTTGGCTAGCTACCCCCACTCTTTGGGTTATTTATACACTTCGCTAACTGCTTATTTGGGGTTTGAGAGAAATTCGGGTGAGGGTAAGGTTATGGGGCTTGCACCTTATGGTGACTGGAGACCTTATAGGCAATATGCGGATATAGTGAAGCTACTTCCCGACGGAAAATTTAAACTGGACCTTTCATATTTTTCATTTCATCTTGGAGCAGGACTCGATGTATCTGAAAAATTTGAAAAGATTTTCGGGATAAGAAGGATCCCCGGTTCAGAAATAACGAAAAGGCATAAGAATATTGCTGCTTTCTTGCAACACATTACCGAGGAGACTGTTTTGCACTGTGCCGGGTACGCAATGGAGTCGACCGGTGAAAGAAGTCTGTGTTTGTCTGGCGGAGTTGCGCTTAATAGCGTTGCTAATGGGAGAGTGTTGAAGGAGTTTGGGCCATCTCAGTTATTTATCCAACCAGCTTCGACTGACGACGGCTCTGTGTTGGGGGCAGCTTTATTCGCTTTTTATTCTGGATATAATCGGAAGCCAGTTCATATCGATGATACCGTTTATCTTGGCCCTGAATATTCTGATGAGGAAATAGAGTTGTGTTTGAAAAAAAATAAACTCAGATACAAAAAATCGAAAAGCATAGAGAAAAGAGTGGCTAGAGAGGTAGCTGAAGGTAAGATTGTGGCTTGGTTTCAAGGGAGATCAGAGTTTGGACCAAGGGCGCTTGGTAATAGAAGCATATTGGTTGATCCGAGAGATCCAACTATGAAGGATAAACTTAATAGCCAAGTTAAGTTTAGGGAGTCTTTTAGACCTTTTGCCCCGTCGGTTTTAGAGGAGTCGGCGTCAGAGTATTTCGATTGTGACGAATCCTCCCCGTATATGCTCTTAACCTACAATGTTAAAAAGAAATATCAAAATGGGTTGCCTGCCATTACCCATGTTGACGGTACTGCCAGAATTCAGACAGTGTCTAGGAATCAAAACGATCGATATTGGAGGTTACTGAATGAGTTTGGGAAGCTAACGGGTATACCTGTATTACTGAATACGTCATTCAATATTAGGGGAGAACCGATTGTAAATACACCTCAAGAGGCTGTTAACTCGTTCTTGGGTTCAGGAATTGACGTGTTAGCTATCGGTGACTACGTCGTTAAGAAGTAGTTTTGTCTAACTGGGATTAGAGGGACTTAAACAGTTCGGAGAGGGAGACTTGGAGGGCTTTAGCTAGTTTGACTGGCGTATCGACACTTAAAGTTCGAACTTCCATTCAGCCATAGTTGGATTTGGAAGATTTTTGAGGCTAAATTTACCGAGCAGGGGTGGATGGAATCGGACCATCATTAGCGGTTTTGGAGACCGCCGACCTACCGTTGATCGACACCCCTAAGCTGGACTAATTTTAACAGATTTGGTAGGGTGGAGTTGATATGCCTGAAGGTGAGCCAATTGGAGTTGAACCAGTGCTGGTGAGGGACCCAGGGAGTCCGAGTGGGCCTAGGGAGAATGTTCCGGCGTGGCAGGATCGAAAGGGAAGGGTGTTTATCTTAGGTGAGGATGGTAAGCTGCACCAGGTTTTACCGGTGGGGTTGGGGCAAGTAATAATTTCGCAAGTGTTGGAAGCGATGTGGGAGCGGATGGATTTTACTACTTGAGCTTAGCGGTTTCTTTATGGTTTGTGTGCTTGAGACATAGTCTGCAATACTTTGATAGAGCAATCTTATCGGGAGTGTTGACCTTGTTTTTGGTCATGACATAGTTTTGGGTCTTGCAGGTGGTGCACACAAAAGCCATGAGTTGACGATTTCCTTTAGCCATAAGTTAGCGTCTAGAGACTAGTAATTAGCGTTCAGTTTAGCGTCTAGATGTCATGGAGTTTAACATTTTTAGCACTTCTTGTAAAAGGCTATTTGCTTCGACGCTTTCGTTTTCTTTTAATAATCCTGTCTCGGTGCAGATAGTAAGTTGAGTTTCTAATTCAAGAGCGGAACCGTAGGCGATACCGAGAAACTGTTGAAATTCGCCATGGGATTTGCGGCCGTATCCTTCAGCGATATTTGAGGCTATTGAAACAGCGGCTCGACGCATTTGACTGGTTAGTCCGAAAATTTCGCTTTTGGGTAGACGTTCGGTGAGTTTGAAGATGGCTTTAGCCAGAAGGATTGATTTTTGCCAGACAATGAGTTCCTTGTGGGATTTGAGGTACATACTGAACGCTAAACGCTGATTTCTAAACGCTATCTTAACAAAAATCGCCCGGCGATTACGAGGGGCGATTTTTGCGCTTGTGCTCAAAGTTACTGAGCAGGTTGGTCTGTAGGTGTCACTGGAGCGGCTGGGGCTGTAGGAGCAGCTGGCATGGCGCCGGCGGCATCGCTGACGGCAGCTTGAGCTGCAGCTACATCTACTGGTTTATTTTCGGTTGCGCATTGTTCACACACCCAGACGGTTTTGCCGTCGTTGGTGGTAACCGCGTGACAATTTGAACAGGTTACTGGTGTTTGATCCAATTAAATCACCTCACTCTCTAACTAAAGTATATCATTAACAAGTCAATGATATCTCTCGTTGAGCTCGTGATAGCATGGTAAAATAATTTCGCTGGCCAGGATGGTAGAGCGGTCAAATACACGACTCTGTAAAAGTCGCGCCTCACGGCTACGAAGGTTCGAATCCTTCTCCTGGCACCCAGCCCGGATAGTTCAACGGCAGAACGAATCCATGGTAAGGATTAGATTAGAGTTCGACTCTCTATCCGGGCTCATTAAATTCTGGTGTAATACACGGAGCGGCCGTGGCCGTGGGCAAACAGCAGACCCAGAGAGGCCATTTTGGACAGATCCCGGGAGGCGGTAATTTGAGAGATTTTTAAAAGCTTTTGCACCTGGCGGTTGGTGATGGAGGAGCCGGGGGCTTCCAGACGGGTGAGTAGGGTTTTTTGGCGGTCTGACAAGCTCCACAGTCCTTTAGGGGATTCGGTGGAGGGAGCTAGGACGGCCCGTTGGGTCAAGGCGTATTGGTATAACGCAGCTTGGGCATAAAAATCTACCCACTGGGTAATACTGGTAGAGGTGGCGTTGGTAGTTAGGAGCTGGGAGTAAGTATCGCGGTTTTTGAGCCAGAATTCGTCGATGCACACTAGTCCATGACAGTCGTAGCCGCGGCGGTGGAGATAAACCTGGGGGACGAGATAGCTATAGGGAGGAACGAAGGCCAGGTGGGCAATGGCGGCTTGCAAGATGGGATGCAACCCAGGGGAATCGAGGTATTCCAGAACTGGTGTTGTTCCTGCGGGTAGATCTGTAGTCCAGCTTTGGCGGATACGGTCTAGGGCTGCGCGGCGCCCTCCCCAAGCGGTTAAATAACCTTGGGTGGCTTTCCATTGCAGTTCCATGAGCCGGGCAGGGGGGAGGGGAGTAGTAAGAATCTCACTTCTGAAGTTGTCGATTTTTACCAGGCAGCTTTTTAATCCCGGAGAAAGATTAAAGGACAGGGAGATCATTAAAATAAGCGTATAACATAAAATGAGGCTAGTCAAGAGGCAAATGATAAGATTACGATAAGATTAAAAATGGGCGTTGACAACATATTAATAAAAGCTACATACTGAATATTAGAAAGCGAGGTGATAGTGCATGCTGTTACAGAGCATTGGAACAACTGAACTTCTAATAATTGCCGGCATACTGCTGGTGATGTTTGGGAGTTCTAAGCTGCCCCAATTGGCTAAAGGTATTTCCGATTCAGTTCGGGAATTCAAAAAAGCTTCTGCTGACTGAGGCGAATAGTATGGTAACTACTAAACACAAATCACTAATCGTAGTTACCTTGGTTGGTGCGGCTCTGATATCCGCTACGGGTGTCGGGGCCGCGGCCGGCTCTATTCAGTCATGCACCGTCAGCTCCAGCTGTACTGTAGGAGAATTTGTATATGATGATGAGTATACCCCCGTGACTGGAGGAACGTGCATTATTACTGCTCGTGATCCCAATGGGGTAGTATATATTGACCCAACTGCCATGACTTACACGTCTGATGGGTGGTTCTCGTATCAGTTTACGGCGCCAACCACAACGGGATATTACCGGGCCCAGGTGTGCTGTACTATCGGAACCGAATACATGTGTTTGGATAAAAGCTGGGAAGTGGTGGCGGCGGCGGCGTCCGTGCCGTCGGCGGGCGACATTGCCAGCGCGGTGTGGGGTTACTCCAGCCGGACGATGTCTGGTTTCGGGACACTGGCAGCCGACGTGTGGAACCGCATTCCTAGGACGTTGACGGCAGGTTCCGTTGAATCGGCAGATTTGACTAAAATTAAACAGACGGGAGATGCGAATCGACTGCTTTTAGAGCGATTAGTGAACAAACCCATTATCCAGAATTTTATTGAAGAAGATATCCCGGAAGTGGGGACCAAAATTGAAGAAACTAGAACGGTAGCCAATCAATTGTTTATGAGCGGGCAGTTTGTGGTGAGCAAAACTGGAGTAGTGTCTCTGAAGTGGGGGCAACTAACTGATAGTGAACTATCCAAAAGTATGGTAGAAATCGGAAAAACGCTGGGGGAAGAAACTGATTCAGTGGCCACTAATACTATGTTTGGGCAATTGGCCAGTTTGAAAGCGGCTTGGGGTTGGAAGGAACTGGACATTGCGTATGATCAGGCTAAGGCGGTCAAGCAGGCCATGGCGGACCGGAGATTCTCGGGGGTAAAATCTTTGACTAGCTTTGCAGCCGCGTTGGAAAAAGCGGTGGGAAGTGTTGTGGCCCGGGTGGATGAGGTAGAGAAATTGGCAGCGGTGTTGGAGGAGAAGCAAATAGAGGCAGATAAAATGCTGGCGGGTGGGGCTACCCAGACCCGGGTGGATCAATTGGTAAAAGCAGTTTTGGCGGTGAACAGACTGCCCAAAGTAGAACGGGCTTTGGCGCCTAGTTTTGCCGCGGATACATCGGAGAAGAGGTTGAAAAACCGGGTGTTGGCGGTTCGGGGGCTGATTGGAGCCAACAAAAAGTTTTTGGCCAAGGGGATGACCGGGTCGGTGGATTACACCTGGTTGGAAGTGGGCAGCATCGTCTTTAAATCGTTGGTGACCAATCCGTCGCTTTTGATTAGCCAGACGGTGGAGCTGAAGTACTATTTGCCAGAGGAGATTAAGAAGGAAGATATACTGCAGACAGACGCGGGGCTGGAGGTCAAATTTGACGCGGAAAAGAATCAATATTATGTAGAAGGGCAGTATCTTTTGAAGCCAGGAGAAAGCCGGACGCTGGCGGTGAGGACGACTGACATTTGGATAATTTCTCAAGAGATGGTGGACAGTGTGAGAAAACAGGCGGTGGAATTGGCCAGGCCCTTAGAAAAAACGGCCTATTTTGCCCAAAGCATTACTTTGAAAAGCGACATTGATGTGGCCTTGGACAAAGTCTTGGCTTTGCAAAAAACAGCCGTGACTCCGGAACAGAAGATCCGGGCTTACCGGGAGGCCCAGATTGAAATGAATGGAGCCGCAGACAAAATGGATAAGCTGAAAGACTTGGTGACCCAGGCCAGTGCTAGCACCAACCTGTTTGGTTTTGTGGGCGGATCGCAGACCATGGCCGTGTGGGGACTGATTATCATCTTAGTAGCTGGGTTTGTATTTCTGGCTATATACATGCGGACCTTAAACGGTGGTGGGGGTGAGGTAAAAATGGAAGAGCCAAAAGTATACCGGACGGGACAAGGAAAGATGGCAATAGCGGTTCTGGTCGGAGTGCTGACGGCCGGGATGACGGGGATGGTTTCCTGGAAAGTAAATTCAGGGCCGGCTCCTATGGTTTTGGGTGTAGGTGGGCCGGATATAGTCAGGGTGATAGTGCCTACTGGGGGAACGGTAAATGTGCTGTTGTCCACGTCTGTGAAGTCTGGAGTCGTGGCTAGACTAAATATGTCCACGGAGGCGATTAGGTTGGCCCAGGACGCCAAATGGGTGCAGGTGGCTGCGGAGGATCAATCATGGCAGGGCTGGGTAGCCCGCGAATTTGTGGTAGAATCAGGGGGAGAATGATACCTAAAAGATTACAAGGAGTGTTGTGGTCCAAAAGAGTGTCTAAATTGGATAAAAAGAGGGACGCGGCTTATATTGTGCATCAAGTGTTGGCTCATGGGGGATGGCAGGACTTGGGCTGGCTGATTCGAACCTATGGTCTAGGTAGAATTAAAAGGGTTTTTCTAGACAACCCCTTTAGGGGTTATAGGCCGGAGAAATTGAATTTTGCCGCGAGAATTCTATTGGGCTTAAAAGGTTTTGACGAGGGGAAATATGGTCAAACTCAACTTGGACGTTCTAGATAAACCTAGGCAAGATTTGTGGGAGAAGTTGGAAGTTTTTAAGCGGAGCGGGGTCTTGGGCGGAGGCACAGCGATTGCTCTGCAAATTGGGCATCGGGTGTCTTTGGATTTTGATATTTTCACTGAAGGTGGGATAAGCAGCCGGATGAGAAATAAAGCTTTGTCTGTTTTGGATAGGCCGGTGGTGGTGGAGATAGATAATCCAGAGCTGTTAACTTTGATGTCTAAGAGTGGTTTGAGGCTGACTATCCTGGAATATTCGTATTCGCCATTGTATCCAGTGATAAAAACTAAAGGATTACCCCTTTTTGATCTGGCGGATTTGGCCTCCAACAAGGCCTTTACGATTGGAAGAAGGGGTAAATGGCGGGACTATGTGGATTTGTATTTTTTATTGAAGGAGGGTCATGTGACTCTGGCACAAGTTGTTAGAGATGCGAGGAAAAGGTTTGGGGACGAATTTGCGCCTAGGCTGTTTTTGGAGCAATTGGCGTACACCAAAGACTTGGGGAAGATGGAGATTGATTTTCTGCGGGGGGCGGTCGGTTCGAAAGAAGCAACCGATTTTTTTGGAGGGGAAGTAAAAACCTATGTGCGGTCGCACCTTAAATGAAGAGGTTGTAAGCCCAATGAAGTAGGATGGCGGCGATGAGGGCCAGAGGAAAGAAGCGGCGGGGGAAGAGGCTCAAGATGAGAAAAGTGGAAGCGTGTAGGGGTACGGTGTAGACCAGACGCGAGAGGGCAGTGGGGGAGTTGAAAAGATAAAAAATGGCTTCAGAGAGAGCAAAAACAGCTCCGGACAGGAGGGCTATTTTGGCATTGGGTTTACCCCACCACACAAGTACGGCTTTGACCAATTCTTCGATTATGTGCGGGTAGGGTAGGACAAACTCGATGGGCCAGATCAAAAATGGGGCGATGGCCGCAAACAGGGGGAGAAGGTTACTTCTCATCGCTCTTGAAGGCCTTTTTGAACTCTTTGATGGATTCGCCGATACCTTTACCTAATTCGGGGAGCTTTTTTCCGCCAAAAAGAATCAACAACACGACGGCGATGATAATGAGTTCGGTGGTTCCAATACTTTTAAACACGCTGTCTCACCCCCTTTGATGGCTCTTTAACAAGAGCCGGTTCAATATTAACGTAAGCTCAAAGAGAATTACAAGAGGCAGAGTGAGGAGAACGTCGGACAATACGTCCGTGGGGGGAAGCATGATGGAAAAGATGAAGGAGGAGAGATAGGCCCAGGGACGCTGTTTGGCCAGCCAGGCGTATTTGACGGCCTTAAAATGCACCAGGGCGGTCAGAACCAGGGGGAACTGAAAAGCCAGGCCCATGAGCGAGGAAGTGGTGATAATGGCGGTAAGCAGAGCCGAAACGTCCAGGTAATTGCCGATGTTGAGTTTGGTGGCGCTGGCTTGGAAGAGGACGACTACGTATTTCATCATCAAAACGCCGAAAGCAAAACCGGCGGCAAAAAGCACCAGGGCTAGGGGGAGCATAAAGACGACTAAGCGATACTCTGGGTCTTTGAGGGCCGGCTTAAGAAAGGACAGGAGTTGCCAAATGACGAAGGGAATGGCGGAGACGAGGCCAATCAAGAGGGCAGAGGACATGGCCAGCTCCACGTATTGGAAAGGGGAAGTAAAAACGATATTGATGCCGTCTAGCTGCAGCATTTTGACCATGGCGGCCACGATGCGGTCGTAGTAAAAGAAGCCCAAGAAACCGGAGACAAGCATTACGGACACGGCTAAAAGCAGGCGCTTTCTGATCTCAAGAAGGTACGGGAAGTACTTGTTGATTGTATCCTCGGCGGTCATGAAATTAGTGTAGCACAAAAGCTTGATGTGGGAAGCATGCTGGCGAAAATTTCTGCTTGCTCGAGAGCGTCATCAAGGGCGTTGTGGGTGTGGGGAGTTTTTGGAGGGTAGAGGGAACGGATCTTCTTTTTGGTGGTTTCGCTCCAGGAAGATCTATGCTTGCCCATGAAATAAGCTTTGATATCTAGACCGCTGATGCCGAAAGGATTGCGGTTGAGGAATTTAATGAAATACCAATGGATGAACGACCAGTCAAATGTGGCATTGAATGCTACAAATACCGGCCGGTTGTCACCGGATACTTTGTTAATCCAGAGGCTAAATTGAGCCATAGCTTGCGCAGGTTCGGTACCGGTAGCCTTAAGTTTCTCAAGAGAGAATCCATTTACCTCAAGCGCTTGGTGTATGAAGTTGTGGTTGATGGGTTTCAATTCGACGTAAAAAGTTTGGGTGGGCTGATTTATTACACAGGCCCCGAAAGATAGGAGACTGTATTCCCCTGGAATTGGACCGGAGGTTTCCACGTCGACGGAGATGTAGAGCTCTGGGGTTGACATAAATGCGATTATATGCGGAAACAATTAAACGTAATTCGCCTTGATTACTCTTCTTTAGTGTCTTTGGCCCCTTTTTTAAATTCACCGATGGCTTCACCGATACCTTTAAAGAATTCGGGAATCTTTTTTCCGCCGAAGAAGATGAGCAGGAGTAAAACAACGACAATTAGTTCAGGAGCGGCAATATTTTTAAACATCTGGCTGGTCACCCCCCTCAATTTCTTTCTTGATTTTTTTGATTTCCTTGGAAGATTCGCCTAGGCCGCGGGCCAGCTCCTTGAGCTTCTGGGAGCCGAAGAAAATGACTAAAATAATCCCTATAATTATAAGCTCGCTGGCGCCGATATTGGAAAACATACAGTTTTATTTGTCTTTAGTGGCTTTTTTGAACTCTTTGACGGCTTCGCCCAAACCTTTGATGAATTCGGGGATTTTCCTGCCGCCAAAAAGAACTATCAGAATTAAGGCGATAATAATAATTTCTGGAGTACCGAGATTGCTAAGCATGGTCTTGTGAAGCACCCCCTTCCTCTGTGAGCTCTTTTTTGATCTTTTTGACTTCTTTGGCTGATTCACCCAAGCCTCGGGATAGTTCTTTGACCTTGGCGCCGCCGAAGAAGACGAGAAGTAGAACGCCGATGATGATGATTTCCGGAAGGCCGATGTTTTTAACAAAGTCGAACATTAGTTTTAGAATACACGCATTACTTAAGAGATGCAAGAGTGGCTTTGGTCTTGTGATAAAATTGATCGTATGATCGGTAACAGACCCTATTTTTTGTGGGATTACGACCTGACAGAGCGGGGGGTACGGGAGGTTTTGAGGGGAAGCAACCAAACAGATAAGATTTGGATGCTGTCAAGGATTTTGGAGAGTGCCCGTTTTGAGGACGTGTGGAAGTATATCTCATTGTCTGAAGTCAAATCAATGTTTCATTTGTTAAAACTTAAACCTGCCGTGCGCCGGGCTTGGGAGCACGCTTTGACTGTATGGCAATAGATTATCAGCTTCAAGACCAGTTTTTGGAGGAGTTTTTCTCTGGCCGTTTTGCCCAGGATTTCTACTTGACGGGTGGGACAGCCTTGGCCAGGTTTTACTTTCATCACCGGGAGAGTGAGGATTTGGATTTATTTACTCAAAATCAGGAGATAGATTTCGCCGCAGTCAATATTCATATGGAGGGAATAAATAGAAAGTTGGGCTTGAAAACAGTAAACCAAGTGGTAACTAATACATATTTACAGTTTATCGTAGAAAATGAGGCCGGACAGAGATTAAAAGTGGATTTGGTGAAAGATGTTCCAGTTCGGTTTGGCGATGTAGAAGCCCGGGGCAAAATTAGACTGGACTGTTTGGAAAACATCGGCTCAAACAAAGTGTTGGCAGTATTCGGTCGAACAGACCACAAAGATTTTGTTGATTTGTATTATATCCTTCAAGAAACCAGCTTAACGTTTGAATACTTGATAGGGTTAGCGAAGAAAAAGGACTTGGGGTTAAGCGAGTTTTATTTAGCCAACTCAATCGATCAGATTCAGGGTGTGGTACGAATGCCGGTACTGCTTAAACCCTTGAATACAAAGAAGTATCTAGCTTTTTATAAGGATTTGTCGAAAAAACTGCTGTTGAAAATAAAGCCAGGGAGCAAGTGAAGGATTATTTAGGAGATGCAAGAGTGGCTTTGACGGCTTGAAGGAAGACGTCAAAATCTTTGAGGTCATCGCGGATAATTTTGTACAGTTCTTCGGCTGTGACCTGGGCGTAGAAGTGGACTAGACGGTTTCTGTATTTGGCCATTTCGGTGAGGCGGGTTTGGGCAAAATCTGCTGGCACGAAGCCAAACTCACCCATTTTAAGAGCGATTTCTTTGTATTGAGTAGCGGTGGCTCCAGGGATGCGAGAGAGAAGGTGAGAGCTGATATTAAAAACTCCTTCCAGTGCCCGATGGAGATGAAATTGAGCCAGTTTCCAGCCCGATCCAGAAGAAAAAGTGGCCAGGTCCTGTTTGCCTAAGTTGACCAGTTCGGTCAACTCGGTTTGGATACCCTCCATTCTTTTGAGGACGACATCTTTTTCAATTGGTAACTGGGTCATATACGGGCCAGGGTAGCTTGTTGGAATAAATAGCGGTAAGGAGCGAAATCGCTGTAGTCGAGCATGACTTTTTGGCGGAAGTTGGCAAAGTCGACTGGACTTTTGGCGTAGAGCACTTGGCCGTAGGTGCTGGCGTGGTTTAAAAGTTCTCCGGGGGCAACCGAAGCAAAAACAATGTCAATGTCTACTAGTTTTTGAATCTTGCCGGAGAGCAGATCATATACCAGGTCATATGATTTTTTTGTGTCAGGGCCAAAAACTAAGATGTCATAATCGCTGGCAGGGGAGGAGATATTCTGGGCTTGGGAGCCAAAAAGAACCAGCATGGAGATGCCGGCAGAATTCAGAAGATCTTTCTCTTGATCGGTAAAGTTCAGGTTTGTCACTAAGAAGATTGTAGCACACGTTGCTACTTGAGCGAGGCCAGAGTGGCTTTGGTTTTGGCGTCTTTGAGGGTTTTACCGGTGGTACCTGAAGTTAAATGGCCAGAAATAACCTCGTCCCAGACGGCGTTGGCAACTTCAGTGGCATTGAGACCGCCAGCCTGGGTCTCGACGTAGGTGTCGTAGCCGGCGGGGTAAGTAGTGTTGCCAGCAGTATTTTTGTTGAAAGTGTGGCCGGAGCGGACGTGGGTACGCAAGGGTCCGGCGCCAATGGTAATGCCGTAACCGGTGTGCTGGTAAATAAGGTTGTTTTCTAAAACGTTATCTGCAAGTCCAGTTCCTGCCAGGGAGACACCGTTTTTATTGTCAAAGATAATACAGCGGGAAACAAAGGCTTCGGTGGTAGTATCTCCCAGCTTGACGCCGTCTCCGGTGCCAGATGCACCACAGTGTTCAATGACACAGCTTTGGATTTGGGTGCGGGAAGAGGTGGAGACATTAACGCCGTGACCACGGACGTTGGCAATCCAACAATCCTGGATAAAAGCGTTGTTGGCGGAGACGCTGATGGCGTCCTGGGTGCCGGTCGTTGCGGTACCTATATACAGTCCAGAGACTTCCACACCAGCAGCAGCCACAGTAACAGTTGGGGATGTAGTGGCAGTGGGAATTAGTCTAAAAGATTGGCCTGGGCCCATGACTTTGAGATTGGCTGTGGTGATGTTTAGAGTTTCGGTAACGGTGGTAGTGCCTGATGTGTTGGATGCCAAGCAAAAAATGGTGTCACCGGTGCCGGCGGAGGCCAGAGTTTGGGCTTTGGAAAAAGTGGCCACGGCTTTGCCGGGAGTGGTGCCGTCATTGGTGTCGCTGCCGCTGCCGGGATTGGGATTCCAATACCAGAAACTACCCACTTGGCGTTGTTTGCCCCGGAGTGAGTTTATGAGATAAATTAAATGATCGTCTGATGGGGGAGTGGCGATGGTGGCCGAAGAAGATTGGGCGATGACCACCTGGGTATAGGCTGTAGGGTAAATGGGGTTCATGGATGCCCCATTGGCATCGAGAGCCACCAAGTTGCCTCCAGAAATAGTACAAAGAACCTCGGGGGGCGTATCAGTTCCATCGCGAGCCTGAAAGGAGACCTTAGCATTTTGCAGCTCGGCCGTAATTCCCACAAATATGCCTCCACCCAACGTTTGTTTGCCGAAGGTTTTGACCAAAATGGGGTAGGTGAGGCTGGAAGGCTCATCTTCCCAATCTTTTATTTCGTTGGTTAATGTTTGAATGGAAATTTCAGTGAGAGGAGCTAGCACTTCAATAACCCGGGGACTTAAATATGGGTAGACTCTAATGAGAGACATATCAATGCTATTATAATGAAGAATAACAAATGAAACAGCAACAAGCCAAAGTTTACTATCAGACAGGCAATAATTTCTTGAAAAAAAGAGATTATGTTAAAGCAATTGTCTGTTACAAAGACGCCATCCGCTTTTATCCTGGATATATTAAAGCCTACAATAATCTCGGGGTAGCTTATAAAAACGCAGGACTTTTTAAAGAGGCGGAAGTCACTTTCGAAAGGGCTCTAAAGATAAAACCCAATAGCGGAGTGATTTTTAATAATTTGGGCAACGTCTATATGTGTACAAATCGGATTCAGGAAGCCAAAATTCTCTATCTAAGAGCTATCAAGATTTATCCAAAATATAAAGAGGCATACTATAATTTAGGTCAGGTGTATTATTTTACAGGAGAAACAGACAAGGCGCTGGCAACAAGAATTATTTTGGAGAAACTTTAAGCGTAAACTGTATCAGTGGTTCGAATGACAGACTGGGTTAGACCGCCGGTGGTGATAGTACCGGTGGTTTTGAAGGGTACAATTCTGTAGCTCGAATTCTTGACATTTCTGATCTCAATGACCACTTCTCGGTCGCCGGCAGTACTGTCGTAGGTAAGAGTCACGGATTCGATTCCGGGTGATGCGTCTGAACCGCTAGCCTCGATAACATCTAAGAAGGGAACA
>Ga0209727_1001863_pt1 | contig 16226 bp, 24 predicted proteins | sample RifGroC1_FD_183995 | JGI IMG/M metagenome (GOLD analysis project Ga0209727, IMG submission 183995) | Groundwater microbial communities from Rifle, Colorado, USA - Groundwater C1 (SPAdes) (version 2) | ecosystem: Environmental > Aquatic > Deep subsurface > Groundwater | place: Rifle, Colorado...
CCCCGCCATGATTCTCGGGCCCGCCATGATCCTTCGCTGGATTCGTGAAGGAATCTTGATGGGCAGTGGGAGCATGGGACTCTTTGCCATTGACCGCCGCACCGTTGGATTAACCGCCCATCCCCTCTACCTGGAGGGACAAACCGCCGCGGGTGCTGCCGCACAAGCCCCTCCCACGACAACCGACGCCAAGCGATTAGGTGCTGTTGGAGCCCAGGGGCTTCCCACTACCAAGATTGGATATCGTGATAAGACCGTCAACATCGGCACCTTCGGACGCAACCTCGTCTTTGAGGACGCCTTTGTCAAATACGCCACCATGCAAGAACTCCGAATGATATTCATCTTCCTCGGGCTTCAGATGGCATGGGACGATCGCGGAAACATCTTCGAGATTATAGACGTCGGCGACGGCGTGAGTGGTGCCCCTCCAACCCGACTTCAGATTAGTGGAGGCGGTGGCGCTGGAACGCTTGTGTTCAAAGACCTCATCACCGCGATCGTGCGCATGAATGAAGGTGGATTCAAGGTGACACATTGGATTGGAGAGTCCGATTCGCTGATCGACTTTCTCACGCTCTCTCAGTTCTCAGGTGCGAATGAACGCGACACCACGCTGAGGGAATTACTCTCGCAGGACGGCCCACTCGCCACTCCATTAGGATACCTACTCACATCACCCAATCCACCCGCGGATGCTGACCACCTTGGCTTCTTCGATTCACGGTGGGCAATCGCACGAGTTGAGGAAACTCCCATCACCATTAACACCGACAAGGTGCTCGAGATGATTTGGGAGCAGATTGCCATTCACGCCCGATGGGCCTTCTACAAACTTTTTCCCGACAGCAGCGGGGTCGTCGACTTTTCGGCATAAGGAGGAATAATCATGGCATTAGGAGCATACAACGAAGGGCTAATTCGCGCTTCCTCCTTAGACCAAGTCAAGGCATGGTTAGCAGGTGGGGTTGGGACTGACTCACTTCCCGCCAAGCCGCGCGTTGACGACATAGACCGCGTCTACATTGACAATGAGGATACCACAAGCGGAAACGCCCTACAAATCATAAGCACCATCACAACGTCCAATGTAATTGATGTATCTGCTGCTTCCCTTACCACAGGGAAGGGTATTGACATGTCCAACCTGGACGCGCTAACAACAGGCAAGGCGATTCATGTTGATGCCACTGGGGTTACACAGACTGATGGGATTCTGGTTCATGTTGATTCAGCGTCAACCGCTCTCACCGCAACAGGTCGGCTTCTGCTCATTGACCACACTGGCGCATCCTCGGTCTCTGGTGTTCTGACAGAATTTAAGTCAGCCGCCGCAGATGAAACCACCATCGTCCAAATCAACGCCACCGCCGCGCTCGCATTAGGAGTTGCACTTGACATTTCTCTCGCTGCGATGACCACAGGCAAGGGCATTGATATGAGCAATCTGGACGCTATCACCACGGGGAAAGCCCTTCATATCGACGCGACGGGAGTCACACAAACAACTGGCATCTTGGTCCACATCGACTCCGCCGCAACCGTGCTGACAGGAGCAGGTCGACTGCTTCTGGTCGACCACACTGGGGTCACAACGACCAATGGTGTGATTGCGGAGATACTTTCTGCCGCCAATGATGAAACTGTGATTGCCCAGATTCTCGCATCTGACGCACTGGCTGGCGGTAAGGTGTTGAACCTATCCGCAGCTTCAATGACCACAGGCACCACACTTGCACTTTCAAACCTGAATGCGATCACAACAGGCATCGGCATTCATATTGCATCAAGCGCAACCGCGATAACAGGGGCTGGACGGCTGCTCTACGTCAATCACACGGGTACCACGACGACCAGTGGAACGCTCATTGAATTTGCGTCATCAGCGACCGATGAAACCGATGTGGTCAAACTCAACGGCACTGGACAGGGATCTGGACGAACACTCGTCATTGTCGGTGGCTTTGACCTCGATGTGAAAGGTGGATATAACCGTCAGGAGGGAATCTCAAACCGTTTTCGATTAACATGGGCCGCAGGGCAACGTGGAAAACCAGGCATCAACGCGGATATTCAAGATAGCTCGTCGGGTGGCGCTGGAACGGGTGAGGCTGTTCGCATGATTGCTGACCCTGATTTTGAAATATTGGGAACCAGCGCAACATCAGCAAGCTCCACGTTTGCAGTTGAAGGCGGAATTATACTGACAACTGGTGCTTCGGACAGCGACCAAACCATCCTCGCGCCTCACCTGGACGCCAATCAAACCGCGTGGACGCAAGTCACATGGGGCACCGACCAATCGACACGATGGGAATGCCGCATCCAAACTGGCACATCTATCACGGACGTGATAATCTGGGCTGGTTTGAAACTAACCAATACACCCGTCACAACAACCGATGCCAACCAAGCCTTCTTCCGTTATGAGGAAGGTGTCATCGCAGGAAACTGGCAAGCAATTGACAGCATTAGCAACACGGATAATGCAGTTGATTCAGGCGTTGTTGTTGCCATAAATACCGATTATCATCTGGTTATTGATATTGATTCAGCACGAGTCGCGCGCTTTTTTATTGATGGTGTTCTAGTCTCCACGAGTGCTGCACTGACCAGTGCCATTGATATGATTCCCTACATTGGGGTGATGGTTCAAGCAGGTGGCGCTGCGGGCGCAAAGACCCTTACGGTAAGAGGTCAAGCAATTTCCAGAAATTACGCGTAAAATGACGACTCAATACCCAACCGCTTCAAGATAAAAAGGAGACACAAAAATGGAAACCATCAACATCCAACACATTCAGTTCCGACGTACACAACTTGCCACGCAACTTCAGGATATTGCCATACAAATCGCCAGGGCTGCGCAACAGCTAGAGCAGTTGAAAGTCCAAGAAATCGCAACCAAGGGGGCTATCGCAGGGCTAGATGAGATAATTACCAGTCCCACGACTTATGGACAGCCCACATCAGTTGTGGACAAACGTCCTCAACCTGAAGTCAATGGTGTCTAATGGCAACCTACACGACCGCTGCATTAGTTCGGAAGCGAGCAGAAAACCTAGATGCCACACTCACAGATGCGAACATTGAAGCCTATATTGACACGGCTGAAGGAATGATTAACAGCATCATTGGAATGTCCTTTGTTGCAACCTTCACCGTAGCCAAACATGGAACTCTCCGTGCGGCGGCAGAAGCATGGGCAACCACATGCGCCATTGCATTCAATCCAGCAGGGTTCACAACACTTGGAGAAGCGTCTGCGATTCAGGAGGTCTGCGCGTTTCAGTGGGAAGAATCACTCAAACTCCTAAGAGATAAATCCGTGATTGCCTACATGGAGAGCCTATAAATGTTACAGGGTCGAATCTTCAGAAGATTCAAGAAACAACAACAAGCCACCAATGAAATCAGCCATCGGTTTAAGGAAACCCCTTACGGTAAGCTCGCCATAACAGGTCCTATAGAAAATCATGGCGATGTTACCTTTGATAGCCATGTTGCTATCGGTCCCATTGCAGAAATCAATCGCTTAAATCCATTCTACGCGGGTGCAGACAGTCGGGTGATACTCGCCATTGGTGAGTTGATGACTGAGTTTCCAGCAACCTTTGTTGAAGGGGTTGCTAGTTATCTACATCTAAACCCCCGAGTTGCACCGACCGCTTTCATTTATGCTGGTGACTTTGAGGCAAGGACCCACGCCAATAACGCCTTAGACTTTAGTTGGCTGGACGGGATTTATACAGACACTCGTCACTATGGAAGTGGTATTCTGGATGTCTCTCTGGGTTTAGAAGGATATGTAAGTAACTATGGAATTGGTACCATTAACGGTGCATGGGGCCTATACGCCCAAATGGGGAACTATGGTGCGGGTACGCTCACTCACGCGTATGGACTGTTTATTGACCGTCCCATCAACAGCGGTGGAGGCACCTTCACCAACAATTACGCTATCGCCATTGAAGACCAAACTGGCGGTGGGGTTATTGCTGGGAATAACTTCAACTTCTATTCAGAAGGTGCGACCGCTCAAAACTTCATTCAGGGCTATCTAGGGATTGGGACATCGACCCCATCGGGTAAGACCCACATTCAGGGGACCGCGGATGCAGTTCAACTCATTGCTCAAGCATTTTCTACACAAACGGCGAACCTTCAGGAGTGGCGTTCGAGTTCTGGAGGCGTGACCCTCGCGGTTGCCCCTAACGGACGCGATCTTATTTTGGACACGACCACTGGAACGAAGTGGGCTACCGCAGTCGGACAGAAGCAGGCGTGGTGGGCTGCGACGCCCATCGCACAACCTGCGGGCATTGCGGATGCAGACGGAACCCTGGCAGACATCACAACGAAATACAATTCGCTACTTGCCAAACTAGAGTTAATGGGACTCTTGGCGGCGGCATAAGGAGACTGCAATGGAATCCTGCTATTTTTGCAAACGAAGCTACAAAACCATAGAAGAACAAAAGGATGCGGGTGTGGTGTATTGCCCTCATCCCAACGGGCGTATTGCATGTGAGCCTTGCTGGAGTCAATTTATTAAACAAGTCCAAATATTATCACAAGACAAGTCCACTCAAGCAATTTTACGCAATATCATCTCCTGAAGGGCGGTAGTTTATGGCATGGACTGGACCTTACAATGCTTTCGGCATCGACTTTTCAGACACAGTTGCGGACGCCCTCCCCTGGACCATTGACCAAGCATCCAACGCGGCATCCGTCTCTGTCCGAGTGTGGGCAAATGATGCCGCACGACTTGGAAAGCAACGAGAAATCGGAAGTCACTTCTACCAGTGGATTTCTGGGGGAATGGTTGAGGAGAAGGAGTGGGCAGGATGGAATCTCGTATAGATTTTTGTTACTTTTGCAGAAAGATACCCCTTGAACCCGTGTACTGCCCAAACCCACGGGGTCAGGTTGCATGTACCGCATGTTTTGACGCATTCTGTAAACAAGTACGAGAGTTATCAACGGTTTTACCCATTCACCACATTAAGCATTTAGCATCACCCAGGCTTGGAAAGCGAGATAGGCCCTGAGAGGCATGAAATGGCATTCACAACCGTTCAACGCGTCAAAGACCTCACTCGTGACCAGGGCACTGCATTCCACAACGCGCCCACCGAGAATGCGATAACGAATGCGGTCGATGGCGCAAACGCTTATCTTGAACAGATAGGGATTGATTCAGCAACAACTGATGCTGGACTTCTCATTGCCGCAGACCGCCTCGCCATGTCCTATCTCATGGAAGGCGAACTATCCCGAATGCTCTTACGAGGAGAAGCGCAAGCCATTGGAAGTTTTCGGCTTGCCGTTGACCAACTCCGATTTGCAGCGATTAACGATGCACAAATCTATATACCCATCAGCTTCCGAAACACGCACATTCGAGCCAATCGAGACTTTGCCTTTAGGCGAGGAGGACCCCTTTATGGTGGAAGTGAAGCTGGACGTTACCGACGGCGTGGAGACAAGCAATAACGAATGGACAAATGAGCAAATGAGCGAATATACGAATGGGCGAATAGAAGAAAATGATTCGCTCATTCGCAAGTCCGCAAATTCGCTTTCGTGTCCTCAGCACTCACTCGCATGGTGGCATCAAGTCATCAACGTACCAAGTCCACCCAAACACAAACGCGGTGAAAAACCATCTATCACCGCAGCCAAGCGATATGTCCACCGCGGAACCCCCACCGCGAAAGAAATATCAAGAATTAAAAGAGAGAGGGGTCAATCATAACCACACTCTCAGAAAAGGAGTTAATCATGACCGAGAATATGAGTATCATCAGTTTTGATGAGAATCTAGTATCTGGCTTTTGGGGTGAAGGTGCAAGTATAGAGGGGGTAGAACTTGCCGCCCGTAAGCCATCAACTCGGGGGAACGTAGCACCCCCTACCCCCTGGTTACAACCTGGACACTACCGTTATCGGGGGAAACGGGAAAGCATCGCACCGACGACGAACCCCTGGCGTGATAAGGGCGGCAAGCGTCATCCAGCCATTAACCCACCCAAGAGTAAGGAGCCTCGGTGGAAGAAAGCACCAAAAGGGGCCCTTGCATAAGGAGATAACTATGTTTTCAGAAGAAATGTTTTCAGAAGAAAATCTCATAGAAGATTTCAGTAACGAACCGATGATAGAGGAGAACTCTATCCCGAAGCGCCCCCCCCCCGATGATAATAAAGCAAGGGTTTTATCACTCAAGACAGAGATAAACAGGAGCAGGCGTAAAGATCTCCCATCATTAAAGCCCAGGATACACTATCAGTCACCCTCACCTATCTCAAAGCCGATTCCACGAGTCTATCCAAAGAAACAGACAATTCCTATCCCGACTCGAACACCCAAAAGTCGGTTGAGGCCTGATAGAAAACATACTTAATACACTCAGAGAAGTAATTATGTTTTCAGAAGACGGATTCACTTCCTCGGGGCAGGCCCAACTATCAAGCACCAGATGTTTTCACAACCCAGGGACCTCAGAAGAACTAGGACTCAAAGGATGGTGGAAAGGACTCAAAGAAGATAAGCCAGAGAAGCGATACATATCACCTTCAGAGCGCCGAGCCTTTCCCAAAACACTTGGATACCCACCCAGGCCCAAGCCAGCAAAGCACGGACCCTGGGCTCCTGGAGAGACCAAGCCACCCAAGTACAAGGAACATTCAGATGATTATCATCGGTCGATGCAAAATCTGTAAGTCTAAACACGCAAAAGAAATCTCACAAATGATGCTTGATGAGATACCCTATCCAGAAATCATCAAGAAGTTCCCTGAAATACGACTTTACAAGCAAGTCCTCAGTCACCATCGAAAGCATATCATTGACGAAATCAACTTCCCCGATATATCCGACCACGAGTTTGTAGACCGAATCAAGAAGTTAGCAAGCGGTTATCTTGAGAGGGGGCTAGAGGGCAAAGAGTTATCACTCACACAAACCCGTCTCATACAGACCGCTGCCAACGCTGTCGCGTTCCGCAAGCAAATCCAAGACAAGAGCGACGTTGAGGCATCACTTGAAAAGTTAGTCAAAGAGGCTTCTCAATCCAAGTGGAAGTATGAGACCGTATGAGAGGAAAAATATCATGTTTTCAGAAAATACGTTTATAGATGCTGATAATTGGGGTTTCCATCAAGACAGGGCTAACCCTAATCCAATAGGAGACAACACCATGTTATCAGAAGATTTAGTTTTAGAAAGTTTGTTCTCTAATTCAGGGTCACTAGAGGAAGATTTTGATATGTTTCGACAAGGCTCAACAACCAAACTCAATCCAACGGAATTAAAAGCGAAGTACCGCGGTGCGGGGCTTCCTCCTGGAGGGCGGGACGCAGCAAACAAGCAAAAGGAGTTCTTTAGAAAACGAGAAGCTGTTATTAAGAAACAAAGACCCATTGGTGGAAAACCACCAATACAAAGATTCACGCCATTTCCCAAACCCGCCGTGCGGCCTAAGCCTCCTAAAGTTATGAAACCAGAAAAGGTTGAGTAACCATGAAGGTTCACCCATTTGCCCAAGCGGCCAAAGACCCAGTTTTCTTCGGTCACGCCCTACTTCACTGGCAAGCCCATCCCGCACAAGCAGCGTGGCTTAGGAACAGCATCCATCCCCTCAACCTGTGTCGCGCAGGAAACCGATGGGGAAAGACAGAATCTATTGCCATCAAGCATCTGTGGAAATGTTGCTTCAAGATTCGAGAACCTAAATGGAGTTATGAGGCACCCTATCAAACGGTGAATACCTCCATCACCCTCGATCAGGCATCATTGCCCTTATTGAAGGCATGGAACATTATCAACCGCGAGGAAAACAAGACCTTTCGGAAAATCTTTATTGACCGTATCGTGCGAACCCCATTCCCAAGAATCGTATTTCAGAATGGAAGCGTATGGTGGGGACGCAGTACCACGCGAAAGGGAGAATACCTGGAAGGGTGGGACTTCGACTATGCAAGTTATGACGAATGCTCGTTTGACCCGCAGTATAACCATATTGTCGATGAGGTGTTATCACTTCGGCTCTTAGACCGAGGCGGGCAAATTGATTGTATTAGCACAGGAAAACGCCGCAGCGAATTCAATCAAAGGTTTGAGAAGTTCCACAAGAACCGAGGATTTTCCCTATCCACCGAACAAACGGATGTCTACACGCAACAAGGCAGAACGCTTGATAACCCAAACTTAGACCAGGACGCGTTAAACCGAATCATCAAGACAATGGATAAGGGGTTGTTAGAGGAACGCATTTACGGAGGCGAACGTCCCACGGAGGGACGAATCCCATACCCCTCCATCATGCGAGCCATAGAGCAAGCCACAGGACTTGATAGCGCGTACATTGGAAGCCGATACAGCACAGGGTGGGACTTAGCAAAGACCCGAAATATGACGGTTGGCGTAACCATTGACATCTCCGAAAGCCCCTATCAAGTTGTTGCGTGGGAAGCATTCAACCAGAATACAGAGGGCATCACGAGTGAAACCACATACTGGCAGCATGTATGGGACAGAATCCGAACCCGATGGGAAATCTATGGTGGACTCACACAAGTCGATGTTACAGGGATTGGGAGCATCATTACCGATTACTTATCAGAGATTCAAGCGGAACCCCTCAACTTCAGTGGGCAGAAGGTAGGCGAACTCATCTCCTGCGTTGAAATTGCACTAGGTCTTGGGGTTGTCGCGTTTCCCATGTTGTCCATGACCCTGCCAGACGGAAGAAGCTGGAATATCGTCAATGAGTTAGAAGAAGTCAGTGATGCGCTTGATGGACTTGACACCGCGACCGCCATCGCCATGGCACTCTGGGGGGTCCGAGCCGAAATTCAAGGAAAGATACCCATTACCATTTCACCTAAGATTATTGGAATCTCACAAGCCAAATCAAAACGCAAAATTGCGTAAGGAGTTTTAATATGTTTTCAGAAAACAGTTTAGAAGAAATCATGAGTAGTTTAGTAGAAAACTCGAATTACGTTGATATGGAGGCGAGCGAGTCACTTGCAAAGAAGGTAAATTATCGAGACCCCAAAAAGAAGTACTCGCGTGGCCCATTACCGCCCCCAAACATACCCCTTGGGTCGTACCCTTCAAGTGGTAAACATTTCTTTACTGGTTATCCCCCGGGGAATCCTGGAGCAAGAGTGTGTGCATCTCCTAGAAACCGAGCAATAATTAACCGAGCCCGAAGAAAGTACGATCGGGCACATCCAAATAGCGAGTAGTCTATGTCCAATCGCTTAATTGATATTGTGATGCCTTGCGTTCAGGGGCGTATTATCCCGCCAGAGGTCCTCATGGGGACCTTATGGCATTGTGGGATTCGTACTAGCCTAATCGTATCAACCGCTTTTCCATCAAATCTAACTCAGGCTCGCAATACAGTAAAGTTGTATGCAGAGACAGAGTTAGTTCTAATGCTAGATAATGATGTGGTTCTACCACCACGAAGTCTTGAAGGGATGGCATCCTTTTTAGATTGCCATCCTGACTTCGGCGCGATTGCACTCGCAAAATACCCATCTTGTGTCAAGCCAATTCTTAACAATAGTCAAGTCACAGAACCCAACCATGTGGACATGAGCTGTGTTCTTTGGCGCAAGGATATTCTGCATAATATGGAGTTTCGCACCACTCAAGATTCAACCTACTGTGACTGTCTACCCGCTTGTGAAGACTTACGTAAGGCAGGGCATCGGATTGGTTTTATGCCTAAGTGGGTGTGTACCCATTTCGAGAATACAGACACAGGGTTATCAGTAGCACAACAGGCAGTTTTACCTACAATTACGGGCTTAATGGACAAAGTGGCGATTCAGCAAGTATTAAAGGATTATGGATTATGGTGGATAAATAAAAAGGGGGTCCAAAGGGAAGCCGAACCGTTCCTGCACAAAACCCTAGGGGCACCATCAAGAACCCCCCACGCATAAAAATCCCCACAAATTGGATTTAATCAAAAAGGAGGATTTACAAAATGATTGAAAACATGAGTTTAGAACTAACCGAGAATACCTACTTTGAGAGCCAGGAGACAATGGAAGAAACAACTGACCTCGCAAGAAGAAAGCCCAGGGCGCTGCCTCCCCCCTACGTACCGAAGAGCTATCCAGGTCGTAGCGGTGATAGTGGAAGTGGGGGAGGAGATGTACCCAATCCTCTGAAGATCTGGTTTCCGAAACAACCTAAACCACGTCGCATGTTAAAACCCACGAGACCCACAAGAATTCCTGTAAAAAAACCATATTGAATAAGGGGCACCCATGAATGAAGTTTCCAAAAGTCATCAATCAGGCACTTCAAAAAGTATTCGGAATCTCTGAGTCAAAGCCCGCCAGCCCCCGACTCACATCACCCATCGGGTTCTCAAGTGGGTGGATTGGGAAAAAGGAGTGGCTTGTTGATGAGGGTAGCTTTCTTTCTGACTATTACCGCTACCTCAGGGTCCGCGTCCCAATGGTAGCTAATGGAATCCGAATCTGGGTTGACCTCTCAACCAGCGGTAACACGGTATCACTAGAAGGGGGAAGCAAAGATGACCAAGAACAGGCTCAAGTCCTCCTTCATGATTTAGATCGACGGGCGTATGAGTTCGACTACGAGTGGGGAAGTGGATTTCAACGACTCTCCGAACTCTTCTTCCTCAACTTCTATACAAATGGGCGTTTCTGTGCAGAGATTGTACCCTTTGCTGACATGAGCGGGATTGCTTATGTTGCACTGGTAGACCCATTCTCTGTAAGGTTAAAACGGGAAGGCGATCACGTCAAACTCTATCAAAGCAAACTTTCAGAGAATCGGGTGATGGAAGATAGCCCGCTCCCCAAAGACCGAATCTTTTATGCAGCGTTTGACCCAGACCCCAAGAACCCGATGGGGTGCTCCATCTTAGACTCCGTGCGATGGGTAGTCGAGGTCAAGGAAAAGCTGCTTGAAGACATGGCAAAGGCAAGCCATAACGCGGGGTTCCCAAGGATTAAAGTATCCGTTGCTCCCCCTCCCCAACTACCAGGTGAAAGCGTGAGTGATTACGTAGGGCGAGTCAATAACGACTTTGATGAGACCGTTAAGCAGTTTCGCTCGCTTGCCCCTGAAGATAACATATTCAGCATGTCCAACATCAATATTGATTACATGGCAGCCGCAGGCGGGCAAGACTTTCAATGGTCAATCAACCTATCCAGAATTGAAGATGAGATTGTCGCTGGATTAGGACTCTTTGGGTGGCTCGTCGGGACATCCTCATCCAGCACGAAGAACTGGGTGGACAGCCAACACGAAGTCCTCATGCAACGCGTTCAACGGGGTGCACAGCACGGGATTCGCTTCATGGATTGGGTACGAAATACAGAGCTTCGATTGCGAGGTTGCCCTGTCAGAGCCAGTCAAGATTTCAAGCCATTACGAGACCCAGGACGACTCATCGACGAGAGAGCAAAACAGTGGGAGCTACAGCGTGTGGATCAGATGGTACAAAGAGGATATATTAGCAAAGATGAAGGCGCACGACAAATCGGACTTGACCGAGCCCATAGACAAGACACACCTGAAGAGATGTTCCTGTCCACAACCCAACGGGGAAAACCAGGTAAATCTGCAAATTGACACCTGCCCCACTTGTGGACACAAACAAGTTAGAGGAACCCCAGTGAACGCTATCGGAGGAAAATTATGCAGGCAATAACACTAGGTACAATCATCACAGACCTTACCCACAAAGATGATTTCACGGAGAAAATTAACACACTCTCAACGACCCGAAAAGCACTCAAAGCCGACGAGGTTGTCGTGTGGACACCGCGCCTGATTGGAACAGAGACCACCGTACACGGAGGGCAACTCAGAGAAAGCGATCTCACCCTATTTGCCCAACTCACGATTGGCGCTCCCATTCTCATCGGACATCAAAAGGAGACCAAGCCCATCGGTCGAGTCTATGATGCGTGGGTCGAGCAGAAAATGGTCTATGCACCCTTCTATGTCCCACTTGCGCGAAGCGATACCCAAGACCTAATCATTGACATCAATACAGGTATCATCGCAGAAGTATCCGCATCCTTCGCCTTTGACAAACCAACCTGCTCAATTTGTAGCCAGGATATGCGCTCCCTCCAATGCGGACATGTCCCCTTCAAGGACAACGCGTTCTTCTACTACGAAACACCCCAGAAAGTATTAGAAATCTCCCTCGTCTACCGAGGTGGATACCCAGGCACTGGGTTTGCCAACCTCATGAATGACCCAGAATGGACAGATAAATTTACCGCACTTTCAAAAGGAGATAAAACATTGCAAAAACAAATGATTGAAAACCTGATGGTTCCTGGACTCGTCTCACTCTTAAACCGATTAGTTGAAGACCGATGCAAAAATGGTGAATACTCCACAATGACCCGCATCAAGTGCATCACGCAAATGGCAAGTTACGCAGATATGGCAGTATCCGATGTTGAGGGATTACTTACCAAAGAGGTCAAGATATGCCCAACCCTCGATCAGTTACGAGGATTTGCCACGGCACTTTCATGTCCAGCAACCCCCATCATTCGGGAAGCCATGAAGGACGGCTGCGAGTATGACGTCAAGATGATTCAAAAGAAAGATGGCGAGATTGCTTACCGAAACTATATGTAGGAGACAGACATGCCACTGCCCAAGCGTAGTGATATTCAACCCATCGAAATCCAAGATGGTGCCGGAAACCAACGAACCGCAAACGTCACCGCCGCGAATGAGTTAAACACACTGACATCAGCTCAACCCGGAGTTGATATCGGGGACGTCACCATTAACAACGCGGCGGGTGCCAGTGCCGTCAATGTTCAAGATGGGGGAAATAGCCTCACAGTCGATCAGACAACCCATGATAACTTAAACTTAAACGCCAACCTACAAATCGCCAATATCGACGTTCCTGGGGGTGCTGGTGCCGTCACTGCGAATGTGCCCCGAGCCACACTTGCATCAGACGACCCAGCGGTCATCGCCCTCCAAGCCATAGATGACTGGGACGAGACTGACAGAGCGAAAGTTAATTTGATTGCAGGACAGGTTGGCATTGTCGGAGGTACAGGAGTTGATGCTGTCAATGCTCCCCGAGTGTCATTGGCGACCAATATTCCTCTGCCTGCTGGGACTAATGAAATTGGAAGTGTCGGGATTAAGAAGTATACGGCCCCCACAAGTGGTGAACTTGCTGGATCTGTAAGTGCTGTTCAAATGCCCAGTATTACATGTAGTATGGTTAATTTTAAGGCAGTGCTTTCTAATGCTGGGAATGTATATATCGGTATTTCAGGAGTGACCGTGGTTGATGGTACAACGGATACAACAACAGGGTTTGAATTAGGCCCCGGTGACGAAACAGGTTTTATCCCAGTTGACAATCTCAATCGTTTTTACCGCATCTCTAACAATGCGGGCGATGACCTAACCTATCTAACGTACTAATTATGTCCTTCCCTCATTTAAGAAAAAGAAAAACATTCAGGCCAACAATGATACCTGACTGTAAGTTATGGCCAGATTCATCATTCCAGCATAACGGAGTTAAATCTGGTAACTCTGCCCAGTTTATCGCCGTAAATAGCGAATATCTTTCCATTGCGGACAACCCCGCGCTGTCAATGGGGGATATTGATTTTATGATTGCGGGGTGGTTTTATTTTGATTCTGTGCCTGGACTTAACGTGGCAAACCACTTTCTCGGGAAATGGAGTGGAGAATATTTAGTCAACATTGAAAATATATCAGGAACATTAAGATTACGATTTTGGGTGAGGAATACGGCAAACACAGTAACAACAGGAAGACACGCGGACACATTAGGAACGCCTGTTATCAATACTTGGTATTTTATTGTCGTGTGGCATGATGCGGTCAACAATACGCTTAACATCCAAGTCAATAACGGCGGTGTAGATACCACAAGCGGTTATACGGGTGGAGTCAGGGATTTCACAACAACTTTCACGATTGGCTCGGCAGCAGGCGGCGCGTCGCCAATGGGAGGAAGGTCGCACGATGTTATCGTTGCCAAACAAATCTATACCGCCGCTGAAAAAACATTTCTTTACAATTCTGGCAATGGCAGACGATTTGAAGAATTAGGACTCGCGGGAACAGACGGCGCAAATATCAACGTTGCAAGCGGAGGTGTTGCCTACTTCAAACTTGGCGAGGAAAGCGGAACACGGGCAGATAGCTGGGGGGCCAATACCCTGACCGACAATGCCACCGTCACCCAAAATGACGGCGTAAGTCTTAAAGACCCTGTTGATGGCGATTATGTGAGGCAATGGACGGATTTGAGCGGACAAGGAAATAATGCAACACAGACAGGGAACGTAACGACTAAGCCGAAGTTTATCACAGGTGTTCAAAACGGAAAACCGTCCATTCGCACGGATGGTGCCAATGACTACCTCGCCTTTGCAACCCCATTTTCTTACTCCGATTTTACCTATTTTTGTGCGTTCATTAGGAAAACGGATACAGGTGCAGTTGAAATTCTGTTTGACAATCGAGACAGCGCGGCTGACGGATTTTCGTTTCAGATCGATGCGAATGATAAAATATCCGTCATATACAATGCGATTACGGTTACAGGTTCAACCAGTATTGCAACCGCGACCGCTTATATTCTCGGAGTAGTGGCAGACGGAACGAACATAACAATTTACCTGAACGGAACGCAAGACGGACAAGCGGCTCAAAGCGGTTCAATCAGCGTAACAACGAATGCGGTGATAGGCGCAAGAAACTTCACATCGCAGGCCTCATTTATCGCGGCCGACTATCTGGAGCAATCCCTGCATGATCGCGGAATGAACGCGGGGGAATTAAAAAGGGAAACTCGCTATCTGGGGAGGAGATACGGCGTTGCCGTAACTTAAAGTACTATGCCACTTAAAAACACACAACTCCAAGATGCCTGCGACGCGTTGCTTGGCGACATCTATCAGCAATTAGAAACGTTGCAGGAAAAATACAAGACGGAAAATATGGTTGAAGATTTAGGAACAGATGAAAAGGGCAATCCGCTTACGCGAACAGTCCAACGTGGTAAGTATTTCCAGTTGCCTGAGACACATAGCATAACGCCTAAAGACAACGTAACTACCACGCCCGATGTGGGTGATAAAACCCCTACCGACCAGAGCGAAACGTATACTGATTTTGGACTGGTTCTGCCCGCTAAAATGCCCTGCTCAATCAGTATATCGCCTTACCAAAGCCCGATTGGTTGGGGATTTGAATTGCGGGCAAAAGTCCAAGATAGCGGAGATGAATACCGAAAAGTGATGAACCATGGAAATGAGACAGAGCGAGAACAAGATTGGAATCCTTAGCAGGCACTGCTGAATTTAGACTAATAATAACTCAAGGAAGTCTAGGTACAATAATGGAAAGCGGAGTTCAACAACTAGGAATAGCAGCATTGGTAGGTGGCAGTATTCAGGTCATCAAGCCCTTTCTACCCAAACGGTTTCTGCCACTGATTTCATGGGGAGTTGGGGCTATACTCGGTGGGCTTTATGGTCAGTTCATCGAGCAGAATCTACCCAGTGGCGTCATCAACGGGACCATTGCGGGTATGGCAGCCAACGGACTGTACGAGCAAGCCAATCGAGTCAGACGAAAATAGAGGACACGAAAGATGAAATAATGGAAGAACAAATTATCATCGCACTACTCGGAGGTTACGGGATTCTAAGTAGTGTTATCGCCTATCTCTACAAGCAGAAAGAAGCAGACCATAAACGTGAGATAAACTCCTACCAGGAAAGGATAGAAAGTTGTGATAAAATCATTGCAAAGCTTGGCGAAGATGTTGCGGCCATGCAATCCAGACTTGATGCTACCTATCAACGATTCCTTGATAAGCTCAACGGACGAAATAAGAATGGAGTTATTCCAAAAAGCTGAATCTTTGGATAAAATCATTGACAAAATGACACCCAATGAAATGTTGCAACTTGCAGAAGAACTGATGATACGACGAAGAGAGGACTGGACATGACTCTATCCAGGACGCCATCTTCGGACCCAACGAGGAGCATCAGACCGATGCCCTAAGTGGAATCATCTCAGAAGGAAATCCCCCATGATAAGACACCCTCCAAAAACCATTCCACACACCGAGCCCAACCCATAAAAGGAACGGCTACGCCGACAGAAGAATTGATAATCTA
>Ga0209727_1001865_pt1 | contig 16211 bp, 7 predicted proteins | sample RifGroC1_FD_183995 | JGI IMG/M metagenome (GOLD analysis project Ga0209727, IMG submission 183995) | Groundwater microbial communities from Rifle, Colorado, USA - Groundwater C1 (SPAdes) (version 2) | ecosystem: Environmental > Aquatic > Deep subsurface > Groundwater | place: Rifle, Colorado...
ACATCTTTTAAGCTAAAAAAACTTAAAACTTTATCTAATATATTTGGTTTTTTATCAAATTCTACTAAAGATAAAGACTTATCAAGTCCAGATAAACTTATAGTAACACTTCCATAATTTAAATCCGTTTGTTGTGGTTGTTTATTATTATCTAGTGAGTTCGTAGCTTGACTACAATTGAACGCTATAAACACAAATAATAAAACACTTAAAATTAATGCTATTTTATTTTTCATAATAACATCTCCATAAAAAATTAATCTTTAACATTGATAAACAATGTTGTTTATAGATAAATTTTTAATTATATATTAAAACTGTATATTTATTCCACCAGAGCCACTACCTATTTGTATAATAACATTTTTTGCTGTTACATTTCCAGCAAGATCGGCTACTGTAACTGTGATTGTATGGTTTCCATTTGTAAAATCACTAGCAAGTTTAGAAATAGCCAACCCACTACCAAAAACGGTAGCCCCTTCTTTCCATTCTATTAATAAACCACCTGGCAAATTATCTGCTACATTTACAAGCCCAAAAGATATAATATCACTTGTAGCAAACATATCATTGTCTTGCGGTGTACTTATATCAAAACTTGGTGCACTCTTATCAATAGTAACAGTAATTGTAGCACTATTAGGAGATTGATTACCAGCGACATCTTTTTGTCTTGCTATTATATCATATGCGCCCTCTACTGATAAAGTAACGGCAGATGTATAAGGGAACCAAGTCCCATTCAAAGAATATTCTACCGTAGCTCCAACCTCACCTGTTATTGTAACTAATTTATCTGTATTATAGTAAGAGTTATTTGTTATTCCACTAATTGTTGGAGCAGCAGGAATAGTTTTATCAACTGTTATAGTAATTGTAGCACTATTAGGAGATTGATTACCAGCGACATCTTTTTGTCTTGCTATTATACTATATGTCCCATCTGTTGATAATGTAACGGTAGATGTATAAGGGAACCAAGTCCCATTCAATGAATATTCTATATTAGCTCCAGTCTCGCCAGTTATAGTAAATAGGGCATCTGCTGTATAGAAAGAATTATTTATTAAACCACTAATCACAGGTGCAGCAGGAATAGTTTTATCAATAGTAACAGTAATTGTAGCACTATTAGGAGATTGATTACCAGCAGCATCTTTTTGTCTTGCTATTATATTATATGTGCCCTCTACTGATAAAGTAACGGTAGATATATAAGGGAACCAAGTCCCATTCAAAGAATATTCTACCGTAGCCCCAGCCTCGCCAGTTATAGTAAATGGGGTATCTGCTGTATAGTAAGAATTATTTGTTATTCCACTAATTGTTGGAGCAGCAGGAATAGTTTTATCAACTGTTATAGTAATTGTTCCACTATTAGGAGATTGATTACCAGCAGCATCTTTTTGTCTTGCTATTATACTATATGTCCCATCTGTTGATAATGTAACGGTAGATGTATAAGGAAACCAAGTCCCATTCAATGAATATTCTATACTAGCCCCAGCCTCACCAGTTATAGTAAATGGGGTATCTGCTGTATAGAAAGAATTATTTATTAAACCACTAATCACAGGTGCAGTAGGAATAGTTTTATCAATAGTAACAGTAATTGTAGCACTATTTAGAGATTGATTACCAGCGACATCTTTTTGTCTTGCTATTATACTATATGTGCCCTCTATTGATAAAGTAACAGAAGTTGTATAAGGGAACCAAGTTCCATTCAACGAATATTCTATAGTAGCCCCAGCCTCGCCAGTAATAGTAAATGGGGTATCTGCTGTATAGTAAGAATTATTTGTTATTCCACTAATCACAGGTGCAGGTGGAATAATTTGGTCAATTGTTATAGTAATTGTTCCACTATTAGGTGATTGATTACCAGCAGCATCTTTTTGTCTTGCTATTATACTATATGTCCCATCTGTTGATAATGTAACGGTAGATGTATAAGGGAACCAAGTCCCATTCAATGAATATTCGATAGTAGCTCCAGCCTCGCCAGTTATAGTAAATGGGGCATCTGCTGTATAGAAAGAATTATTTATTAAACCACTAATCACAGGTGCAGTAGGAATAGTTTTATCAATATTAACAGTAATTGTAGCACTATTTAGAGATTGATTACCAGCGACATCTTTTTGTCTTGCTATTATACTATATGTGCCCTCTATTGATAAAGTAACAGAAGTTGTATAAGGGAACCAAGTCCCATTCAAAGAATATTCTATCGCAGCTCCAGCCTCACCAGTTATAGTAAATGTAGTATCTGATGTATAGTAAGAATTATTTATAATGCCACTAAGTACAGGTGTTAAAGGTATAGTTTTATCTATTACAAGATTAAATATATCCGAGTTTACAGATTTATTTAAAGCATTATCAATTAAGATAGCATAAATTTTATGTGTACCTTCTGTAAAATCTTTTGTAGATGATAGAGTCCAACTTCCACCACTTGCTATTGTAAGGCTTCCAAGTAATTCATCAGGGCTTGGTGATAGATTTTCATATAATTGGAGGTTAGAGCCAACTTCACCAGTTCCACTAAATGTTAAATTTATATATTTATTTGTAATACCATCAATATTCGAGCTACCCAAGTCATCACTAAGGATTAATCCCGAAAGTACTGGTTTTGCAGGCGGTGTCGAATCCACTGTTAAATTAACAAATACTTGCGAGCCTATTGTTCCTAGACTATTTACAGCATAAAAATTGAAAGTAAAATTATTATCGTTTGGTACAGTTATATCAGTCATCCAATTTGTTGGAGGGTTTGCAATAATCGGTTGATTTATACCATTAATTGTATAACGAAGTTCTGTAATAGGTGATTTACCAGTTGTCACAACAGTACCTTTAAAGTTAATAGTTTTTGTATTTAAAATTGCGTTATTTAGAGGTGTTGTTATTGTAACTGATGGTAAACTTCCATCAACTTCTACGACTAATGGAGAAAAATCACTTGTATTATCAGCAAAATCTACTACATAACCATAAATAGTATGAAAACCGTCTGATATTCCAGTAAAATTATAGTTCCATATATTGCCTGTTAGATTAACAGTTTGGTCACCGCTATTATCAATTCTTATAAAAATTTTTTTGATACCAAAATTGTCACCAACATTACCTGTTACACCAAAATTAGAAGAAACAATACTATTAGCGGCTGGCATACTTGTAGAAATAGTAGGTTTAGTTAGGTCTATTGTGACATCTACGGATTGTGGAGCGGTTGATAAACCTAAAAAATCTTTTGCATAAGCAGTTATTCTATGTTTACCTTCTTTTAGGTTAGATAAAGTATATGCCCAATTTTTAGATGTATTATTTATATCTATGTCGCCAGTATTATCAAGCACTACATAAATAGAAGAAATACCAATAGTTCCTCCGTCACTTGTTCCGCTAACAACAATATTATCTGTGTTATAAAATCCGCTTTTTGGATTTACAAGAGCGAGAGTTGCAGCAGATGGATTTACATATATTTTTATATTAACAGTATTACTCAGATTTCCAGCAAAATCTTTACAATAAATAGATATATCATGAGAACCATCGCTTAAATTTTTTACCCCATAAGAAAAAGGATTTGGATTGCCAATATTAATAGTTTGATTATCAACAGTTATAAAAATAGATTCTATTCCACTTTCATTTTCAGTAATAAAACCATCGATAGAAAGGTCTCTATTAACAGTAGAATTAATTACAACAAGAAGAGGAGTACTTACTGTAAGAACAGGAGATGTCTTATCATTAAATTTTGACAGTTCAAAAGAATCAACTCCATCAAAATAATGAAAGACGCTACATCCTGCTAAAATAAAACTAAAAATTATAAAAATTATTATTTTGTTTTTCATAGTTTCCTCTTCTGTCTTTTAGTTAGAATGCCCCATTATAATTATACCATATTTTTTGTAAAATTCTTGATTAATTTTGAAAAAAAATTAAATTTATTAATATTTATGTAAACTATATTTAGGTACTATAAAAAATTCTAAATTAAAAACAAAATAACTTATCATAAAACAATATACTATTGTATATTTTACTTCTCATGATACATCTAAGAACACAAAAAAATACAATTTAGAAACAAAATTTTCATCGAAATACACATAATATACCAACTATTAATTGGCTTTAGCGATAATTAAGATTAGTTAAAACCATGAAAAAAATAGAAAATTTTAATAAATATCGATAAAATTCGTTAATAGTTGGTATAAATATTTTTTAACTTTTTACTTTTTAGTAAGTTCTAATTTTTATCTTGACTTTTATTGATTAATTCGGTAATTTTAAAGTTGTTAAATTTAATTTTCTATTTTATTTTAATTAATTAGGGTTGTTTATGGAAAAAAGATTTAAAAAAGGCGATATAATAATAAAACAGGGAGATATTAAAGACAAATCAATGTATTATATTATAAAAGGAAAGCTTCAGGTACAAAAAGTAATAAATGGAAGTATAATAAATTGTGGTTTTTTAAGAGAAGGAGATATTTTTGGCGAAATATCTATGATAATTGGTACAGAAAGAGCAGCTACTATTATGGCTGTCGATGATGATATTATTGTTCAGCAACTCGACAAGAAAGCATTCCTTGAAGCAATAAAAAAAGACCCTGAAATAGCTTGGAAAACATTAACAAATCTTGCAATAAAAACGCAGATGCTTGATGAACTTCAAGGGCAAATATCCGACCCTAAGACTTTAAGAAAAATATTAGTTGGAAAAGATTAAAAATATTTTTTCTGATTAAATATGAGAGGAATAAACTTTGTCTTTAGGAAGTTGTTATAATTGTCAATATTTATCAAAAAAACCTGGCGTAAAAAATTATTTTGTCTATAAATGTGAATATTGGGGATTGGTTTGTCAAGGTGTATTGCCTCAATCCGTTGTAATTAGTTCAATTGGTAAAAAATGTCCTTTCTTTAAAGAAAAATTAACAAAACCTAAAAATTCTGCAACAAATAAAAATGAAAACAATAATAGCAATCTAAATATAGTTGTTTAAAAAATATGACATGTTTCAATGAAAATCATAGAATTAGATGAAATTTTTCTAAGGATAGTATATGAAAACAAATAATATATTTAATGATCTCATAGAAAAAATCAAATTGCTTGAATTAGAAAACAAAGAGTTAAAATCTAAATTAAATAAAAATGATGTATCTATCAATACAAACTCAGAAAATATAATAGAAAACAACTCATTAATACAAGAATTAGGAGAAATTGAAGAAAACGCTAGATTGCTTTTTGAGAATAATATTGATACTATCTTATGGGCAGATATGAATGGTTATATAATAAGGTGCAATAAAGCTACAGAAAAATTATTTGAATATAGTCAACCAGAAATGATTGGTTTGCACCAAACTCAACTTCATCCTAAAGAAAAAAAAGAAGAAGCTAAAGAAACTTTTGATAAAAGCGTAAAAGAAATTTCTGGATACCATGATATTGAAATTATTACTAAAACAGGTAAAATAAAAAATGTTATAATCCATTCAACTATAATTATACATCAAAAAGAACTTATCCGTCAAGGTATTTTTGTAGATGTAACCGAACAAAGACAGGCTGAAATTAAAATTAAGCAACAAAACGAACAATTACAAGATATTAATGCTTCAAAAGACAAAATTTTTTCTATTATTGCCCATGATTTAAAAAATTCTTTTAATGGAATACTTGGTCTTTCTGGATTGCTTATTAATTACTATGCCACTTATGATGATCAAACAAGGATAAAATTTATTAATAATATTTACAATGTTTCAAAAAATACTCATGATTTATTAGAAAATTTATTGTCATGGGCACGTTTCCAATCAGGCAAAATAAGTTATAATCCAAAGAAAATAAATATAAATACTTTTATAAATGATACTTTTTTATTAATGCAACCACTTGCACAAAAAAAGAATATAAATATTCTTACAGTTTTAGAAGGAAATTATTTTGTTGACGCAGATAAAAATATGCTCTCTAATATTTTAAGAAACTTAATAACAAATGCAATTAAATTTACTCCTCAAGATGGCTCAATAATTTTATCTACCAAATCAGATAATTCTATGATAGAAATAACAGTTTCCGATACAGGTGTAGGAATGGATACAGAAACTCAACAAAAATTATTTAATATTGCGGGAGTGGATTCTCAAGATGGCACAGACGGAGAAAAAGGAACTGGGTTAGGTTTAATACTTTGCAAAGAATTTGTAGAAAAACACGGCGGTAAAATATGGGTGAAAAGTAAACTTGGAAAAGGAAGTGATTTTAAATTTACACTACCAATCTCTGTATATAATTAAACGCTTCTAAAAGATCAATAAATAATAACCCCAATTTCTATTTAATAAAACAAATCTCAGATAAACCACGAATAAAATGCGATAATGAAAATAATTATGATTAAAGACTCCAATAAATTTAAAAAATTATCTATTTTATTGAAACTTTTCTCAATTCTTGGTAAAATTCGTGTTAAAAAAATTAATATGTATCGTTAAAAATGGTTAATACTTGGTATAAAGAAAAGATAAATAAATCATAATCAGGATAGTTTTAAATCTATGTGATCTCTATTAAAATTTGTGTTAATCGTGTTATATCTATTGATATTATTTATTTCTTATTTTATAATAAAATAGGTATATTTAAATTTTTAACTAGAAGGATTTATTATGAAAAAAATTATTTTATTTTTGTTTATTTTATTTTTTATTTTTTCATGTGGGAAGAATAATAAAGAGACAAAAGTTGAATACAAGGATTTGGAAGGATATACATTAACTTCTTTTAATACAATGAATGCTCTTGAAAGGATCGAACTCGAAAAAAAATTAGATATTTCTGGTAGTAAAATAACATATTACAATGAGCCGTCAAGTTATGGAGCAAATACAGAGGAAGAAAAAACTACTATCATTAAAGAAGATGATAGACCTTTTGAGATTGTGGATTATTCTCCTGTGAATGAGTTACCGTCTGAGGTAAAAATCCCTACGATTTATGTTGCTTTTTCTCATCCTGTTGTTCCTCTTGCTAAACTTGGTGAGGTTATAAAAACAACTGATCTGATGAAAATAGAGCCAGAGATAACTGGCGTTTATAGGTGGTATGGTACTTCGATTTTGAGTTTTGAGCCAGACACATCTCTTATGCCTCAGAGGATTTATAAAGTAACAATTAATGACAAAATTCAGTCTTTGGGTGGAAAGAATCTTACTGGGATGAAAGAATTTAGCTTTTCTACAGAAAATCTTGGGGTTATTAGTACAAATCCTTCTGGAAGTGAAATTTCTTTGGAGAATGCAAAAAAAATACTTATTACTTTTAATTATCAAGTAAATGTAAATGTTATAAAAAATTTTATAAAAATCACATCAAATAAAAAAGAATATACTTTTGATATAAAGATGTACGAAAAAGATTCTACAAATAAAACTGTTGTACTGGATGTAAAAGAAAATTTTAGTGAAAACTCAACTGTTTATATTACAATTGTTAAGGGTGCAAAATCTGATGAAAATTTTACACCAACAAAAACTGACTTACAATATTCGTTTACTACAATTTCGCCATTTGTTTATAATGGTTACGATACTTACAATTATTATGGTGCTGAAAAAGATGACTCTAACCCTATTTTTTTGAGTTTTTCACATCCTTTAAATGAAGAAACTGTTTACAATAATATAAAAATTTCTCTAAGTGTAACATCAATTAAAGATTATGTTAAAGTGTGGAATAACACAATTAAAATTACAAATTTACCAGTAAAATTTAATTCGACATACACAGTAACTATAAAAGATGGAATCAAAGATATTTATGGTAGAAATCTTGGTATTACTAAAGAAGAAAGCGTTTATGTTCCTGATGCTGCAAGTCTTTATTATTTTCCAAATACTGGGGTGAAAATGCTTGAATCTTCTTTTAAACCAAAAATTATTTATGAGATGCAAAATCTTAATCGAGGCTTGTGGAAAATTGATAAAATCGATAACCCTTATAATTTTTTTGACAAAAATGAGTTATCTAATTATGATATGTCAAAATTGCAAAGAAATGTAAAACATTTTGAAATCCTTGATTTGTCCCCTTATCTAAATAAAGAAGGTAAAGGCTTTGTTGGAATGAGTTGGAATTTTGATCAAGGCGAACTTCCTTATGAAATGGAAAGAAAAGAATTTGATGATATTGTAAATAATTCTGAAAAAGAATTATCAATCTTGTTATCACAAGCTTATTATACAAATAATAATAGTGATAAATATTATCTTAATTATGATTTTAGTTATGGCGAAAGAATGAATTTAAAAAGACTATTAATAGAAAGTGGTTATCAATTTCCATATAGTGAGTACACAAAAACAAATTTAAATTTACAAGTTACAGACCTTGGTGCAAGCGTTAGATATGGGTACAATAAAATTGTTGTAATGGTTTCTTCTTTATCAAAAGGCGAGCCAGTAGCTGATGCGAAAGTTATAATTCAAAAAAACACTTCCAGAGTAAAAGAAGCAAAAACAAATAAGGATGGTATTGCAACCATTGATTTTAAAGAAGGTGAGTTTGCATCCAATTTTTATGATGATTATAGAGAATTACTTAGAGTCAGAGTCGAAAAAGGGGCAGATAAAATTGAGTTTGATCCAAATGACTGCGAACAAAATGCGTATCATTTTAGTATATACCCTTCTTCTGCAAAAACAATTGAAGCCTCAAATAGAGTAACATTTTTATTCACAGATAGAGGTCTTTATAAACCTGGTGAAACTGTAACATTTAGAGGGATAGACAAAAATTTAAAACTTAGTAAATATTCTGACTATGTTGGAGAATATACTATAAAGGTTGCAAGTGATTATTATAGTCAAAATCCAATAACTACGATCACTGGCAAAACAACTGAGTCTGGCGGTTTTTATGGAACATTCAAACTTCCGGATGGAATAGAACCCGGCTATTACTGGATTAATTACAAAAGACCAAATGATACTTATGGTCAATCAGAGTCATTCCAAATTGCTAATTTTAGAAGGCTAAATTTTCAAGTAAAAATGTCGCCTCCAAAAGTTGAAATTTATCAGGACGAAGATATAAATGTCGGAGTTTTGGCAAGTTATTTGTCTGGCGGAACTTTGGCTGGGGCTGGCTACGAGTATTATTGGTTTAGAGAAGGTGCATATTTTAGACCAGAAGGAAGTAAGTGGGAGCCTTATGTTTTTGGTAATTATGAGTATGACTCAAGAGTTGATTTGGACTCAGGCAGTGGCAAACTTGGGGCAAGTGGAAATGCGAGTATCAAACAGTCAACAAAAGGCTCTATGGTCAAAGGTTTAACTTACGCCTACAATGTATCTGTGAATGTTACGGACATCGATAGACAAGTAATTTCTGGCGGTAGTAGAATAATTGTACATCCAGCATCATTCTACACTGGTTTAAAATTTAAATCAAATGATTCGTATTGGTCTACATTTGTTAAAAAAGGTGATAAAATTGATGTTGATTATGCGTTAGTAAAACCAGATGGCTCATTATACGAAGGCGTTGGTAAAAATAGCAAGTTAAATCTAAAAGTGGTAAAATATGAATGGAAACTTGCACAACAAGAAGGCGTTTATGATAGATTAAATACAATTTACGATAAGGTTGAAGAACTTGAGAGCGAAACTTCTGTAAATATTTCTGCTAATATAGGAACATTCTCAATTACACCAAAAGAAAGTGGAGAATATTACCTTGAAGTGGAAGGGACAGACAAAAAAGGAAGACCTACTTTAACAAGAGTATATTTTTATTCAACAGGTAGTGATTGGATAAAATCTGGTGGTGGCAATGATATAACTTTAATGCCAGATAGAAATACATATAAACCTGGCGACACAGTAAAACTTATGATACAATCTCCTCTACCAAAAGGAAAATATTTACTCACAATTGAGCGAGAAGGGATTTTATCCGAGAAGGTGCTAAACCTTGAAGGTGGAGCTAATGTGATTGATATTCCAGTAGATGATAGTCTTGTACCAGTTTTTTATGTTGCAGTTTCAAGTTACTCAAAAAGAACTGAAGACCCGCCAAAATCATACAATGACCCAGACTTGGGTAAACCAAAAGGATACTTTGGTATAACTAAAATTTTGGTTTCAACAGAGACAAGAGAGATAAACCTCGAAATTTTTGCATCAAAACCATCTTATCTACCAGGTGAAGAGGCTGAATTTATAATTAAAGCAACAAAAGATAATAAACCAGTCAAAAATGCAGAACTTACATTCCTTGCAGTTGATAGAGGTGTAATTGATTTGATAAATTATCATGTTCCAGACCCATTAAAATATTTTTATCAAGATTATAGATTTCCTATTGGTGTAAAAGGTGGTGACTCAAGACATCTTTTGATTGACCCAGTAACTTATGAGATGAAAGATTTGTACGGTGGCGATAGTGAAGATGCTAAAATGAAACAAAGGAAGGATTTTAGTCCAACTGCGGTTTTTGAGCCATTCTTACTAACTGATGAAAATGGTCTTGCTAAAGTAAAATGTAAATTGCCAGACACGCTCACTACTTATAGATGTACAGCATTGGCAGTAAAACAAAGTGACTTTGGTATTAAAGAATCAGAAACAATTGTACAAAACCCAGTTAATGTTCGTACTGCTCTACCTCGTAAATTGCGAATTAGAGATACTTCTTTTGCAGGAGTTATTATAACAAACCTTGATAATAAAGAACACGAAATAACTGTTAATTTTGAGTCTGATATTCTTGAAGTAGATGGAGACAAAACAAAAACTATAAAATTAAAACCTTCATCAATTGTTGAAGTGCCTTTTAAAATTCTTGCAACTCGTGTTGGTGTTGGTAAAGTCACATTTACAACAAAGTCTGATATTTTGAACGAAAAATTAATTGAAGATTTCACTGTCGAACAGCCAATAAACAAAGAAGCATTCGCAACAATCGGCAGAACTAAAGATTCTAAAGAAGAAGGGTTAATTATTCCTTCAAATATTGCACCTGGGTATGGCGAGGTTCAGATTAAACTTGATTCGACAAGGCTTTCTACACTTGCTGAGTCTATAAATTATTTGTGGGACTATCCTTATGGTTGTCTCGAACAACGCTCATCAAAGATTTTTCCATTGATTGTGTTTGGAGAAAGGTTAAAAGATTTCACAAATGTAAAAGATTCAAAAAAAATTATAGAAAAAGAACTATCTGAATGGGCAAAATACCAAAATTCTGACGGAGGGCTTCCATTATGGCTTGAAAACGGTCAACCGTCTTATTATTATGTGTCTATTAAGGTTGCAAAACTTTTGTATTATGCAAAACTTAACAATTTTAAAATACCAGATATGTTAAATATAGGAGCTCTGCTAAATTATATTTCTACAAAACAAGAACAATATGATTATGGAAAAGCATATTCTTTATATGTATTGTCACTTCATAAAAAAGATGTTTTGGTGAGAGCAAAAGATTTACTCGAAAAACAAGGAGACAAACTTGGTACTGGCGGGCTTGCATTACTTGGGCTTGCTTTTGCTAATGGCGGAAATAATGATTTGGCAAAAGAATGTTTTACTAAATTGAAAAACTTAATTAAGATTGGGACTCAGTCTATTGATTTTGTAGACACTTACGAGCGATATTATTTTGACTCTGATGTGAGTAGACTTGCACTTCTTTTAATGTTTTATAAGAATATCGGTGATGAGTCAGATATGGAAACTCGAATTATAAATACCTTACTTTCGACTCAAAAGGCTGGTTATTGGTATAATACGTATTCTACTGAGTGGGTAATCCAAGCATTTTACGAAGTGTATGAAAAAAATAATGCAGGGCAAACTAGTTTTACAGCAAAAGTATTACTCGACAATAAAGAATTAATCAGTAAACAATTTAGGGGTATCGAAGACCAATTTGTTAAAAATTTATTGTTTGAAAACGAATTAAAAGACTTCCCAAAAAATAAAATGATCCCACTAAAATTTAGCAAAGAAGGGGACGGAGAATTATTTTACACAGCAACTATAAAATATGCTATCCCTTCTGAAGTTGTTAGGGCTCGTGACGAAGGTTTTAGCGTGTTTTCAGAAATTTATGATATGGACGGCAACAAAATCGAAGGCAAAGAACTAAAACTTGGCAAAACCTACAAAATGAAAGTAGCTATAAGTAGTACAAAAACAAGACAATTTGTAGCAATTAGAGTACCAGTCCCATCAGGTGCAGAAATCTTAGACTCAAGTTTTGTAACAACAGCAACTTATAAAGATAAAAGCCAAAAAGAAGAAAACAAAGACTATTACGGTTATTACGACTATTACTACGATGCTCCAATATCAAAAATCTACGATAACGAAGTCCAATACTTCTACGATTACTTTAGCCAAGGCAAAAAAGACTTAGAATTCGTTTTTAGAACAACATCTCTTGGTATCTACCCAACACCTCCAGCTTACGCATCATGTATGTACGAAGAAGAGGTTTTTGGAAGAAACGCGGGAGGATTGTTTGTTGTGAAGGAGTAGAGCGTTTTTTAACACAAAATACAAAATAACTTTAATATTTTCCCCCTTTGGTAAAAAGGGGGATTTTTTTTGAGATTGAGTTGGTTTGTGGGTGAATTGGATTACTTTGAGATGTTATTTGTTTTTATTGTAAATAAAATATTAAAAACAAACTAATTATTCCAACAATACCGCAATTGTTTGTCAAATATTTTTAATTTTTATAAGATTATGTTAATGCTGGTATGTATATAGAAAAAGTACTGCCTTTTTTAAGCTCTGATTCTACTGTTATTGTGCCATTATGTTTTTTTATTATAGTGTGACTTATTGACAAACCAAGTCCTGCTCCTATTTCTTTAGTTGTAAAAAAAGGATCAAAAATTTTTGTAAGGTTTTCTTCTTTTATCCCGCAACCTTGATCTATAATTGAGATTTTTACATAATTCCCTTCTCCTAATGAAAGTGAATTACTCTCATTGAGAAAAATATTTTCTCCTTTTAGAATAATTTTTCCTCCATAAGGCATTGCTTGAATAGCATTTATTATTAAATTATTTATTACATTAATAATTTGAATTTCATCTATTTCTACTTTATTTAAACTATCTTCTAATTGAAACTCATAAATTATATTTGAGTTTTTAATTATAGAAGTTAGAGATTGTTTAATTAATTCAATAATTTCTGTTGGTTTTTTTATAAGAGTGCCACCTTTTGAAAAAGTCAAAAGTTGTTTTGTCAACTCTCTTGCTTTTAGACAAGATTTTTCTGCCTCTTCTATTATTTCATAAAGTTTTTCTTCTAAACTAAATTTTACTTTTGCTAAAGAAATATTTCCCAAAATTCCTGTAAGAACATTGTTAAACTCATGGGCAACTCCTGTTGCAAGTACGCCAATTGCCTCTAATTTATGTATTTTTTGTAATTCTAATTCTATTTTCATTTTTTCCGTTATATCTTCTGCAATTCCTACGATATACTCTGGTTTTCCATATTTATCAACAATAGGGACTTTTTTATTGTGAATCAATTTTATTGTATTATCTTTTGTTAAAACGGATTGATCTTTAATTTCTATGAGTTTATTTTTTTCTACACATTCTTTATCAAATTTAGTATGAAAACTACTGTATTGTTCTGGAAAAATATTTTGATCGTATTTGCCTATAACATCATTTTTTTGATACCCAAAAATATCTTCGCAGGACTTATTCCACAAAACATATTGAAAATCTTTTGAAGTTTTTACATAAACAGGATTTGGAATATTTTCAAGGATAGAATGTAATAAAATTTTATTCTTTTCTATTTCTTTCATAGCTTTTCTTAATTTTAGAAGAATATAAATCAAAATTGCTGCAAAAATAATTAGAAATATTATAAAAATGAAATAAATCCACATTATTTTTTTGTTTATAGAATAAAAACTCGATGGTTTATTTATTATAATGCTTTCTTTAGGTAATTTATTTAATTTAATCCCAAATTCTTTAAGTTTATTATAGTCGAACATATATTTATTCATATCTTCTGTAATTATAGGTATTTTTTTGGGTTGAATATTATCTTTAATTATTTTTAAGGCAAGTTCAGTTGCTTTTTTACCTTGAAAATAACCGCTTGTTTGTAAACCTCCAACAACTCCATAACCAAGATAAAAATCCCATGTACTATAAATTGGTACTTTTGAATATGCTGAAATTAATTTCATTGAGTCCTCATAAGAAAAAAACATATTATTTTTATCTCTATTAAAAACAAGAAATAAAATTATTGTACCTTTTCTTAGACTTGAAACTACTTCTTGAGCCTCTTTTAAAGAGATGTTGTCAAAAATATCAAATTGAATGTCTTTAAAATCAGGTATTATTTTTTTTAATTGATTACCAACAAGAATTCCTGTCGTAGTTTTGTCATTTATAACAACTACTTTTTTAGTGCATGGATGTAAACGTAATGTAAGGTTTAAGGTTTCTTTTATGTCATAAACTTCAATAACCCCAGTTATATTATCAAAACCATTTATTTTGTTAAAAGAAAAATTATTAACACCACAAAAAACTATTGGAGTATTACCAAAAATTTTTTTTGAATGCAAAAGTAAAAAGTTGAAAGCATCATCATCTGTTGAAAAAATTAAATCAAATTTGTTGCTTTTAAATTTTAATAAATATAATTCTTTAAGGTGTTCAAAATATTCTTTTGAATTTATCCTTTTTGTATCCATATACTCTATTATGTAATCTATATTATTTGGCATATTTGTTGTAAAACCCTCAATTTCTTTTTCTGTCCAACTTAGTTTTGGACTATAAGAATTAAGGATTAATATATTTTTATTGCTCAAACAATAAAAAGGTATTAAAATAAATAAGTTAAGAAGTGTTAGTATAATAATTTTTTTTGAAAAAACATAAATATTATAAAACATACAATAATTATAATCTAATTTTTATAAAAAAACCACAATTCTTTATTATTTTTATTTAAATTTTTATTTTTTAAAATTCTATAAATTACTATAACACAGATTAATCAGATTGTCACAGATTACACTGATTAAAATTGGCTAATTACTTGATATTAAAGTAATTAGATTCTGTAATTTTGACAAACCTAAAACATTTGTGTATAATTTTTTTTTATCAAATTAAATATTTTTTGACAATCATAAAAATATGAGATATTATTATAATATGGAAAACAATATTCACAATGATTTTTTTATTAGCATCATCAAAAATAGAGAAAATGCAATTGATTTTTTGTCAGGGGTATTGCCAGATAAAATTTTGAAAGAAATTGATTTTAATTATTTAGATTTTGATGATACTGCATATATTCAAAATAGATTTAAGGACTTATTCTCTGATATAGTTATAAAAACTAAGATAAACAATAAAAATACTGATATTTTTATTTTAATTGAACATAAATCGACTGCACCAGATGATAAAGCCTTATTTTTACAAACATTAAACTATATATATTCAATGTTAGAATTAGATTTTAATAATAAAAAAGATTTTAGAATAATTATTCCACTTGTATTTTATCATGGCGAAAGAAAATGGAAGATACCAAGATATTTTTTGGATTTATACGATGTAAATGATGATATTAAACAGTTTTTATTAAATTTTTCTTATTTATTACCCGAAATCTGCAATAAATTCGTAGCGAGACGAAGTAAATCTTGTGCTGGGAAGGAGTTGCGACAGAGTGAGACTCGCAGCATAATTACTTTATGTGAGAATCGAACGACAGAGCAACTCCTTCCCAGCACAAGAGATACGAGTCGCAGTAGAACTTTATTGCAGATTTCGGGTATTATATGATACAATAGATTTTGATGATAATAATACCGAAAAATTTCATAACAATTTGATATTAATATCGTCTCTTATTGGATTAAAAACTGCATTTAAAAGAAATGATATTGAATCTGTAAAAAAAATAATTAATAACTTAAATAAACTCGGTTTATTAACTGAAGTTAGCAGAATAGAGATATTTTTGATATATATATTGAGAACAAAAGATATAGAAGAAAAACAAATTATTGAAATATTATCTACTTATAATAATGAAGGAGGAAACACAATGGAAACATTAGCTGATTATTTTAC
>Ga0209727_1001867_pt1 | contig 16206 bp, 18 predicted proteins | sample RifGroC1_FD_183995 | JGI IMG/M metagenome (GOLD analysis project Ga0209727, IMG submission 183995) | Groundwater microbial communities from Rifle, Colorado, USA - Groundwater C1 (SPAdes) (version 2) | ecosystem: Environmental > Aquatic > Deep subsurface > Groundwater | place: Rifle, Colorado...
ATAAAGCTTTAGGGTGGACGCCAATCATTCGGTTAATAATGAACTCAAGACGTGCAAGACCGATACCTTCATTTGGAATTTGTGCAAAGTCAAATGCACGGTCTGGATTACCAACGTTCATCATAATTTTGAACGGTAGTTTTGGCATAGAATGAATAGAGTTACGTTGAACTTCAAAGTCTAACGCGCCTTCGTAAATAAAGCCTGTATCACCTTCAGCACAAGAAACAGTGACTTCTTGACCATCAGTTAATACTTCTGTTGCATTTCCACAGCCAACAATTGCAGGTACACCAAGTTCACGAGCAATAATGGCTGCGTGACATGTACGACCACCACGGTTAGTTACAATCGCAGCAGCACGTTTCATTACTGGTTCCCAGTCTGGGTCAGTCATGTCAGATACAAGTACATCACCGTCTTGTACTTTATCCATTTCTTTAATCGAAGTTACGACGCGAACTTTACCTGAACCGATGCGTTGACCAATAGAACGTCCTTCACAGATAACTGTACCGCGTTGCTTTAACAGGTAACGTTCCATTGTGCCGACATTTTGGCGACTTTTTACGGTTTCTGGACGTGCTTGAACGATGTAGATTTGACCATCATCACCATCTTTTGCCCACTCGATATCCATCGGTGAACCGTAGTGTTGTTCAATGATTAATGCTTGTTTTGCAAGTTCATGAAGCTCATGATCATTTAATGCGAATTGTTGGCGTTCAGGTTTTTCTACATCAACCACAACAACAGATTTACCCGCAGAACCTTCTTCACCATAAATCATTTTTTGGTGTTTAGAACCAAGATTACGACGTAATACTGCATGCTTGCCATTGTTTAAAAGTGGCTTAGATAAGTAGAACTCGTCAGGGTTAACTGCACCCTGTACAACCATTTCACCCAAACCATAAGAGGCTGTAATGAATACAACATCACGGAAACCAGATTCTGTATCAAGTGTAAACATAACACCTGCAGCACCAGTTTCAGAACGAACCATACGTTGAACACCAGCTGAAAGCGCAACAACACTGTGTTCAAAGCCTTGGTGTACACGATATGCAATCGCACGATCGTTATATAAAGATGCAAAAACTTCTTTAATCGCGATCAGGATATTATCGATACCACGAATATTTAAGAAAGTTTCTTGTTGACCTGCAAATGATGCGTCAGGTAAATCTTCTGCAGTTGCAGAAGAGCGTACAGCTACAGCGATGTCTGGATTACCGTTTGAAAGTACTGCAAATGCCTCGCGGATTTCTTTTTCTAATGCGGCGGTCAGTGGAGTATCAACAATCCATTTACGGATTTTTGCACCAGTCTCAGCAAGTGCGATTACATCATCTACATTAAGTTGTGCAAGTTCAGCCTGAATACGAGCGTTTAAACCGCTTTGATCCAAGAACTCACGATAGGCAGCAGCAGTTGTTGCGAAGCCACCAGGTACCGATACACCAGCATTGGATAAATGGCTGATCATTTCACCCAAAGATGAGTTTTTCCCACCTACGAGTTCGACATCGTGTTTCCCTAATTTTTCCAGACCGATTACGCGCGCTTCCAAAGTATTTACTCCACTTTTTTTGCAGTATGAATGACCATCATTGGTATGAAATTATACGAAAGTGCCTAGATTAACCGTTTTACTAAGCGACAGTCATGTTAGATGAGTTTACTATAAAGATTATAGAGCACTAAGACAAATGTTTAAGGAGAATTTTGATGCCCGTAAGTAAAGAAATTAAACGGAGCGTATATTTTATTTCAGATGGTACAGCGATTACGGCTGAAACCCTTGGGCATTCACTACTTGCTCAATTTCCGAACGTTGATTTTGACATTCATATTATGCCTTATATCACCACTGAAGAAGCCGCGATGAACGTTGTTGCTGAGATCAATGCTTGTCAAAATAGAGATGGTTCTTTGCCCCTTGTTTTTGACACTTTGGTTGATCCACATGTGCGAGAAATCATCAACACAGCAAAAGCTGTAAATTTGGATGTTTTTGAAGGCTTAATCAGTAAATTATCTGATGAGCTTGGGACACCACCAACGACTTTAGTTGGTCAAACACATGCAGTAACGGATTCTGAATATTATAAGGCTCGTATTGATGCGGTTCACTTTGCGCTAGACAATGATGATGGTGCAAGAACTCGACATTATGATAAAGCAGATATTATTTTGATCGGAGTATCTCGTTCAGGGAAAACACCGACTTCAATTTACCTTTCTCTGCAATTTGGTATTCGTGTTGCGAATTATCCTCTCACAGAAGAAGATTTGGATGACAATCGTTTGCCTAAAATTCTCAAAGAACATAAGAATAAATTGTTTGGCTTAATGATCGATGCTGAGCGTTTGGTTGCGATTCGCAATGAACGTAAAGCGAATAGTCGTTATTCGAGTTTTAGTCAATGCCAAATGGAGTTGCGTGCGATTGAAGGTATTTATATTTCTGAAGGGATTAAATACTTAAATGTGACTGAAATGTCGATTGAGGAAATTTCAACGCGTGTTTTACAGATGACGGGTTTAAAACGTCGTATTGGATAAAATGAATGTTTATTGAGTATAGATAAAAAATCTATACTCAAATTTCTAATAAGAAAAACGGATAGATAAAATGAAAAACATCTTCATTTTTATTGCATTAATATTTAGCTCAATTATTCATGCCGAGACTTTAGCCCAGTTTGAAAGTAGGGTAGTTAAAAATTATAAAGACAAATCTTTTTATGATGTGAATCAGTCAATAGAGACTGAGATAGTGGCTAAAATTCAAAACGATAAAACAAGCTTTAGTTACTCTTTTCCTGCATTTCAAGATCACTATAATTTGAGAACACATTATTCTCCTGACAAAAAAATAAAATTTTATACCTTCGATATCGGTGGAGGAGGAACAATGGGGGAGTTTTCTTCTTATTCACAAACACTTATTTACGGAAAGAATGTAGTTACTCCCATTGAGACTGGTTTCATTTTGGATGTTAAACAAAGTTTGTTGAACAAACAGCCAATTTATTTGATTGAGAGTTATTATAAAGGAAGCAGTTGTGTTGGAACATATGTTATTCAAGGCTTTAAATTGTTAGCATCAGGGGAGTTGGAGCTTACAAAGATTTTTCAAACCAAGAAATCGTTGTTGGATCAAATTACAGTTGATTATGATTGTAATCATCATATGGGCAGCAGTGACACGCCTGAATATATTCGTATCAGTAAAGACTTGAGTACCATAGATATTCTTTTATTAAACCAAAATTTCAAACCACTAAATAAGTATTTAAGATATGTCAAAAAAGATGCAGCTTATCAATATTTGGGTACAGTGAAGTAAGTATTTTTCTAAGTCATACTTACTTCATAATCTAAAGTACTTAACTGTGTTTAATTTCCATCAGTAGGCTAAAGTTGTCTAAACGTTTTTGGGTATCGTATATATCACACGTGAAAATAAACTCATCAACATCATATTGTTGGATAATTTTACTTAGGCCCGCTTGAACAGTATCTTTCGAACCAATTTGAGCCATCGCATAAAAGTTTTGTATAGCTAGTTGTTCAGCGCTACTTGCAAGGCCTTCAGTCGATTTAACAGGAGGTTTAAGTTTTAAACTATCACCACGAATCAAGTTTAAAATACGTTGATAAGAACTAGTTGCTAAATATTGGGCCTCCTCATCCGTAGATGCAACAACAGTTGGAATACCCATTGATACATACGGTTGATCAAGATATTCAGAAGCTTGGAAATTGTCGCGATAAAGTTGAATAGCTTGTCCTAGCATGCGTGGAGCAAAATGTGATGCAAAAGAATAAGGAAGCCCAAGTTTCGCTGCTAACTGAGCACTAAAAAGACTAGAACCCAATAGCCAAACGGGTACATGAGTATTTTGTCCAGGTGTGGCAATAATTTTTTGATTGGGTTGAGGCGCTTTGAAATATTGCAGTATTTCTAATACATCCTGAGGGAATTGGTCTTCAGTCTCTTGGCGACCACGTCGAAGTGCTCGCATAGTCAAAGGATCTGTGCCAGGCGCGCGACCTAAGCCTAAATCAAATCGATTGGGGTAAAGTGTTGCTAGGGTACCAAACTGTTCAGCCACAACGAGTGGTGCATGATTAGGTAGCATAATGCCACCAGAGCCTAAACGAATATGTTGCGTGTGTGCGGCGATAAAACCTAAAAGAACAGCGGTAGCGGAACTTGCGATACCATCCATATTATGGTGCTCAGCTAGCCAAAAACGTTCATAATTTAGTTGCTCTACATGTTGTGCGAGTTCAAGTGCATGGTGAAGTGAAAACTCAATACTTTTATCTTCGCGAACAGGTGCCAGCTCCAAAACTGAAAACTTTATCTCTTGTAATGATTTCATCGATATAACCTAAAACAATATATCGAAATAATACGATATATTGTTTTTGATGTATATTGAAATTTTTCGATATATTACCTCAATAATAAAAAAGCACCCGAAGGTGCTCATATTAAATATTTAAAATCAACGATTTTTGTACCAACCACGGTGTAAACCATTGTCGTGACGGTATTTGTAACGAGAGTTGTAATAACGTCTATCATCGTATGAGCGACGATTTTCATAGCGGTCATCATATCTACGATTGTCTAGATCACGATCTTGACCTACTTTTTGACCTAAAACAGCACCACCTGCAGCACCTAGAGCAGCACCTACATAACCGCCATTGGTTCCTGCAACATTACGTCCTACAGTATAACCACCTACACCACCTAATCCTCCACCAATAGCAGCTTCAGTTCGATCGCGTTTATTACTTGACGCGGCTGCACCACCTGCACCACCAATCGCTGAACCAATCATAGCTCCAGTATTGCCACCGAGTTGTTGACCGATTGCAGTTCCAACAACACTACCCAGTGCTGAAGTCGCGGCAACACGAGTTGAATTATCCGCATGAGCAACAGACAGCATAGATGAGGTTGCAATAATAGTACTGTATAACCAAATTTTAGATTTCATACTGAAACTCCTTGTCCATTTTTTGGGACAATATTTTTGCTTGAAACAAATGTAACAAGAATTTTGAGCCAAAATATGGAGTGCAAGCCTCAGAGTTTGATTCTTTTAGAAGGGTTTTGTATTGCTTGTATTACAAATGGAGAAATTGTGAAGATTGCCTATATCGGATATACATACAGTTCAACATACAGCAGTATGGGTAAGGAATAGAGTACAATAAACGGAGTTTTTGATCGGATTTAAAAGATGTTGTTGGAAAAAATTTTGCAATCGCAAGGGTTTGGTTCTCGAAAATACTGTCAACAAATTATCAAAAATGGTTCAGTGACGATTGAAAACCAAATTTGTGATAATCCGAAGCAAAATTTCCCAACAGAACATTTAAGTTTTGAAGTTTTTGGCGAAGAGTATTTATTTCGCGAGAATGTTTATATCGTGTTAAATAAACCTAAAGGTTATGAGTGTTCTCACCAAGCAACGCATCATAAAAGCGTATTCAGTTTATTTCCCGAAATTCTTCTACATCGTGGTATTCAATGTGTTGGGCGGTTAGATCAGGATACAACAGGATTATTATTATTAACTGATGATGGTCAATATTTGCAAGCTTTGACCAATCCGCGTAAACATGTTCCAAAAGTTTATCATGTCACAACAGCAGACCCTATTACACAAGAGCAAAAACAGGCTTTAGAACAAGGTGTTGAGCTGAGAAATGAAAAAGGAATTTACGCTGCTACGGATGTTCATTTATTTTCTGAACATCAGCTTTCTATGACGATTCACCAAGGCGTCTATCATCAAGTTAAGCGAATGTTAGCTGCAGTTGGGAATAAGGTGGAAGATTTACATCGTCATCAAGTTGGTTTATTTGAATTGCCAAAAATTCCAGAGGGTGAGTGGCTGTATTTATCTGCTACACAAAAACAGCTTAGTCATAATATTGCACTGGAAAAGTAATTATTTGAGGAAGCAATGAAAGGTGTTGAACTCATCATCCCGCATAAAACCCATTTGCTCATAAAGTCTATGAGATTCAATATTATTTTTTTGAGTTTCTAAACTAATGCGTAAAGCATTTTCGTGTCTTGCAAATAAAATAGCGGTGTCGATGAGTTGTTTTGCCGAACCTTGTTTACGGTAGGATGGGGTTACATAGACATCATCCAAAATATAGTAGGTTTCACAAGCAACTGATGAGAACGCAAGATAAAGTAAGACAAATCCTGTAAAGACATTATCTTTTACGTGAATAAAGATAACACTTTCCTTATTGTCAAATCGGTGCTTCAAAAATTGGTAGGATTGCTTAATGTTTGCAGAGGCACCATAAAATTGACGATATTCATCAAATAAAACAGCAAGTTGCTCTAGGTCTTCACGTGTTGCTCTCTTGACAATCATTCCTAAATCCATGAGTTATAATTTTATTTGGATTGTCAGAATATCTAAAAAGATTCAGCTTAAAAATTAAAAACTTGTTTAAAAATGCAACATTGTTAACTTTTGTCACTTTCACCAAGCAAAGCATTTAGTTCTTCAAACAAATCTTCATGGTCATCTTCTAAGTCTGTAGATGTTGAATGATCAGCGGTTGTAGCATTTTTTGATTTTCTTAATTTGAGTAACTGTTCCATGTTGATGTTTTGGTTTTCAATCGCAAACGGGATAGATTTTGTCAAAACGACTTGTTTGAAGAAAAGTCGAACTGCTTGAGCAGGGGAGATACCTAACTGCTTAAAAACAGCAAAAGCTTGTTTCTTTTCCTGTGAATCAAGACGAACCTGATAAACTTCTGTTTTTCTCATGAAAAATATGACCAAATATTTTTTAATTATCGCTAGGTATTTTAAACGATCAAAAGCTAATTTCAATCGTTTTGAGTTGAAATAATGCTTTTTTTGTCATTACGTCATACTTACAATGTCAATTCATGGTTGGATCTAAAAATTCTTTGTAAATTACTGATCGGATCAATAAAACTAATTTCTTTTGCTAACAGTTGAAGTGGATGATTAAAGTCATCGTCTGCTTTGTGTAGCACCGTTGGATAAAAAGGATCATTTAGAATAGGAATATTTAGATGGTTGAGATGCACCCGAAGTTGGTGTTGTTTTCCAGTTTTGGGTGAAAGTTGATATTTAGCATGTTGGAAATTATGTTCAAGTAATTCTATAAAAGTTTCAGTATTTGCTGTTTTGTTATAATTCACTCGCATGGTGTAGAAAGGATGACCTTTTTCCATGTGTAATTCCAAAGTCATTGGAAATTTGATTTCTGGTCGATATGCAGCGATAGCATGATAAGTTTTTTGTACTTTTCGTTCGGCAAAAAGTTGCTGATAGATTCCGCGTGATTCTGCTTTCTTACAGAAAAGCACTACGCCTGCAGTTTCACGATCAAGTCGATGTATTGGTGTTAGTTCAGCATATCCCGTTTGTTTTTTAAGTCTTACCAATAATGTTTCTTGAACGTATTGACCCGTTGGAGACATCGTCAGGAAATGTGGTTTATCCACGACAAGCAAATGTTCATCTTCAAATAGAATTTGATGCTCAAATGGCACATGTATTTCATGTGCCAGAAAACGATAATAGAAAATAAAAGTATTGGGCGTATATCTATCTCGAATACTTAATTTCATACCGTCTGATGCATAAATTAATCCATCCTCAAAGCGTTGTTGCCACTCTATTGCTTGTATATGAGGGAATTGAACACATAAGTATTCAAAAATAGTCAATTCAGAGACATCATTGGGTAGAAAGACTTTACTGGCACTAACACCATTTATTAACGGAGGAGTAAATAGTGATTTTGCAGCTTTCATCATAAGATATTAAAGTAGGTAATTTAAACTGAAGGATGTGGGTAGATATTGTGTTTATTTTTAATGCTGTCATAGCATTCAATACACACTACTGCCATTTGGTTGAAATTACGAAATACATCAGACATTTCTTGTTCTTGTGTAAAAACATATTCACATGCTAAACACCAACCTTGAGGATTGGTTCGATCTGAAACGTTTTCAATAAATCCTAATGGATGTTCATGATTTTGAACTAAATGCCCACATATGACAGCAGCATAGTTTTGACCGTGGCATGCACAGTCAATTAATAAAGCTTCAGAAGACATATTGATCCTTTAATTTTTGAGATCATAATTGCATTAAAATGTAGCAGCTTTTCTTTACGGATTAGGCTTTAAAGCAGGGCAATGTTATCATAGCTGCCATCCCAATTTTGTTTTATTTGCCATGTCGTATTCAATGAAATTTACCCTAAATCATGAACAAGACACTCAACGTTTTGCACAAGTCTTATCTCAGCAGATTCGTTCAGGCATTATTTATTTGATTGGTGATCTAGGTGCTGGTAAAACTACTTTCACACGCTATTTTCTTCAGAGTTTGGGGCATCAAGGTTCTGTAAAAAGTCCGACATATACATTGGTTGAGCCTTATACCATCAATGGTCAAGAAGTTTTCCATTTTGATTTATACCGATTAGATGATCCATATGAATTAGAGTTAATGGGTATTAGAGATTATCTTGAAACACCAAATGGGTTATTTTTATTTGAATGGCCATCAAAAGGTGGTGATGAAATTCCACAGGCTGATGTTGTTATTGATATACAAAAATCAGATGATGAGTTAACTCGTTTTGTGACATTAGATGTAAATTCACAGCAGCTAGCCGATACTTTGCAGGAACAATTGCATGGTGCATGATTCAATACGTCGTATTCATACTCTTGATGCCGCACTAGCGAACCAAATTGCGGCAGGTGAGGTAATTGAGCGTCCTTCATCTGTAGTAAAAGAATTATTAGAAAACTCAATTGATGCTGGTGCGACTGAGTTGATTATTCGCGTAGCTCAAGGTGGCTCAACACTGATAGAAATCATAGATAATGGTCATGGTATTCATTCAGATGATTTACCTTTGGCTGTAATGCGCCATGCTACGAGTAAAATAAAAACTTCTGAAGATCTTCATGCAATTGTCAGTTTAGGTTTTCGTGGGGAAGCGCTTGCATCGATTGCTGCGGTGTCACGTTTAACATTAACCAGTAGTCAAGATGAACAAGGAATTGGCTATCAGGTCGAAGTGAATGGTACTGCGTTTGATCATCAACAAGTTCAAGCTGTCGCTGCACAGAAAGGAACACATATTCGTGTGCAAGATTTATTTTTTAATGTACCTGCGCGCCGTAAGTTTTTAAAGAAACCAAGCACTGAATTTGGTCATATTGAAGAAATAGTTCGCCGTTTGGCTCTGACTCATTTTGATATTCGTTTTGTTTTAGAACACAACGACAATATTCGCCTGAATTTACCCGTCGCAGATAGTGGAGAGTTACGCTATCAACGTGTTCAACAACTATTAGGTCAACAATTCATTCAAAATGCGTATTGGATAGATGCTGAAAGTATCAATATGCGTTTGTCAGGTTGGTTAGGTCATCCATCTGATGCACGTGCTCAAGCAGACTTGCAATATGTGTATGTAAATGGTCGTATTGTAAAAGATAAAACAATTTCACATGCTTTAAGAATGGCTTATGACGGGATTCTGCATGGTCATCAGCATTCTTCGTACTTACTTTTTTTAGAAGTTGATCCAGAAAATATTGATGTAAATGTACATCCAACGAAGCATGAAATACGTTTTTTGAATCAGCGTGAAGTTCACGAGTTTGTGCGACACTATGCAAAAGAAACCTTGTCACAATTTCAAACTGCAAGTGCTGATTTAGCCCAAGCGATGAAAGTGGAAGAATCCACAACAAATTTTAATTATCAATCGCAACCTAAGTACCAAGAACAATTTAATTTACATCGTAATCATGTTGAAACTGAATCCTCAATAAATGATCAAAATCAGATTTCAACTGATTTACTCACAGAGTTTAAACAAAGTCGTCCACAGGCTGTGCAATATAATTCAGTACCGCAAGAACCTCGTTACAATGGTTCAGTTCAACTCAATAATGCACTAAAAACTTATCTAGCTCCTTTACGAGATGAGAAAACATCATTTGAGCATGAAGATACTTCATCTGTGAAAAATGGTGACCTAGAGGGATTTAAAACTCGAGTAGACGAATTTCCACTCGGTATCGCAATTGCACAGCTTCATGGAATCTATATATTAGCTCAGAATACTGAGGGTTTAATTATTGTTGATATGCATGCCGCGCATGAACGTATTTTGCTGCAACAAATGAAATCAGCATGGGATAAACCTGAATTTTGGACATCACAGCAACTCTTAATTCCAAAAGTTGTTTCTATCACCCGTATACAAGCCGTGCGAATTGAAGAATTACAACCTCAATTACAGCGTTTGGGTTTAGAAATTAACCAATATGGTGATGAGCAAGTAATTGTGCGTGGTGTACCTGCCATTTTACAAAAAGCTGACTTTGATCGTCTGATTCCAGAGCTGTTAAATGATCTTGATCCAAATGATGAAGCAAGAGGCTTATTGCAAAAACGTGATGAACTTTTAGCAGGAATGGCATGTCATGGTGCTGTTCGTGCACATCGTCAATTGAGTTTATCAGAGATGAATGCCTTATTACGTCAAATGGAACAAACTGAATTTGCGAGTCAATGCAACCATGGCCGTCCAACGTGGCGTGCATTCCCACTTCACCAACTAGATAAATTATTTGCTCGAGGAGAGTAGTTCTACATGTCAAATCAATTGCCCGTCATCAATTTAATGGGGCCTACCGCAAGTGGTAAAACAGCATTGGCATGTGAACTTTATGAGCGTGGAAATTTTGAACTAATTTCAGTCGATTCAGCTTTAGTTTATAAAGACATGGATATTGGTACTGCAAAACCAACTAAAGAAGAGCAGGAACAATATCCTCATCATTTGATTGATATTATTACACCATTAGAAGTTTATTCTGCAGCGCAATTCGTCGAGGATGTATGTCCACTGATTGATGATATGCACAAGAGAGGCAAGACCCCGATTTTAGTGGGTGGCACGATGCTTTATTTCAAAGCATTGATGGAAGGGCTTGCAGATAACTTACCTAATGCAGATGCTAAAACGCGGGAAGAAATCGTAGCAAAAGCGGAACAAGAAGGCTGGCAAGCAGTTTATGATGAATTAGTTGCAGTTGATCCAATTGCAGGGCAGAAATTTAAAGTCTCGGATAAACAACGCATTATTCGTGCGCTCGAGGTGTATAGATTAACTGGCGAGCCGATAACAAAACTACAAGCAGAACAACCTAAAAATCAACCATACCGTTACACTTTTCATAACTACGCTTTGATGCCTGATCGGTTAGAATTACATAAACGCATTGAGCAAAGATTGAGCAAAATGTGGGATATTGGTTTTTTGAATGAAGTGGAGGAGCTAATTGTTAAATACGATTTAAATGACAATTTACCATCCATGCGGTCTGTTGGTTATCGTCAAGCTTTAGATTTTTTATTAAAAAGTGACTTAAGTCTCAAAAATAAAGTAGAAATGGAGAGCAAAGCGCTATTTGCGACACGGCAACTTGCCAAACGTCAATACACTTGGTTACGTTCTTTGCAAGAAATACACGATTTTAAAACTTACGTGACGATAAAGCAGGCGAAAGAAGACTTGCGAAACTTCTTTGGATAAAGCAAAATTCGCAGGCTGTCTTTTTATAATTTTTAGTTGAAAAATAAAGATAGTTTTTTTGCGCTGATTTAAAATTTTTTTTGGAGTTAAAAATGTCTAAAGGTCAAACTTTACAAGATCCGTTCTTAAATTCTCTCCGTAAAGAACGTATTCCAGTTTCTATTTTCCTTGTGAACGGTATTAAATTGCAGGGGCATATTGAGTCTTTTGACCAATATGTTGTTTTGTTAAAGAACACTGTAAGCCAAATGGTTTACAAACACGCTATTTCTACAGTTGTTCCTGCGCGTAACCCTCGTCCAGCTGGTGCTCAAGGTGCTGGTGGCTTCCCAGCTCAAGGTGCTACAGGTGGCTTCGGTGGTCAAGGTGCTGCTGGTGGCTTCGGTGGTCAAGGTGGCGGCTTCGGTGGTCAAGGTGGCTTCGGTGGTCAAGGTGGCGGCTTCGGCGGTCAAGGTGGCTTCGGTGGTCAAGGTGGCTTCGGTGGTCAAGGCGGCTTCGGTGGTCAAGGCGGCTTTGGTAGCCAAGGTGGCTTCGGTGGTCATCAAGGTGGCTTCGATAGCGAAACTAAATTCGAAGATGGTCAAGAAGACGAAAATAATCGTTAATTGATAATGATCGTTAAGAAAATGCCAGTCTAATTTCAGACTGGCATTTTTTGTGTTTAAAAAGTCAGAATAAATATTATGGAAATGATTATTGCTGCTGCGTGTTGCAGTGTACTGGTATCGATTTTATTAAAGTTTTTAAAAACAAAAGGGTTTGATGTCTTTCAAATGATCGCATGGAATTATTTGAGTGCAAGCATCTTATGTTTTTATTGGTTTAAAACTGACATCACACATATCTCAATTCAGAATACTCCTTGGTGGCTTATTTTTCTTTTAGCTATTTTACTCCCTAGCATTTTCTTATGCTTAGCTAAATCATTGCAATTTGCTGGAATTCTTAAAACTGAAATAGCCCAAAGATTATCAGTTGTACTTTCTTTACTTGCGGCCTACTTTATATTTTCAGAACAATTTAGCCAGTTAAAATTAATTGGTGTCGGTGTTGGGATAATCGCAGTCTTCGCTATTATTTTTGGACAGGCGACTGAGAAATCGCTTAAAGGCACCAGTGTAAGATCAGCGCTTTTCCTGTTAAGTGTTTGGGCTGGATACGCTGCAATTGATGTATTGCTTAAATATAGCAGTACTTTAGGGCTGCAGTTTGCAGTGACATTAAATTTAACATTTATAGCTGCATTTATTTTATCAATAGGCTATCTCGCATTTGCGCAACCAAATTGGCAACCTAAAAATATATTTATGGGTCTACTTCTTGGTGGGGTAAATTTCGCGAATATTGCCTTGTATGTAAAAGCACATATGATTTTTAAAGAGTCACCTGCAATCGTATTTGCTGGAATGAATATTCTTGTCGTAATGTTAGGTGTAGTTAGTGGCGTAGTGTTCTTTAAAGAAAAACTAACTACTTACACATGGATTGGTTTATTTGCTGGAATATTTGCAGTGCTGTGTTTAGCTAAATCAATGATGAATTAAGGGAGCTTTGACTCCCTTAAATAAAAATTATAAGCGAGTGAATACGACTTGATCTGGCAGTCGAGATTTAGGCAATTTTGCATTAAAGTCATTTTCACTACGATAACCTAGAGAAACAACAACGGATGCCTTTAAACCTTTTTCAGCTAATCCAAATTCTTGATTGATAGTATCTCGATCAAAGCCTTCCATTGGGGTTGCATCAATTCCTTCTAATCCTGCAGCGAATAGTAGTTGCCCAAGTGCAAGATAAGTTTGATTTTCCATCCAAGCAGAGAGATTTTTAAGTTCATTGCGATAAAACTCAACATAGCCTTTACGAGTATCTCGTTGCCCTTGTTTTGCGGTTTCATCTTTGAAGCGACCATTTAGTTCATCTTGTTGTAGTAATTGTTCTAAGTATTCAGCGCTGATATCAGTACGAGTACAAAATACAAGAGTATGCGAAGAATTTAAAACTTTTGCTGAATTATAAATATAATTACCAGTTAGGGCCTTCGCAATTCTTTGTTTCGCCTCATCGGTTTCAGCAATTAAAAAGTGCCAAGGCTGAATATTTACTGAAGAAGGGCTAAAACGCAGAACTTCGAGTAGTTTTTCAAATTGTTGTTGTGGAATTTTTTTCTCTGCATTATATGCCTTTGTTGCATAGCGTGTTTTGGCAGTAACTAGAACATCCATCCGTCTTTAACTCAATTAGAAATTTTAATGATTTTACTTGATATTAATTACATCGAAAGTAGCTAAATGTGATTTTTTATAGAGATTTAAGTTTTACGAACGGTGAATAAGTTAGTCAAAAATATTCTACGTATTTACTCGATTAATATGACCATTTTTTGAAATCGAGCTTAAAGTTTTCTTGCTCATTTATCTCAAGTATCCAAGCCGTATCTTCACGCCAATCACCAAGGACAATACGCTTTTTATTGATAATTTCGTGAATTTCAGGGCGATGGGTATGACCGTGGATTAAGAAATCTACTTGATGAATTGCATTTTCAACGGCATACAGATTCACATCCATAATGTCATAACTTTTTAGTTGTTTAGTTTCACTACTTTTTTTACGAAAACCATTGGCAAGTTTTTGTCTAAAATTTAAAGGTGTGCGTTTTAGAATGCCCAATAAGACTGGATTACGTATCACTTTGCGAAAACGTTGATAAGCAACATCATCAGTACATAAAGCATCGCCATGTTCGAGGCGAAACTTCCTATGATTAATTTCTAGAATATAAACATCAGGTAAAAGCGTAGCATTAAATAATGCTAAAAACTTCTTACCCAAAACAAAATCTCGATTTCCAACTTGGAAATAAACATGATTATTCGCAGCTGTGAATTCTTGTAAGGTTGTAATAATTTCATCTAGCCATGGGGCACCATAATCATCACCAATCCAAGCATTAAACCAATCACCTAAAATATAGAGTTGAGTGTTTTTATTTTTATATTCTTTTAATAAAGCCAAAAACCCTCGAACGAGTCGAGGGTGATCAGGTGACAAGTGTAAATCTGAAATAAACAGATAAGTCACAAAGAATCCTGTTGGATAAAATTATTCAGAGATAATTTTAGCAGATTCGATAACTACATTCTCTAAAGGAACATCAGCATGATAACCACGGTTACCAGTACGCACACCTTTAATTGTAGCTACAACATCCATACCTTCTACAACTTTACCAAATACTGCGTAACCCCAACCTTGTGCTGTTTTACCAGTGTGGTTTAAGAAAGAGTTATTTTTTACGTTGATAAAGAATTGAGCTGACGCAGAATGAGGAGCTTGCGTACGTGCCATAGCAATTGTGCCTTCATCGTTGCTTAAGCCGTTGTCAGCTTCATTTTCGATAGAATCACGAGTAGCTTTTTCTTTGAAGTTTTCGTCCATGCCACCGCCTTGGATCATGAAACCATCAATCACACGGTGGAAAATTACGCCGTCATAGAAACCGTCACGTACATATTCTAAGAAATTTGCAACCGTTTTTGGTGCTTTTTCAGCGTTAAGCTCAAGAACAATACGACCTTTGTTGGTGTTTAATTCGACTTGAGGAAAACTCATTACATTAATCTCCTAAACATGGGCAAATTGACCATGGGTTTTTGGTTGAGAGAAGCATAAGCAAACTGTAAACTACAAGGCAAGTAAAAAACGTTAAAATCTTTGATAAAAACCAAAGTTTGCGTTTTAATTTTCTATTTTTCAACAAGCAAGAAGTGATTTACACCTTATGAAGCCAAATGATGTTGTTTCAGAACTGCCAAAGACCCCGACGAATACTCATGCCTCTGTCGATGCTGCGCAGCAAGAACAACAGGCAGGCTTAGATTTCATTCGCCAAGTAATCACTGATGATTTAAAAGAAGGTCGTACTCAGAAAGTTGTGACACGTTTTCCACCTGAACCAAATGGTTATTTACACATTGGTCACGTGAAAGCGATTTGTCTAAATTTCGGTATTGCCGAGGAATTTGACGGCTTATGTAATCTGCGTTTTGACGATACAAATCCTGATGCCGAAGATCAAGAGTATGTAGATGGGATTGCCAATGATGTGAAATGGCTCGGTTTCGACTGGAATGGTGAACCTCGTTATGCTTCTGGCTATTTTGATCAACTTTATACATGGGCGGTTCAGCTCATTAAACAGGGTGATGCTTATGTCGATCTGCAAACGCCTGAAGAAATTAGACTTAATCGCGGTAACTTTGTAGAGCCAGGTAAGAACTCACCTTATCGTGATGCGACCGTAGAAGAAAACTTAGCGCGTTTTGAACAAATGCGTAACGGTGAAATTCAGGAAGGTGGTGCTGTTTTACGTGCCAAAATTGATATGGCTAGCCCAAATGTTCACATGCGTGATCCGATCCTTTACCGTGTATTACATTCAGAACATCATCAAACAGGGGATAAATGGAAAATTTATCCAATGTATGATTACGCTCATCCATTATCTGATGCTATCGAAGGGATTA
>Ga0209727_1001869_pt1 | contig 16191 bp, 5 predicted proteins | sample RifGroC1_FD_183995 | JGI IMG/M metagenome (GOLD analysis project Ga0209727, IMG submission 183995) | Groundwater microbial communities from Rifle, Colorado, USA - Groundwater C1 (SPAdes) (version 2) | ecosystem: Environmental > Aquatic > Deep subsurface > Groundwater | place: Rifle, Colorado...
CTCCTATAATCTCTTCTCCGCCGGCTCTGCTGCCAAGAATTATTTTGCAGGTTTAGTTGGAATCGGTACTGATACCACTCCTGAAGGGTTTTTGGATGTCGAGGGAGCAAAGACAGGTCAAGCGCTGGTTCAGCTTAACGAAACCGGCGATCAGGACATTCTGACCGCTTCCGCTTCCGGTACCGGCGTCTTTACTCTTTCCCGGACCGGAGATATCAGTTTGTTCTCAGGGACTGCCACCAGTGACACTTTCAGACTCACCCCGTCAGCCTCCTCCGGTACCGCCTACACGGGTACCCTCACCACCGCCCAGTTGACCGACAACCGCACCTGGTACCTGCCTGACAACGGCGGTACCATCGCCCTGACTTCTGACCTTTCAGCCAGTACCAATTTCTGGCAGTCAAACGACGGGGCTTTGACTCCTTACTCCACCACCCTCGATCTCAATCTGGGTGCCACCGCCACCTCCAGCGCCAAGATCTCTCTGGCCGGTTCTCTCACCCGCGGCAAAGCCCTGGGTATCTTCAACCAGACAGAGCAGCAGGATATCTTGGCCGCCTCCGCCGCAGGTGCCAATGTCTGGAGATTGGGTTACGACGGTTCCATTGTCCAGACCACTTCCGCTTCCACCGGTTTGGGTTACAGTCTGGTAGGCAACTCCCTCTCCACCGGCTCCTTGTTAAGTATTTCCTCCACCTCCACCGCCCTTTCCTCCGGCAACCTGGCTCTTCTGGACTGGTCCCCCTCCAACTGGGCTACCGCTTCCGGTGACCTGTTCAAGATCAACATCGGCCAGTACGGTGACATCACCGGAAATCTGTTCGCGGTGTACGACAACACCTCCGAACTCTTCTCCATTGACACTGTCAAAATTACCTCCGCCCTTCCCCATGAATTCACCTATCCCGGTGACGTCACCATGGCCTATGACCTGAACTTTACCAACCAAACCTCAGGCAACATCAAGTCCAAGGGGCCATTAACTATTGATACCGGTGAAAATAACGAAAGCAACGACCTGACTTTGAGAACTTATAACTCCGGCCAGGTAATAATTGACACTGTTGCTACCGGTGGCCTGGGAATCAGCAGTAACACTAGCGGTTACAATCTGGAAGGCCTGCTGTCAGTTGAAGGTGCCAAAACCGGTAAAGCCCTGGTCATTCTCAACGAAGCCGGAGACCAAAATATTCTAGCCGCCTCCGCTTCCGGCACCGGAGTCTTTACTCTCTCCCGTACCGGTCTCCTCTCCGTTCCCGCCGCCCAGGGGTTGGATGTCCTCTCTGCCGGGGCCTTGAACCTGGGGACTGCTACCGCCACCTCTTTAGGCTTAGGTTCCGCTTCGGTTGCCGCCATGACTTTCACTTCCAATGCCGATGCCGCCAATGACTTTACTTTCACCAGGGTGAGACTTTAGGCTTAAACAATGACGCCGACGCCAACAACCTCCTCAAGTTCGGCAGCGCTGCCGGGGGAGCCGCTTCCGGCGATCTCTACTGGGGCAGCAGCAAGCTCTGTGAGAGTTCCGATACCTCCTGCGGCTGGCTCACCTCTGCCGACCATCTCTGGCAGCTGAATGCCGGCGCTCTCTCTCCCTTCTCATTAACAGCCGACTTAAATCTCGGGGCCACCGCCACCTCCAGCGCCAAGATCTCTCTGGCCGGATCGCTGGATAGGGGGAAGGCCGTGGCCATCTTCAACCAGACCGAGGCTGCCGATATCCTCACTGCCTCCTCGGGCGGTTCAACCAGAATGACCCTGGACACTTCCGGCAACCTGACGCTGGGTCTGGCCGGAACCCAGCAGGGAGGACTTGTATTAGCCAACACCTCCGCCTTTACCACTACCATCAGATCCAGCAACTCTTCCGCTGAATCCTACACCCTAACGCTCCCCACAACCAATGGGAGTCCTAATGAGGTCCTGCAGACCGACGGCGCAGGCGCCACCTCCTGGGTAGCCCAAACTGGCGGAGCCAATTTCTGGCAAATCAACGAGGGCGCTCTCTCTCCCTTCTCATTAACAGCCGACTTTAACCTCGGAGCCACCGCCACCTCCTCCGCCAAACTCTCCATCGCCGGTTCCCTGGACAGAGGCAAAGCCGCCATGATCCTTAACCAGACCGAAAACCAGGATATTTTCACCGCCTCCTCGGCTGGTGTCCAACGCTTCCGCCTGGATAATACCGGCAACCTGTTCGTTTACGATACAACCGGTGCAGACTATCTCTCATTAGGTCATGATGGTACAGACGCCAACATCCTAACCAATGCGGGCAACATCAATATCGGTTCCGGCGGTGGCGACCTGATCCTGGGTGTCAATACCACCACCCCCGTCGGCATCCTGTTTACCGAATCCGACCAGATCTACGCCACCGGCGGTGAAACAATTACTATCTCAGATTTAGCAAATGTCACCCCCGACGCCACCGACCAGTACGACCTCGGCTCCGACACTCTGATCTGGAACCAGGTCTTTACCAACCAGATCTGTTTCGATGGCAGTTCCGACTGCATGACTTCATCGGCTGTCGGCAAGTGGCAGGAAAATCTCGGCGCCCTCTCCCCCTACTCCCTGACTGCCGATCTCTTGCTGGGTTCCACCGCCTCTTCCTCTGCCAGGATTGACCTAGCCGGCAGTCTCACCCGCGGACGCGCCGCCGCCATCATCAACCAGACTGAAAACCAGGATATCTTTACCGCCAGTGCCGGTGGTACCCCCAGATTCACCATCGATACCAACGGTTATGTAAAAATCGGTACCCAAACTGTCCTGTCTACCCGCGGCGGCACCGGCAACTTCTTTGCCGGCACCGACGCCCCCTCCGCGGGCTCCAACGACCAATACAATACCGCCCTCGGCATCAATGCCCTGGATAGTCTTAACAACTCTACAGGTATACATAACACTGCCCTAGGTTACTCCGCTCTTACAGCATTAACATCAGGGGACTACAACACCGCAATTGGTAGTACAGCGCTAGGCTCCTTGAATGGTGGAAGTAAAAATACTGTCATAGGTTACAATGCCTTAAACTTATCGACAGGCGCGAGTCAAAATACTGTTATGGGTAATTCTGCGGCGTATAGAATGGGATCTAGTGGATCAGACAATCTCATTTTGGGATATCAGGCTGCTTATGGTGTCGACACCAACTACACCAACTCGAACAACAATGTTTTTCTCGGTTCGCAAACTGCCTACAACATCACCTCCAACTCCCTGGGTAACGTGATGATGGGACATCAATCCGGTTACAACATGGAAGCCGGGGCTGATTACAATGTTTTCTTAGGTTACAACTCCGGGTATTACGAACTGGGTTCAAACAAATTGGTTATTGAAAATACCAATTCCCTGACGCCCCTGGTCTTCGGTGACTTCAACCTGGATTACTTTGGCGTCAATGGCATGCTGGGTGTAGGCAATGCCACTCCATCTTCCTTCCTCCACGTCAATAATCTGGGTCGCACAGCTTCCGGCCAGGCCCTGTCCATCTTTAACCAGACAGAATCAAACGACATCATCTCCGCTTCATCTTCCGGTACCCGGGTGTTCACTTTGTCCAATACCGGTGACGTCACTCTCTTCAGCAACGCCGGAGCTACCGCCGACCTGTTTAAAATCGCTCCCCCATCCGATACCGGCACCCAATATACCGGTACCCTTAGCTCTCTAAACCTCACGAATAACCGTGCCTGGAATCTGCCTGACAACGGCGGTACCATCGCCCTAACTTCCGACATCTCAGGCAGTACCAATTTCTGGCAGTCAAACGACGGGGCTTTGACTCCTTACTCCACCACCCTCGATCTCAATCTGGGTGCCACCGCCACCTCCAGTGCAAAAATTTCCCTGGCCGGTTCCCTCACCCGCGGCAAAGCTCTGGGTATCTTTAACCAGACTGAACAGCAGGACATCCTGGCCGCCTCCGCTGCTGGCGCCAACGTCTGGAGATTGGGTTACGATGGTTCCATTGTCAAAACTTCCGCCTCTACCGGTTTGGGTTACAGTCTGGTAGGCAACTCCCTCTCCACCGGCTCCTTGTTAAGTATTTCCTCCACCTCCACCGCCCTCTCCTCCGGCAACCTGGCTCTTCTGGACTGGTCCCCCTCCAACTGGGCCACTGCCTCGGGAGATCTGTTCAAGATCAATATCGGCCAATACGGTGATATTACCGGCAATATGTTTGCTGTCTACGACAACACCTCCGAGCTATTCTCTATCGATACCACCAAAATCACCTCAGCCATCCCCCATGAATTCCTGGGTGTCGGGGACGTCACCATGGCCTACGACCTGAACTTTTCCAACCAGACTTCAGGAAACATCCTCAGCAGCGGCTCCCTGTCCATCAAAGCCGGCGACTCTTGGGAAAGCAATAATCTCACCCTGGCTACATATAACGGTGGGGATATCGTTCTTGATCCCGGCAATTTCGGTACTGTCTCTGTCGGTACCGGTAGCGCCATCCTCAAATTCCATGTCCAGGACCGCCAGGCCGCTACCGCCTCAGCTATTATCGAAAATCTGGACGAGGGCACCGGCAGCAACGGCCTGCTGATCAAACTTGGGGCCAAATCCAATATGGGCACCGGCAACGCCTTTATCAAATTCTTAAATGGGGACGGCTTGGCCATCGGCAAAATTACCGGCCAGACTTCCACCACCATTAATTACAACTCCAATGGTGTGGACTTTGCTGAATACTTCTCCAAAGATGCGTCTACATTCGTTCCCGGTGAAGTCGTCTCCCTGGGACCGGACGGCGCCACCAGAACTAGTTCCCTTTACGATTCCAAAATGATCGGTGTCGTCTCCACCGCTCCCGGCTTTTCCGGAGGCATCAGTGGTCCCGATAAAGTCCTGGTCGGTATCGTCGGCCAGGTACCCATCCTCATTGATCCCGGCTCCCCCGCCATCCAGCCCGGGGATCTGCTGACCGGCAGTACCGTCACCGGCCGTGCCCGCAAAGCCACCCAACCCGGCTACACCATCGGTAAAGCCCTCCAGGGCTGGGCTCCCGGCGGACCCGATTCCATCCTGGCATACATTAATAACGTCTGGGCCGATCCCAACAACAGCCTGGCCTTCGACGAATCCGGCAATCTTTCCCTTTCCGGCTCTCTGACCGCCACCGACGTTGTCGCTCAAACCTCTCTTACTGATCTCGATCTGAAACTATCTGCAATCAACGATCAGCTATTAACGATTAACGCCGCTGTCGCCTCAGCATCAGCGGAACTGGCATCTCTCCAATCCCAATTCTCATCTCTGTCTGCACCTGCGGCGACGCTCTCCGCCCAGTTCAACGAGCTGACCCTTTTGGGTGATGCCACCATTTCCGGTCAGCTCTCCGTCTCCGGGCCTACTCTGCTGGCCGACACTACTATAGCCGGAACCCTCTCTGTCGGCCTTCTCAAATTTGACGACATGGCCTCGGACATCAGCTCCCTCACCGGGTTATTAAGCTTCAACAATGGTGTCACCACCATCGACGAATTCGGCAACATTACCACCACCGGCGAAGTTACCGCTGTTAAATATAATGTCGATACCTCCGATGTCCTCGGCAGTTCCGTCGGCAAAGCCGTCCTGCCCACCGGCACGCAGGAACTGGTAATCGAAACCACAGCCGTCACCCCGGCCTCCAATATCTTCCTCACCCCCGACCAGCCCGTCGCTGTCGCCGCTTCCGCCACCGAATCCGGCCGCTTCACCATCCGCATCCCCACCGCCCTTATCGAAGATCTCAGTGTCAATTGGTGGGTTATCAATTAATTTTCAATTTACAAAATGAAACAAGTTCAAAAAACTACTAAAAAATACACTGTCTTCATTGATGAATCCGGCACCTTACCTGATCCCGCAGATACTGTAGTAGTTATCGCCGCTGTTGGCACCGATATCCCCCAAAAACTTTCTCGGATCACCATCATTGTCCGAAAACAAATAACTAATAAACAAAAACTACTACCGGAAATAAAATTTTACCGGTCCGGAGAACAAACAAAGAAAAAATACCTCAGTCTTCTCTCTCAGGAAAATATAAATATATTTTTACTAGTAATAGAAAAGGACCACAAGGCCATCCCCGACAATCCTACCAACTTTGCTCTTCTTTGTTGGCTTTTGCTTCAAGACTGTCTTTCATACTTTAATTCTGAAGAAATCAAGGAAATCGTATTTGACAGGCACTTTAGTAACAAAGGCGATCTACTCGAATTTGATCACATTCTTACCGCCTTACTTGAAGAAAAACATCCTATTAGACATACCGACAGCCAAACCGAGCCGGCAGTAAATGCCGCAGACATGATAGCCGGATCATTCCTTTGGAAAACTGTCGGTAAAGACGCTCAATTCTTCAACATAATAGAACCTAAAGTCATCAGCTCAAAAAAATTAAATTGGCCGGAAGCAAAACGTAAATTATTCTCAACCAAAAAATCTCGCTGAACCGACGCGAGCGTCCATCCAACGAGAAAAGTAAACACATATTATCAATAACTATCTCAAAAGTCAATTGGTGGGTTTTCAATTAATTTTCAATATGAAATACGATTTAGAAGAAAGAACAGCAAAATTTGCTGAAAATGTTATCGAGACCGTCAGAAGAATAAATCCTGGTCCGGTCAATAAACGGATTATTGAACAATTAATCGGGTCTTCAGGATCTATTGGAGCAAATTACTGCGAAGCCAATGAAGGCGAAAGCAAGAAAGATTTCTACCACAAAATCGGAATAGCCAAAAAAGAAATCAAGGAAACCAAGCACTGGCTCAGATTATTAGCAAAAGCCGAACCTGATCAGGTCAAAGAGTTACGTCAACTCTGGTCCGAAGCCCATGAATTACTTCTTATATTTTCCAAAATTCTCTCCAAATCAAAATGAAAATTAATAAATTGGTCAATTATTTGAAAATTGAAAATTGTAAATTGAAAATTTTGTATGTCCTGGCAGCTTTCTCCTCCTTCTACTTTGCATCTTCCGTAATGCCTTCCTCCATCCACGCCCTCACCCGTTATTCAGTGGCCACAGGCAACTGGAATGCCACAAGTACCTGGTCAGCCACTTCCGGAGGATCTTCAGGAGCCAGTGCCCCTGTAGCCGGCGACACCGTCATTATAGATGCCGGATTCACCGTTACCGTCACCGTTGATGCCGCCTGCGCCACCATCAATTACAGCACCGGTGTCAACGGCACTGTTTCCGGTCTGACTATCAACTCCGGTATCACTTTGGCTGTCAGCAGCACCTTTACTATGGAACGACCCGCCAACAACAACGACAGTAACCTGACTATCAATTCCGGCATTGTCACTATCGGAGGCAACCTGGCCCTTGGAGGAACCACCAGCGAAGGTGACCGCACCGCCGTCGTAAATATCTCCACCGGCACTCTCACCGTTTCCGGAAATATCACTTTTGCCGGAGTCAATTCCAAAATCATTTTTTCCAGCAGTGGCACCTTAAACCTGGCCGGAAGTTTCGGGACCGGAGGGACATTTACCATGAGCACTTCGACCGTAAATTTCAACGGCAGCTCAGCCCAAACTACTGCAACCGGGTACACTTTCTACAATATCAAGAGCAATAATACCGCCGGAGTCACCCTCGGGGAAGCGGAAACTATCAATAATTTAACTATCGGCGATGTCACCGGGGGCAGTATTTTTGCCGATGGGGGACTCCAGTTGACCTCCACTGCCACCCTGACCCTTACTTCAGGGACTTTCAAACTGGGTAATTCCGCCGCCACCATATTCCCGGCTTTTACTGGCGGAATCAGTATTGCCGCCGGCACCACGGTGGAGTATGCCTCCGCCACCGCCCAAACCGTATCCATCACTCCTTCCTACCAGCACCTCACCTTTTCTGGCGCCGGTACCAAGACTACCTCAGCAGGTACCTTGTCTGTCGCCGGAAACTGGACCGCCGGCAGTACTACCGCCCTAAACACCAGCAATACCACCGTCAATGTCACCGGAAACTTCAACGGCACCGGAAGTGTCACCCAAGGTTCCAATCTAATTACCATAGCAGGCGATTACGCCAATACCGGTACCTTAACTGCATCTGCCACGGGATTCACCATGTCCGGTATTGCCAAACAAATTTCCGGCGCGGGAGCCATTACTTTTACTACTCTGAACATCAGTAATTCTGTTACCAACAATCGCACCAGCACCGTCACAGTTTCTACAGCCCTCTCCGGTGCCGGCACCCTCACTAACGGCACCGACGCCTCTCTTTCTATCGGCGGCACTTCTGGGATTACCGGTCTTACCGCCACCAACTCCGGCAATACCGTCAACTATAATGCCAACGGCAATCAGACCGCTTGCTTTGTCACCACTTATTACAACCTTACTCTTTCCGGTACCGGCGCCAACACCAAAACCTTTGCCACACCTCCCACTGTCAACAACACCCTTTCCATGCAGGGCACTGCCACCGTCACCGTTACTTCCGGAGTAGTCACCTATGGAGCTTCGGCCAAACTTCAGTACAGCACCACCACCGGCCGGACTGCTTCTTCCGAAGAATGGATTACCCCTTTTGCCGCCACCGGCGGAGTCCAGATTTCCAGTACCGGGACTATTACCATGAACGAAGCCAAAGTCTTCAGCGCCGGGATACCTTTACTGGTTGATAGCGGCGCCGCTCTCAATACCGGCAACTTCCAATTGTCACTGGGAGGAAATTTCACCGCCACCGGCGCCACTTTCACCGCCGGCAGTTCCAAAATCGTCATCGGCAATGGCACCGCTACCCAAAGTATTACCGGCTATTCCACCACCGGCGAGACAGAAATGACCAAAACCGGCGGTACCGCCACTTTTCAATCGGCCGTCAACGGCGTGGCTCTGACCATTAATGGTTCCGGTGGTACCCTGAATTTGGGTTCGTCCCTAACCCATACCTTTACCGGCGATATTACGTTAACCGCCGGGACATTAAACGCCGGTACCACCACCATCTTAAACGCCAACAGCTCCACCGCCACCGCCTGGACCGGGACAGGTTCCAACTTTACCTGTAGTACCGGTACTGTCACCTTTGCCGGCACCAACCAAACTATAAACACCGCCACTACTTTCAACAATCTGAACCTGAACAACAGCGGCACCAAAACCTTGGGAGCTAATACCGTGGTCAATACCGCTTTTACTCTGGCCACCGGAGTTACCATCGACCCCGGAGCTTTTGTTCTCTCCGGCGCCGGAACCTTTGCCGTTACCGGTACAGTTAATGTTCCCGGAGCTCTCCTTTCTACCAACTACACCATCGCCGGTGCCAAAACTATCAATGCCGGCAGTACCTTCAACTACTCCAATTCCAATCCCACCATTGACGCCGGCTTTACCTACCAGAATCTCCAGTTCAGCGGTACCGGCACTGCCGGAGCCAGTACCAACCTGACCATCCAGAACGCTCTCACCAACACCGGCGGTGGTACCCTCAATTTCGGTGCCAACAACGTCATTCTCAGCGGCACTGTGACCACCAATAATATCGCCGGATTTACTACCACCGGCTCTGTGTCCCTGACCAAAACCGCCGGTACCGCCACCTTCACCGGTGCCGTTAACGGAGGCGCACTAACCATCAACGGTTCAGGGGGTACTCTGAATTTGGGTTCATCCCTGACCCACACCTTTACCGGCGATATTACGTTAACCGCCGGGACTTTGGACGCCGGTACCACCACCGTCTTAAATGCCAATTCCTCTACCGCCACCGCCTGGACCGGGACAGGTTCCAACTTTACCTGTAGTACCGGTACTGTCACCTTTGCCGGCACCAATCAAACCATAAACACCGCTACCACCTTCAACAATCTGAACCTGAACAGCAGCGGTACCAAAACCTTGGGAGGCAATACTGTCGTCAATACCGCTTTTACCCTGGCTACCGGAGTTACCATCGATCCCGGAGCTTTTGTTCTCTCCGGCGCCGGAACTTTCAACATTACCGGCACTGTCATCGTCCCCGGAGCTCTCCTTTCTACCAACTACACCATTGCCGGCGCCAAAACTATTAATGCCGGCAGTACTTTCAACTACTCCAATGCCAATCCCACCATTGACGCCGGCTTTACCTACCAGAATCTCCAGTTCAGCGGTACCGGCACTGCCGGAGCCAGTACCAACCTGACCATCCAGAACGCTCTCACCAATACCGGCGGTGGTACCCTCAATTTCGGTGCCAACAACGTCATTCTCAGCGGCACTGTGACCACCAATAATATTGCCGGCTTCACCACCACCGGCTCTGTCTCTCTCACCAAAACTTCCGGTACCGCCACTTTCACCGGTGCTGTCAACGGTGGCGCTCTGACCATCAACGGTTCAGGTGGTACCCTCAATCTGGGTTCTGGTCTCACCCACACCTTTACCGGTACCTGGACCCGGACTGACGGGATTTTAAACGGCGGCTCCAGTACATTAAATCTCAGCGGCGGCTTGTCCGGTACCGGCGGTACTTTTACTTGCGGTACCGGTACCGTCAACTACAACAGCGCCTCAGCCCAGACCATCGCCGGAGTCACCTACAATATCCTGAAAGTAAATAACGCCCATGCCTCCGGAGCCTCCCTCGAAGGTGCCACTACCCTCACTACTCTGACTATCGGGGATATCACCGGCAGCAGTGTCTTCGTTGACAACGGCCAAACTATCACCTTGTCCGGAACTACTACCCTCAATCTCACCAGCGGTACTTACAAACTCGGCTCCGTCGGCACCGCCACTTCCTGGTCAGCCTGGAACAATACCAATATCTCCGCCGGCACTACGATTGAATACGCCTCCGGCGTAGCCCAGGACGTTTCGACTACCCCCGCTTATCAAAATCTCACCATTTCGGGTGCCGGTACCAAAACCGCCGCCTCCGGGACTCTGGCCGTCGCCGTCAACTTCTCTGTTACCGCCGGTACCTTCGTCATGGCCTCCGGAGCCAATAACATGACCATCGCCGGTAATTTTTCACTCAGTAACACCACATCTTTTACCGGCAATACTTCCGGAGGCTTTCTCATATTCAATGGTACCACTTACTATACCGATTCCAATACCACTGCCCTGGATGTGGGTGATGTAAAAATCGGTAACTCCCCGGGGGACACCTTTCTCTCTTCCGATATGTCTGCCAATTCGCTGACTATCGCTTTGGGAGACAACTACTACACCTGCGGCTGGGAAGTGGATATCGGCAACGGGGGTATTACTATTAACGGTACTTTCGACGCCACCCGCTTGGCGGGAGGTTGTTCCTCGGATGCCGACCAGTCTACGATTAACGATGCCAACGCCTTCAATCTCAGCGGCACTGGAGTTCTTACTCCTGACCAATCCACTTTCATTTTTGACGATAACTCCGGCACCAACAACCTGACCACTGCCGGAACCGGATCATTCTATAACATGCAGATAAGTAATGCCTCAAACACTATGCTCCTAAAAGACGCTCTGGATGTAAATAATGACCTCACTATCTCCGCCGGCACTCTGGATGCGGAAACCGGCAATGGCTGGCAAATCAACGTCGGCGGTAACTGGGACAACGATGGTGCTTTCCAGGCCCGGGGTGGACTGGTTGTCTTTGACGGACAATCCGGGACAAAAACTATAGACGCAGACGGAACCGGTACCGAGGCTTTCTATGACCTGACCTTCGACGACTCTCCAGGCGCCGCTGCCACCTTTCAGCTCTCCACCCTCCTGGATGTAGACAATAACTTAACCATTACCAATGGTGCTTTCGACACCAACGGCCAGACGATAACCGTCGGAGGCAACTATGACAACGACGACACCATGACCATGACCTCGGGAACCCTGACCATGAATGCCCAGTCCGGAACAAAAACCATAGATGCCGACGGCACCGGAACAGAGGCTTTTTACAATCTCACTTTTGATGACACTCCCGGAGCTGCTGCCACCTTCCAGCTGACCACCGGTCTGGACGTGGACGGAAACCTGACCATTACCGGCGGCACTTTCGACACCAACGGTCAGAATATAGCCGTAGGCGGCAATTACGATAATGACGACACCATGACCATGACCTCCGGAACCGCCACTTTCAATGCCCAATCCGGTACCAAGACCATTGATGCCGACGGTACCGGGACGGAGGCTTTTTTCAATCTCACTTTCGATGACACTCCCGGTGCCGCAGCCACCTTCCAGTTGGCCACCGCCCTGGATGTGGACAACAACCTGACTATTACCGCCGGCACTTTCGACACCAACTCCCAAAACATCGCTGTCGGCGGCAATTATGACAATGACGACACCCTGACCATGGTCGCCGGAACCATGACCATGAACTCCACTACCGGCGGTAAAACCATCGATGCCGACGGCACCGGTACGGATGCCGTTTATGATTTGGTCTTTGACGACGGGGGAAACGCCGGTGCCTGGTCTTTCGGTGCCGATGCCGCCACTATCAGCCATGATTTCACCATCACCGGCGGGGCGGTCACTGCCCCGTCCAGCACCCTGACAATTGCCGAGGACTTTACTAATAATGATTCATTCGTCCACAATTCCGGAACCGTGGTCTTCAACACCACCGCCGCCTCCTACCTGCTTTATTCCGCCACTACCACCTTTAATGCCCTGACTATGAGTATCCCGACCAAGCAAATGTATTTCGAGGATACCAACGGGGTGGTTACGGACATCAACGGCCTTTGGACCGTCCAGGGTAGCGACTGTACCACCAACCGGGTTTTCTTGGACGGCAATGGGAGTAACGAATGGGAAGTCAATGCCACCGACGGTTCAACCGATATCGATTATGCTGATGTCGAAGATTCCACCGCCAACGGCACTGCCGTCACTGCCGAAAATTCCACCGCGGATGTCGGTGGCAACACCAACTGGGTAATAAACGGCGGCGCCTGCGGAGGTCCTACCCCCACCCCGACTCCCACGCCAACCCCCACTCCGGCAGATCTGCACCAGGTCAACATCCGCGGCAATACCGATATTAAAGGAGGAGTCACCATTAAATAAAACCATAAATTAACCTAATAAATGACCAATATCAAATACAATCTTGAAGAAAGAACTGCAAAGTTCGGTGAATCGGCTATCCGGTTTTGTCAAACCCTTCCTAAAACTGATATCAACCGGCCGCTTATTAACCAGCTGGTCAAAGCATCTACTTCAGTAGGAGCCAATTATTGTGAAGCAGATGATGCAGAAAGTAAAGAAGACTTTCACCATAAAATCGGTATCTGTAAGAAGGAATCCCGTGAATCCAAACATTTTTTAAGAATGATTGCCACGGCCAACCCTGAATATAAAGACCATGCCCGAGATCTTTGGATTGAAGCCAAAGAACTTAATCTCATCTTTAATTCCATTTACAGAAAAGTATCCTGATTATGTTTAGGTCAATTAGATCAATTAGGTTAATTAGGTCAATTAATAGGCGCCGCCTCCTCACCTTCCTCTCCTCCCTTCTACTATTCGCCCTGGTAACAGGAGTCTTTTACAAACTCACCTCCAAACCCGCCCTGGCCGCCTGGTTTGATGACGCCTGGGCCTACCGCACGAAAATCACGTTCGTGAATTCAGGGGCGGCTGACGCAGACAAAAAAGTCAAATTCGATATTCCCACGGATACTTTGGTAACCAACGGCAAAATCCAGTCCGACTGCGGGGACTCCCGGTTTGTGACGGAAAACGGGGAAGTACTGAAATACTATTTGGACGTTTCCGGAGGAGCTTGTAACACTAACTCCACCGACTATTACGTCCTCCTGCCCAATATCACCGTCGGCACCAACGTCGTCTATCATTATTACGGTAATCCCGGAGCCGGCAACGGCACCCAAGCCGCCCAGTTCTCCCAGGCCACTTTCACCCAGACTCCCAGTATCGCCTCCGAAGAAAAAGGCCCGTCTCCCGCCGCCTACTGGAAGTTTGACGAAGGCCAGGGAACCACCGCCAATGACACCAGTTCCAACTCCAACCACGCCGTCCTGGCAGCGGATTCTTACTGGAAAACCGACGGCTGCCGCTCGGGGGACTGCCTGGCCATGACCGGCGATTACGCCGCCCAGGCCGAAGTAGACACTTCCACCTCTTCCTCCGCCACTGCCGACTCTCCCCAGAGAAAAACTTTTTACGATACAGTAAATTCCAAATACTGGGCTTTTTATTACAACGGCTCGGCCATCGAATACGCCTATTCAGCAGACGGATCGTCCTGGACTCTTTCCAGCACCCTGGCATACAACACCTCCGACTTCTCCCTCTTTTACAAGAACATCTCGGGAACCGGATATGTTTTTGTGGCCACCTTCTGTAACACTTACAGTATCTGCTTAAAACGGGGTACCCTGGGTCCCACCTCGGTCACCGTCTGGGACTCGGAACGGACGGCTCTCAATGGAGCGTCAGCCACCGATTACTATGCCAAACCCATCGTCTCTCTCTCCGCCGACGACTACGTCTTTGTGGGAGCCAGGAAAAAAGCCGATACCACCCTGGGCAACCATTTCTATAACGCCACGGTGATCAAATCCACCAATACCGCCACCGGGGACCTGTCCGGCTGGGGCACGGCCGCCGTTTTTGAACTGCCGTCCCAAAACTCCGGCGATTTAGCCCTGATCTCCCAGACGGGCAGCAATATGGTGATAATTTCCGGCAACAACTCCTCCCACATTTCCGCCTGGAAATACAACGGCAGTAGCTGGACCGCCGCCAACACGGGCGGAACTTATGACTTTTTCAACTTTGAGCAGACCCCTTTTAACGGAATTGTATATGCCTTCACGGTTTCCGGGGGATATCTTTACATTGGAGGGGATTTCACCACCATCACCAAAAATCCCGCCACCGGTCCGCTGGAGGTCAACCGCATCGCCCGCTACAATACCGCCACCTCTACTTTTGAAGCTCTGGGCAACGGGGGGACCAAGGGAGTTAACAGTACTGTCCGGGCCCTGGCGGTCTCGGGCAGCTACCTCTACCTGGGAGGCGACTTTACCACCGCTTATGCCTCCCCCTCCAACCTGACGGTCAACTATCTGGCCAGAATCGACACCGGCAGCGCCGGCAACACTTTTGAAGCTTTGGGCAACGGGGGGACCAAGGGGGTCGACAGTACTGTCTATGCCCTGGCGGTCTCGGGCAGCTACCTGTATCTAGGAGGCAGCTTTGCCACCGCCTATGCCTCCCCCTCCGACCTGACGGTCAACCGCATCGCCAGAATCGACACTGCCAGCGCCGGCAACACTTTTGAAGCCCTGGGCAACGGGGGGACCAAGGGAGTTAACAGTACTGTCCGGGCCCTGGCGGTCTCGGGCAGCTACCTCTACCTGGGAGGCAACTTTGCCACCGCTTATGCCTCCCCCTCCGACCTGACGGTCAATAATATCGCCAGGATCGACACCGGCAGCGCCGGCAACACTTTTGAAGCTTTGGGCAACGGGGGGACCAAGGGGGTTAGCGGTAATGTCTATGCCCTGGCGGTCTCGGGCAGCTACCTGTATCTAGGAGGCCAATTTACCACCGCCTATGCCTCCCCCTCCAACCTGACGGTCAACTATCTTGCCCGAATCGACACCGCCAGCGCCGGCAACACTTTTGAAGCTCTGGGCAATGGAGGGGCCAAGGGAGTCAGCGGTATTGTCTATGCCCTGGCGGTCTCGGGCAGCTACCTCTACCTGGGAGGCAACTTTGCCACCGCCTATGCCTCCCCCTCCAACCTGACGGTCAACCGGATCGCCAGAATCGATACCGCCAGCGCCGGCAACACTTTCGAAGCCCTGGGCAATGGAGGGACCAAGGGGGTTAACAATACTGTCTATACCCTGGCGGTCTCGGGCAGCTACCTCTACCTGGGAAGAGAAACCATAGACTTTTTAAGTTATTACGGTCCCTGCATTTCCGCTTATACCGGCTATTACGCCAAAATATCCGCCGTCTCCGACTCCTCCGGCAACATCCACCTGACCTACTCCAAATCCGGAGGAGGAATTTACTACCGCCAGATGTCCGTGGCCGACGACTCCTGGAGTCCCGAATTCAGGTTAACGGGCGGCCTGCCCGACGGCCTGTCCCTGGCCATCGACTCCGCCAACTCATACCTTTACACCCTCTATCGGGAAGGCAATATCATTTCATATCAGAAAGGGGTCTCTCCATATG
>Ga0209727_1001870_pt1 | contig 16185 bp, 31 predicted proteins | sample RifGroC1_FD_183995 | JGI IMG/M metagenome (GOLD analysis project Ga0209727, IMG submission 183995) | Groundwater microbial communities from Rifle, Colorado, USA - Groundwater C1 (SPAdes) (version 2) | ecosystem: Environmental > Aquatic > Deep subsurface > Groundwater | place: Rifle, Colorado...
ACAAGGGCGTACCAAAGAGGCTCCTCGGTCTTTGCTTGGTTCTGTACGAGATAAGCGACCTGCGGGCACTTCTCAGCGATGCGCTCCGCGTTGCTTGGGGGACCGTCGTAGACGGGTAGAAATTCCTGGTTCAAAGACGGGGACGCCGGTGCAGGAAGAATTGCCACTTGGAATTTGGTAGCTGCCGCCTCCAATAAAGATCGAAAGTCTTCGAACGAGACTTCTTTCGCTCCTGCGATCAAGCGTACCGGCTTTGCTTCCGCCTGCTTCTTGTTTCTCGTCCCCACCGGGCGCAGGACCGAGGCCGAGTCCGAAGTGCGCGAGTTGTCGGCATACAGCCCTGTAGCGGTAGTCAAACTCTTTAGTAAACATGCGGTTTCCCTCCAGGGGGGCGGGTCGATATCTTCGTCTAAGATCCAATGGGCGTAAAGACCGTTGCCGGACGAAACGACCGAAGGGAGAGGCAAGCCTGTTTGTAGACAGAAGGATCTAAGGGCGGCTGCGCCGTCGCCTCGAGTGTCGTAGGGTTTCCCGACACCGCAATCAATGTCAAGCCAAAAAGATCGAACTGCCTGTACATTTTCCTGACGGCGATTCTCCTTCGTCTTGAACGTCGACTGCGCGAGGTAAATTTCGTGGCCCTTCTTGTCCTCCTGTAAAGCGTAGACTTCCGCATCTTCTACCTCCGTAAACCAGACGTGCTGAAAACCTTTGTCCCGCTTTTTGGCGGCACAAATCCACCCCTCGTGAGGAAGCATTTGCCCGAACATGCGGGCTTACTTCATCTTTCCGGCGATTTTCAGACAAGCCTTCATCCTGTAAGGATCGGGCCGTCTCCTCCCTGTGAGCCATCCGTAGTACGTGGACCTCTGGATCGGTAGCCGATTCGTAAACGCGACGATCGTCAGCCCTCGTTTCACGCGGACGGCTTCTAACTTATGAATGTTGGACGGCTCATTGCACATGGGTAAGGCTCCTATAAGAAAAGTATTGGCGGCCCCCACCTTTATCATCGACCTGGCACGGAAGATGGTGGGGCCACGGAGGTTTCTTGGGGAGGGGGTTGCTCGGCTTTCTCCCGCTCCTTGCACCGTGCCCATAGCAGTTGCCGAGACTGCGCCGCCAATTCGTTACAGCCCGAGTGCCTTCGTGATCTCGTCGTCCGACATGACAGCGGCAGAGGCCGCAGGAGCCGCCTGCTCGGTTGCCGCAGGACGCCCACGCTTGCGAGACGGAACGGGTTCAGCCGCCTTCTCAGGTGCGGCGAGGGTCTGAGCCGCCGTCGCCTGCGGTACTGCCGCTGCCTTGGCGTCCACTACCGCGTCCGTCTGAGGCGGCGGCAACGCTCGGTACTCCAGCGGCTTCACGATGTCCGCGACCTCCTGCGACTTGCTGACGGCAAGTAATGCCTCTTTTGCCGATTCCGGGATGAAGGCTCCGACCCGGAACTGTAACACGGAGTAGTCTGCATCTTCGTCAAAGCCGACGTAGGTGATGACGTTACCGAGCGGAACGCCTCGGTTGGTCAGGTTCTTGACATACAGGCCGAAGTTCTTCAAACTCGCAGGCGGGATCTTGAACGAATAGACCGATCCCTTGCGGAACACGGCGAGGATTTTGCTGTCCGCGCACGCCTTGCCCTTGGTGGGCTGCCCCGCCGCGTTGCGACCGGAGCCAAAAGCGTTCATCGGGCAGGTGCCACAAGTCGGGTTGACGGGCTTGTTGACGGACTTATCGGGCGTGATGCCGTCCAGGGAGAAGCAGTCCGGGGCGGAAGGCTCCACCTGGTTCGGGTCATACGCCGCTTCGTAGTATACCTTGTTCAACCCCGGCTTGGCGGCGAGGATTACGATGTCCAGATACTCCCCCCCGGCTAAGTCGTTTGGCTTCAAGTTGATCTCGTCCCCGTTGCCGTCCACAATGCGAAAACCATTCCGCTTGATCCTGATGGACGGCGGGAAGCCGGTGGAGATGCCCTGTAGCGCATCAGCGTTCAGCGTCTTCGCTTCGTTGATGGCGAGTGCGAAACTCGGAATGTCTTTCGGAATCTGTACCAGATCGGTGCTCATGTAGTGCCCCCCTTAGTTATTTACGTCTGACGTTCACACCTTCGATGCGAACGAAGTTCACTCCCGGTGGGGGTTCGTGTGTGTACACCCCGTTCCGGTCCTCCTCCATGCGGTCTTTTACGGCGGACTTACTTACCCTCCTTTCGAGCAAGTCCCAAGCCTCTGATTTTTTTATGAACCCGAGCAGCACGTCCCAGTCCGCGACCGTTGCCGATTCCCTGTAGGCGATGTAAGCAGTACCGTGCGCAGTCTTGACGCTCGTCACACCGTTTGCGTGCATAATCTCACGGATCTTGTCCCCGATCGCGTCTTGAAGGACGCTCAAGGCCGCTTCAGCATCTTCTGCTTCCTTCTTGATCTTTGCCTTCCGGTCCCGCAGTTCGATGTACTTGGCGGTCAGGTCGTCTACGTTCATGGTAGGTCTATCCCCCCTCCTCGTTCAGCGTATGTCCACGGTACTACATCCGTGTTTCGGTGTCAAGGGTCTTCGGTGTTTCTAATGATTTCTTCGAGTCGATCAATTTCGGCTTGTTGGTCAATCAACCGCATATCCATGACGAGCAATCTCGCGGACTGGCGTTCAATGACCCTCTCTTTCTCGGCGCAATGCGGGCAAGGGACCGCATAAATAACCGTGGAAGGTAACGGCCCCTCTGTCCCCTCCGCTCCTGCGGCGTACCCATATCGGCATTCAGAGCAAACCACCCCCGGTAAATGACTGCAACTCATCTCCGTCCCTCCTTCGCCAGCTCTAAGACAAGTTCTTGCAGTTTTCGCCTGTCCTTCAACGTCTGGTACAAACGCCGTTCAACTTTACTCCCATGAAGCATGACGATGTGCGCCGTCTTGGTCTGTCCCGGGCGCGAGATGCGAGCATTCGCTTGCAGGAACGTCTCCGTCGAGGTCACAGGCGCGGCCCAGACGATCGTCGTCGCCGCCGTGAGGGTCAGTCCATGCGCCATCGTACCGGGATGGGCGAGGATCACTCGCGGGTTAACTCCCTCTTGGAAGTCTTTGAAGATTCTGTTTCTCTTCCCGGCAGGGACGCCTCCGTCGACTATTTCGACTGACCAGTGGTTCTTCAACTCGTCGTAGAAACGGTTCAGCGCACCCGTGTACGGCACAAAGACGATCACCTTCTCGTCGCATTCCTCGATCACCTCCTTCAAGACTTTCAGCCGGGGGCTGAAGTCCATGTCCACGGCGGCTCCGGTGCCGGAATAGAAAAAGCCAAGGCTGGCCTGAACCAGTTTTCCAAGCAGGACTCCGGCGTTGACCGCACTCACAGACTGACCGTCTACCTCGGTGAAACACTGTCGTTCCATCTCCTTGTAGTGTTTCTGCTGCTGCGGCGTGAGTTCACATTCCCGCTCCTGGTAGATCGTCGGCGGCAGGTCGATACAATCTTCAAGAGCGAATCGAATAAAAGGCTGCATCAGTTCGTATACGCGCTCGGCAGAGCCGTGCTTGGGAACCCACTTGAATTGACTAACTTGTGTCATCAGTTCATTCTGGATCGTACGGAAACCTTTCGTGTATCTCTCCGGCGTGAGGAGCCGGATCTGCCCGAAGCAGTCGGTCGGAGCGGTTGGCGTCGGCGTTCCTGTGAGGCCCCATGCGGAGCGGGGGATGTTCTGCCGGTTAAGAATGGCGAACATGGTCCGTGCCCTGTGCGTTCTTGCGTTTCTCGCTGCGGCGAGTTCGTCGTAAATGACGTGATTGATATCTGGTCTTTTCGCCAAGGCGTCGGCAATGATTTCGACACCATCATGGTTGATGATGTAAAACTCGCACTTTAGATCGCTCAACAGTTCCATCCGCTTCGCTCTTGAACCATGCAGAATATGGAACCTCCTGTGCGGCAGGACGTGGAAGAGTTCTTGCGCCCACACCCGGTCGAGGGTCGAGAGCGGAGCGACGATCAAGGTCTTCTTCACTTCGCCTTGTCGCATGAGGTAGTCGGTGGCCCACAATGCGCTCGCGGTCTTACCAGTACCCATTCCCGATAAGTTGTACGCCCTTGGATTTACCACGAAAAAGTCGGCCATGCTGCGCTGGTGGCAGTAGGGCGTGAACTTCCCCGGCCAATTGTAGGAGGAGAGCAAGGAGGGTACATTGTATCCTCTGTTACGCAACAGCCTCATCGTTGCGACGTCATGCGGCAGAGCCGCGACGTAGGAGCCATTGACCTTGGCGGTCTTGACCGTGGGGAAGACCTTCCTGAAGGCTTCAGGATCGACCAGAGGCAGGATGATATGGCCTTTCAGGACTTTTAATTCAGGAAGCATCGGCAATCCGTTTCTGCGCCAAAGCGCAATACTCAGCGGAGATCTCAGACCCAATGAATCGTCTTTTATTTAGAACCGCCATCAGTCCGGTCGTGCCGCTTCCCAAGAACGGATCGTAGACCAAATCTCCTTCGTTGCTCCACGAGACAATGTGGTCATTGGCAAGGCTTTCGGGGAACGGTGCGGGATGCCCATCTACCGTCTGAGGATTGATTTCCCACACATTGTACCGATGACCGAGGCCATCTTTTGCGTAGACCTTTCCTTCGCCCGACATGCGCTTGGTTGTTCCGTCAGGGTTTCGGATCGTACCAGAAAGAACAGAGTCTTTGTGTTTGCAGATCCGATCCTTCAGCGGGTTGAACGTCTTCATCTTCCCTTTGGTAAATACGAACATGAACTCGAACACAGGAGCGTACCGAACGGCCAACGCACCCACAGCGGAGAACCCCGGTTTTAGATAGATCATTGTGTCGTGGATATTAAACCCGACTTCTTTGAAATAGAGAGCTTGTCGGAACGACGTACCTGTCTCGCTCCCCTTGATCGTAGCGTCCCCCACGACCCACACGACGACACCTCCGGGCTTCGTCACTCGGTACAGGGCTTTCGCCACAGACTCGAAATCGAACGTGTATCCTTTGTACGTTCGAAGATCGTCGTATGGCGGAGACGTGACTGTGAGATCGACGCACCCTTCCGGCAACTTCGCCATTGTCGCAAGGCAGTCTTCGTTCTTGATTATGCACAGCATCAGTAGTAAACCTTCCTCGTCAGGAAGTAGTCCAGCGCCTTCAACGCCTCTTCGCCGTCTACAACAAAACCATATCCGTTGTTCTTTCCGACCTTCTTCAAGAATTCTTCTTGCAGCGGTGTGGCGACCTTGCCCGGTGCTTTCACTTCAATTGCCATGAACTTCCCATTTGGAAGAACAGCTAACCGATCAGACACACCGCCTACCCCGTAAGGCGAAGCGGCAACGGGGAAATTAAAGATCCCGTGACTGTTCAAGAGATCCTTCACTTTCTTCTTGATCTTATTTTCGGGACCGGTCTTCATCTCCACTCCTTTCTCGCCCTCCAGTGGATACATTCGTCCACAGGGCACCAGCCGTTGCACAGACCGGATGGGAAACAGGGGAACTCTCCCGCGTTCCACGCCCGCTCCATCGTTTCGATACGGATGATCATTCGGTTCATCACGAACTTGGCATCCAGATACTTCAACTCGCCCCCGGTCGTTGTGTTGTCTTTCAACCAGATGTACCGGTACTTGAACGTCTTGATGTGATCGTATTCGTTCACCACGAACCACGCGAACAGTTCCAACTGCGTCTGGTCGTCCTTTTTCTTGCCGGTCTTGTAGTCGATGATCGTAGCAACGTCCCCGTCGGTGACGAGCAAGTCAACGACCCCCCGGCCAACCCCTTCGGTCCAAGAACAGGGGAAATGATTTTTAAGCACCGCGAACTGGCGTTCGAACTGTTTCTCCCCGGGCAGTTGGCTTAGAACCTTCGCCCATGGTTCGTAGGTCGGCGGAAAGTCCTCAGGGAACGGCTTGCCGTCGCGAACACGTTCTTCGAACGCCTTGTGGACCCGAATTCCCCATATCTGTTGCTCTGTTTCAGCTTCCACTGTGGTGCAGTAAAAACGCTTCGCGGCGTACCGAGCGGGGCAAGATTCAAATTCACTTAGGGCGCTGTAGGACCAGGAGAAGGGCTTGCCTCGGGCGTTTAGATGGATCACTTTTCCACCGCCTTCAGCGCGGCGCGGCAGATGGCGAGAGGGACGGTAGGGGCTGAAGCGTTGATTGCCCCGCTCGGCGTGTGCCCACAAAACGCGCAACTTGGACGAACATCCGGATTGTAGGTGTTTACATCCCATAAGGTGCCGTCCTGAACCATCCCAAATTTCCATCCCAAAGCTCCCATCTTCTCCACGACCTCCCACGCGGCGGAGATGGAGGTGGAGTAATATACAAGCATTCCATCTTGGGGAGAGTCGTCACGGTAATTGTGCGGCCCGTCTACACAGCCGCATCTAAGCCACTCCCATTTTCCGCCGTCACCGAGGGTTCGGTGGTAGTTCTCTCGCATAACACTACACCCCATGACCTTCTCCGCTACCAGCGCATCCATCTCACGGCCCGCTTCCATCAATGCGTTACTCCTTTCTCTTCCGTCGTCACGTCCTTCAGGAACGCGAACATCGACTGCACAAAAACCTCGTACTGGATTGCCATCGTCACGGACGCGGCCAGAGTTACGTGTTGCAGATCGGTATTCGTCCCCTCGGGGTAGACGAGCTGGCACCCCTTGTCGGTGAATAAAATTGCGGCCATATTCTGCTTGAGTCGGATGAGCGTTTTCAAAGAAGCCCTCCCCATTGAGTCGCCATCGCGTCGGCTACCCCCTGCATCGTACGCGACCTGTTCTTCCAACGATCCGGCCCAGGCGGTTCCCGGTGAACGCGGTTATCGCGGCCCTCCACGATATTCGTCGGTACGAGTTTCGGTAGGTTTTTCAGCCATAAGCACGTCGCTTTCGTCTCTGGATGGCCGAACATCCACGGTTGGATGATCTGGTCAGGCTTCCTGATCCGCGTGCTGATGATGGAGATCGGGTTCTCCAGGGCAATGCGGGGGATCGGGGCGTCGAGAAAGAAGCGCACGAAATTCAACGCAGCAACCTGTTCCTTTTGCCGGTCCTTGAACCAACGCGCTCCGCTGACGGCAAGGTAAGTACAGGGCGGGTGCGCGATCATCAGTTGCCAGCCGCGCCCTTCGATGTAATCCCGAACGTCGCCCTCAAGGTGCCGCTCCCCATACGCCTCGGATGGCAGAATGTCGCAGGACCAGGCGTCGTGTCCTGTATCAAGAAAAGCATCCCGCACGATACCGCTGAATTCGCAAGCCACGAGGACTCTCACTTCGCCTCCCCGTACGATCTTGCGACTGAAGTCTCACAAGCGACCGGCAGGTCTTTGCACCAGGCAGGAGCGACGGACATCACCGCCTCGATGACATCTGCGGCTGACCCCGCCTCTTCTTCCCGAACGCAGACGACGACCTCATCGTGGACCGTTAGCACGATCTTGCACCGGGCACCTACTGCAAGCATGGCGTCGGTTAAAACGATCCGGCTCAACGCTTGGACACAGTTATGAACGATGACCGGTCCATTCTCAGTCACGACCATGAACCGGTTACGTGGCCCGCAGTTCAGGATGTCGAACACTTCCTCGGGTTTCCCAGTAGAAATCCACGATCCACTCCGGGGTTTTTCCTCGTTCGAGATGCCAAAAAGCGGCGTTGGGAGACCATGTGGGGCAATACTTTTCACGGAACGCTCGGTATGTGTAGGGGATTCCGCCGTACTGAACAACGAGCGTATTTCTGCGGTTTTCTGTGTTTGCTCTGCGCGAACACAGTCGGATGTTCCCTGGTTCGTAGTGGCCCTCGTTGTCGATCCGATCCATGTCCAATCCAAGTTTGTCCCAATCAGGGAGGGACATAACATAGCAAAAGAATTTATTGCGGTCGCCAACCCACTCTTGGCAGATGCGGACACCTCTTCCACCGTAGTTTGGATACGCCTTGTGGTTCGGGTCATAGCATCTCGAAACCATGCCCGTATACCGATGCGACCACAAAGAGCGGAGCGGCCCAAACGGAATTGGGTTGTCAATCTTTCTGCGCTGTTTCCCGATCCGCTCCCAAGAACACCGTGGGCAACTAACGGGGGCGTTTTTTCTCCTGAGATTCCTATACTCCGTTTTGTACGCTCGCCCACAGGAACAGAGAAAGTAGGCACGCCCCCGTTTCCCGCAAGGGTCAACCTGTTTAACCACGCCGGAGCCAAAGACCGCCCCAATCCGAGGGCGAGCAAGGACACAGAGTCGTCCATAACTGTCGCTGACCTCCACGAGTTCCCAACGAGAATCAAGTGGTTTCCTGTGAGACGGATTCCCTGCCATTCTCCGACCTCCTGTACGCCGTTGTGAGAAACTCCGCCGTGGCGAACCCACTCCACGCCGTCCCACATGAGGTCGTCTACCGTAACCGCCTCGATCGGCTTTATACCTGAGTATACCACAACCATTGTCCCTTTGGCCAAACAATTTTCCGCCAACTTCCCGCCGTAGATGTACTGTTTCTCCCCGCGCTTGCCGGTGTACCGCCAGGAACCTTCCTCGTCTTTCCGCAGGTCCTTGTACTGGAGATACAGACCGTTGGGCATCAGAACGCGGTCTTTCTCCGTGGAGATGCACCCGAACTGATGGGCCACTCCTCGGTGCATTGCGCTCAAAATTCTCTCGCACGTCTGCCAGTAATTCGGAATCCGATCATACGAATTTCGATACGTGTCCACCAGATGCTTCGCCGCCGAGCAGTGAACGGCAAGATCCCGCCCGGTCAGTTTCGTGGTGATCCCCTTCGTGTCCAGTTTCTCCATCCTGCCGTCCATCGTTTCAAGGTCTTCCGCCGTGAACAAGATCGGTGCCTGCCCCATCGGCCCTGTGGCGAGGATCGTCGCGAGCTTGCGCCAGCCAAGCGAGTAGCCAAGGCCGAGAATACAGTTATGAACGATTAATGGTCCTCTCTGCGATAAGACGGTGAACCTGTTCTTCGGACCGGCGCAGGCGATGTCGTAGACTTGAGATAGTTTCTTCCGCGTCTGCGATCCTTCGTTTGTTGCACAGATTTTCGTGTTTCGTGGCGAATCTAATGTTTCCCGGTTCGTAGTTTCCGTTGGTGTCGATCCGGTCCATTTCCAACTCGGGAACATCCCACCCAGGAAGCGTTTGAACGTACTTGAGAAACGCCATTCGGTCTTTCCTCCACGTCTCATAAACGGAGATTCCTCTGTATCCGTAGTGAAGCCAGTATTTAGGCTTAGACTGCGGGTTGTGGCACCGAGTAATCGCCGCAGACAGCCTGTTAAGAAGCCTCCTTCTGTGCTCGTCGTCTGGCATGGCTTCCGCGTAGACCCAAAAACGTTTTTCGTGCGCTGCGAGTTTCGCGCATAAATTACATCTGGTGCTTTTGAAGTGCCTGAAGTTGTTGTTGTCAACTCGGTACTCAGCGTTTTGGCAATCGCACCTAACGAGGATAGCAACGACCCCACGACGCACTCCCAAGATGTACCCTGTGACGGTAAGTTTTCCGCTCCTGTGGCCAATACGCGGGAGAGGGAATTTTCGTCTGCTGCCGCAGACTGCGCTGTAATCCACTTCTCCCCTGACCACATCTGGTGATCTGGAGTCAACCAAAGCCCGCACAGATTCAATGTTTGCGCGATGCCGTTGTTCAGCAACCCCTGGTGCCGCACCCAACAATCGCCGTCCCATAGTTCGTCCTCCGAAGTTATGGTTTCTATAGGCTTCCACCCGCACCTACATAATACCACAGTACCTTCGGCAAGGCAAACTTTCCCCAAGAAACGTTCGCGCTTGTCTTCCTTCGTGATGACCCTGCCGTAGATTTTCGAAGCGAACCTACAGTATACATCATCCCCGTCCCTGAACTGCTGCAATAATTCTTCCTGCCCCGCGAGCCATGCGATCATCCGGGCTTCGATCTGCGAGAAGTCGGAGACGACAAGGACGTGCCCCGCAGGAGCGATGATGGCTTTTCGCAGTTCACCGCCGCGAGGAAGGTTCTGCAAGTTCAAGCCGTCCGATCCAGAGAACCGGCCCGTGTTCTGGGCACCGAAGTAGTTCAAGGGCACCGGCATCGGCCCCCTCTCCGAGATGCTTAAGAACGCCTTCGTCCTCGTCTCTTCGATCGACGACTTGACCCCAAGCCGTGCGGCGGCGAGGGCCTGCACTTCTACGTCGGGGTGTTCGAGCAACGACAACATGCCTTCGTCCGTCTTGGCAAAGGCGAAGGTCACTTTCTGCGTCCGAGCCGATATCTTCGTGGGAGGATCTACGCCAAGGGCGACGAGTTGTTTCGCGAATTGAGGATTACTCCGTAAAGACGTTAAATCACGTCCGTCAAGCAGTTTCGCCTGCTTCACCTGGATTTTCTGTAAATGATCGAACAAGACCTTTTCGTCAAGTTCGAGAACCGGCTCGGTGAACATCCTTAAAGTCTGGTCAATGACTTTTAGTTCAGAAGGTGCGAACTTCGACTTCATGGTCTGAAATAACTTGTACGTCAGGTCTACGTCGTTCATGCAGTAACGACCAAGGGCGACTTGTTCTTCTTCGGCCAGGTCCCGCTTCCCGGCGAAGTTCACAAGGTCGTTGCCCTTCTCACCGAGGCCGCAGAGCTTGGACAGGTTAGCGAGTGAACCACTCTCGTGGGGGAAGACGGCCCTCGCCATAGACAGAGTGTCAAGAAGGAACCGGGGCCGGATGCCATACCGCCACGACAGGATCGCTCCGTCGAAGCGGGTGTTGTGGCAAAGGACATACGCCTGTGACCAGTCGATCTGGTTCAAGAAGCCTTTCACATCCGTCCAGATGTACGCGGAGGGCTGGTCGCCTGATTTCAGACCGACACCGTGGACGGCGAACTGGTTAGACCGAATATATTCTTCCGTTGTAAGTTTGCGGAGCGAAAAAGTCTTATCATAGTACGTCTCGAAGTCGAGGGTGAGAATCACTTCATGTCGTCCTTGGCATCTCGACGTTTGCGCCACTCATCGAACGCAGAAGAAAACAAGTCAACCTTTTTCCTGTGCCAACCCTGTTCATCGTACTGTTTTGCGCTCATCGCCTTATCTATATATGTCTGTTTGAGGTCTTCTAACCAATCGGGGGATACCGGAACATAAACTACATCATTAAACACACACCCCAACTTATCACCAAAATCTATTTGCAAATCTTCCATGCCGGTTTTCATAACTCCTCCTCGCCCTTCCTCATAAATATCTTATTATACCGAGCCTTGATCTTTTCCGTGTAACGGGAATGAATCTCTTGCCGGGCGGCGATGCCCTTATGCTTGTCGAGCCAGTACGACGCCTCGCTCATCGTGCGAACGGCACCAATCTCGACCCGGTCGAAGTCTTTCATGGCAAGGCCCCCCCTAAAAGTCTCTGAACAGAATTAAAAGCAGGATGGCTATGATGAGATATTCCATCTCAGTAGACGCAGAGCGTGTCAGGCTTGGATAGGTCCATTATTTTTCCTCCATTCGGCTCGGAATGTAATACTCGCACCTATCTTCCTTCGGCTTCACGGTGAAGCGTGCGTAGACCTGATGACAGTCAGGCTGCGCCTGGAATCGGTAGCAATGCCCTTGTGCCGGGCAGTTCGCGTTCTGGCACATCGCCATGTCCATGTCAACCCCCTCTTGAACGTATTTAACAAGCGTACAAGCGGAACCAGGTACCCATGAGTCAGGCATCATGTGCCAGATGGAGATCACGGCTGTCAACGTGAGAGGGCGGAACTGCCAACTTGGTTCAGTCTCCCCGCCAACCATTTCGCGTACCGCAGACGCTCCTTCCTGTTCCTGAAATCCCCGTTTACGGTAAGCGCAACATCGTGCTTGAAGTCGCCGGACTCCACGTACACTTCCTCGACGTTCTCCCGCACAGTCCACGGGCCTTTGTCCATGTTTACTCCTTCCCCTCGGGCGGGGCGGGAAGTTCCCTCCAATGCGTCACCAATGGGAGATGATGCCCACTGAATGACTCGTGGAATTCCTTCGGCCCGCAAGCGTATATATCACTGTCGTAATCGCATATAAATACCGCCTCATGTTCGGCACACCATACGAGTACGACGGCATCCTTCCTTGGGCGTTTCTCCTTCACGCTGATCCACTCGTTCATTTCCCACCTCGGATGGCGGCGGCTATATTCGCCCTGTCCATGCATAGCGCGCACGGGACGGCAGGGTGATGATTGTGTACGGGGTCCACCCGCTTCGCCGCGTCCTCCCGCACGGCCGCAACGAGCGCGCGGAGGTCGGAATAATACATCCGCTTCCATTTGAGCGTGGGGATATGCGTGGCCCCCCATTGCCGCAATTTGCCAAGTTCTCTCAGCATCACCCCTCCTTCTAATGTGTTCCAGCCCACGGTTCCTCCTACTTGTCTAAATGTTTGCGTTTGTCCTCATCTCGCCACGCTTCTTGATACTTGTCACATCGGTTCAATAATGCAACAGCAGGGTTGTTGTGGTTCCCAGGAATGTGGTGAAAGTTAAACCGGCACCGACCAGTCCCGTTCTCGTGGTCATCTTGATAGTCGCCACAGAAACAGATCCCGACGGTTTTCATCCTTCCTCCTGGTCGGTGAGATATTTGATGAGGGCTGAGGCCATCGCACGAAATTTATGTGCATTCTTGAATCCAATTTGATCCCACTTAAATGGATATCCCCATGCCTCAAATAACATCCCCGCCATCTTCTCCCTGTCAATCTTCTCCTTGAAGCGGGCGAGTTTACATTCCGGGCAGTACCATCCAGTCTTTGCGTTGTGGTACATGTTGCACCCACAATTTGGACACTCCTTGTACAACTTCTCCTGGAAGCGGACTAGTTCCTTTTCAAGTTCCTCTGTGCGCCCTCTGTAATAGCAGAGTTCACAGAATGGGCCTCTACCATCATCGAGGAATAACGAATCATCAGACGCACCGGCCCTGCCGGTATAGGCATCGCAATCTACACAGCATTCCTCTTGCCGAATAGGACTCATAACCCTCCTCCTACTTCCGCCGGAGGCGGGCAATGTGTTCTCCCAGATGATTTATCTGTTCGCACAATCCCATCTCCGATGGCTCCGTCCTGTCGGGATCGAGATTATAGGCGAGTGCGGTGGCGTCGCTTATTTCGGCGTCCTTGGCGGCGCAGGAAGGGCAGCAAGCGGGGTTGCCGCAATTCGATCGGTGAATATTACCGCTCTTAGACCATGTATCGCAAATCGGGCATGTAGGCATCACTCACCCTCTGCGCGGAGGCGGAGTTCGGCTAGTCCTTTCGGCCCTCCATGCGCGTAACACGCCAGTCCGGAACAATACCCGTCGAACCATTCGCCCCACGCATGTGACCATTCCCCGTAGCGGCGTTGTCCTCTTTCCTGTTCCCCGAAGGCGGGAGCATCACAGAATCCGGCAGGCATACCCTCGCACCACATCGGCACGGAACATTTGCCGACGCCATCTGTAAGTTCTTCGTGACACTTTCCGGTTCTCATTGATTGTCTCCTGCAAGGGCCGCAAACGCCGCTTTCTGAATCTCGCGTTGGCGTGGCCCATCCAATAATTCTATTACTCGTTCAATCGCTTGATCCGCGTCGATCCCGTCTGGCACAAGATACGCCGTCATAGTCTCCTGCGCTGAGATGATGAGTGCGTTCAGATCGCGTACCACTTCCCTCAGCCGCTTCGCCTCCTCTTCGTGTTTCACCCAGTTTGCCATTTCCCCTCCCCCTCTCCCCGCGCAAGGCGGGGGTTATGGTGTGGCGTTCACGATATCGGACGGCTTCTCGGGGCGCACAGAGCAATATTCACACTCCGTATCGGGGCACTTTCCTTCCAGCCACTCATCGCAATCGGCACAGTAAACCGCGTCGTACTTCGCGCTGTATATCCTATGGTGGAGAGCGTGATGGTAACTGCTCATCCCTTCCCTCCTTTACCTTCGCGTTAAGTAACGATCGGAAACCCGCCTATCCTTCCCTCTCCAACAGCCGGTCGAGTTTCCGGTCGCCTCAGTCGGCGCACCCTTCGCATTTACCGCAGCCGTGCGGCCCCGGCTTTTTGCAGTTCAGACTCCGGGGAACGCATTCCTCGGGTATCGGTTCGTCGCATCCAGGACAGGCGAGTTCATCCCAACTTTCGATGTCATCGAGGATCAGTTCCTCGCCGCACTTTTTACACACGTAAGTCTCCATCCTCAGCCCTCCCTCCGGCAAGGCATCACCCTGCCGCCGTGCGGCGTTTTGGGCCAGCACGTGACGGCGTACACCGGCTCGCTGCCGTAGCAGTTCCGAACCGGGTCAACCACCCCCCGCAACTTCCGCGTCGATGTCTCGAAGTTAAACCCCACCTGGATGCGTTCCTCCGGCGCTCCGCAGTCAAGACAGTTCGGGCATAGCTTCCGCACCGGCTTCACCCCCATGAACCGGACAATATTGAGACATCCGGACTTGGCATTATAACAAGGGACGGTCAACTGTCGGGGGACTTCGGGGTCGTCGGGCATCAGAATTCTACCGGCGTGGTTTTCGTTTCCCACGACACACTGTCGCCGTCTTCTTTCACCAGCGTGCCCGCCTCGTCTTCGGCTTCAAGATGCATCATCACATCAGACAACAGCCCACCTAACCCGTCCTTGTGCAGACATTCCACCGTGACAACCAGCGTGACTTTGTTCGCCTTCATTTCCCCTCTCCTTTCTTTAGGGTCTCGTGAAGCAAGCCTTGGACGTTGAACAGGAGGGCGCAAAGATCCTCGACCTGTATCCCGGTGCCCCTGTGCCCCCGCCACACCGCGAAGAAATGTCGCCATGCGGACTTCATGTAGGCATCGACCGGGATACCTTTTTGCCAATTGTCAGAATCGCGGAGCGCACCGTCAGACTGGACGCGATGCTTGTTCATGTACTGGAAAAAAGCGTCAAGGGCAGTCGGTGACAAAAAGCCTTCCGGGTCGATTTTCCCTTGGTTGGTGTTGCGGGTTGCCCCGCTTGGGAACTTCCTCATATGCCCGCCTCCAAGAGATTCTGGATCGTCCGTCGTGCGCGAAAGTCAGGGATATGATGTCCATTCGTCCATCGGGAAATGGTAGTGACGGAGACGCCAAGAAAGATCGCCATTTGCATCTGGTTCTTTCGCGTGCGTTCCATGAACGCTTTCATGCGTTCCGGAGCGTTCTCCCTCGTCCAGTCAGTTACTTCAACGTCGAAGTCTTTGAGCTTTGCCATGTGGCGGACCTCCTTGTATGATGTACTACAGCCTATCACGTGCGTTTGCAAGAGTCAAGACTCATTCCCGGCCTTGGCGATGGCGGCGACGGCAACGTCGTACCACGGGGCATCTTCCGCGCCCATATCATTGATGACTTCTTGCACCACGGCGAGCAGTTCCGGCGCGGCGGCGATGAGGCGAGCATACCTTGCTTCTTCGTCGGCGTTCGGGTAATCTTCGGACGAAGTGCGACAAACCACGAAAGCTCGATTAAAATCTTCGATGTCAATTCCTCCTACTGCTTTGTCGTTTACCATCCACGGTCCCGGTGTGTGGCTTTTCATGGCTTTACCCCCTCAACAGCATTTAAAACACGACTTCCCACAGTCGGTGCAGATCTCTTCTTTCCGGTCATCGATGTACTCCACTCGGTAGCTCGCTCCATAGTCCTCCTGGAGCTTCGCGCCCATATCGAGCAGCGTCCCCGCGATCTCGCGTTCGATCGTGCCAACTTCCCGGTAGTGCCGATCCCAAACAGCTAATCTCCAAGCGCACATCTCCGTTTTCTCCTTTTAGCATCAAAGTCAAGCGGAACATGTCATTCAACCTCCATTGCTTTCTGTGCGATGGCGATCAGGTCTATCGCCTCCGCCGCCCTCGCCGCCGCCTCCGCCGCCTCCGCCGCCCACACCACCTCCGCCGCCTCCGCCGCCGCCGCCTCCGCCGCCCTCGCCGCCTCCGCCTCCGCCGCCGCCTCCGCCGCCGCCCACACCGCCTCCACCGCCGCCTCCGCCGCCGCCTCCGCCCGGTCTTTCCCCGAAAGCCAGTTGCTGGCCCAACGAGTCCAGCCCGCGTCTTTGTAGACCTCTTTGGCGCACAGGATGCCGAACGCTATTCGCTGCGTATTGTTTATCACAGGCAAGGGCAGTTCCTCAATCAAAGTCATCTCCATACAGCCGAC
>Ga0209727_1001876_pt1 | contig 16174 bp, 17 predicted proteins | sample RifGroC1_FD_183995 | JGI IMG/M metagenome (GOLD analysis project Ga0209727, IMG submission 183995) | Groundwater microbial communities from Rifle, Colorado, USA - Groundwater C1 (SPAdes) (version 2) | ecosystem: Environmental > Aquatic > Deep subsurface > Groundwater | place: Rifle, Colorado...
AAAAAACCAGAGAAATTATAATAAAAGTTGTTTTTTTCATTGTTTTACCCCCACATTGTTTTTATATAGAATGTTAGAAAAATATATAAAGATGGTTATTATCAACATGGTTTCCCATTAGGCCATGCAATGGGGGGAGATGGTCAGATGTATTCTGTTGGTGGAAATGTTCGTTTTGATGTAATGAATCGTTTAAGTGGTCGTGTTATTTATGCAAAAGTAAGTCAAACTCAACGTGTGCAAGATAACAATGCAGCTTTTCCAGAAGCTGACACTGTGAAAGGTTTAGACTTGACTTGGACACACTATTTAAAGCCAACAATCCCACTTAAGATTAATGGTTGGGTGAGTGATTCAGATTTAAATGGCAATGATGGTGGTGTTTCTGTAGGTGTTGAAATTCCATTAGAACGTAACATGTTCCGTTTCTAATTTTAAACATCATAATCCCAAGAAAAGAAGCTGAAACAGGCTTCTTTTCTTACTTTAGAATAAAAATAAATGGTTTCACTTTTATAATGAAGTTATATATTCATATCATAATTTTGCATATTGATATGAAAAAACAAGCTAAAGAACTCTCTCTAAATTATTATAATGAATAAACCTTACTAGATCATTAATTAAGTTCTGGTAATAACATCGATATCACGAAAAATTGGAGTTGTTATGATACTCGTTCCTCCACACGGTCTTCCAAGTGGTGGTGTAAGACCGCTTATAGATTTTATGGGTAGCATGAATAAAGGAGGAAGTGTACATGACTGAGAATAGATTAACTCACCTCAAACAGCTTGAGGCTGAAAGTATTCACATCATCCGTGAAGTTGCTGCTGAGTTTGAAAACCCTGTGATGCTTTACTCGATTGGTAAAGATTCGGCGGTTATGCTTCATCTAGCATTAAAAGCTTTCTATCCAGCGAAACTCCCATTCCCATTACTACATGTAGATACGGGTTGGAAATTTAAGGACATGATTGCTTTTCGCGATAACATGGCGAAAACACATGGCTTTGATTTGATTGTTCATCAGAACAAAGAAGGACGTGATGCTGGGATTAACCCATTTGATCACGGTAGTTCAAAATATACGGATATCATGAAAACTCAGGGCTTAAAGCAAGCCTTGGATAAATACCAATTTGATGCTGCCTTTGGTGGTGCACGTCGTGATGAAGAGAAATCACGTGCGAAAGAACGTGTTTATTCATTCCGTGATACGAAACACCGTTGGGATCCTAAAAACCAACGTCCAGAACTTTGGAATCTTTACAACGGTAAAGTAAACAAAGGGGAAAGCATTCGAGTATTCCCATTATCTAACTGGACTGAGTTAGATATTTGGCAATATATCTATCTAGAAAACATTCAAATTGTTCCTCTTTATTTCTCAGCTGTTCGCCCAGTTGTAGAGCGTAGTGGTACGTTGATCATGGTAGATGATGAGCGTATGCGTTTAAAAGAGGGTGAAGTTCCACAAATGAAATCGGTGCGTTTCCGTACATTAGGCTGTTATCCATTAACAGGTGCAGTCGAATCGGAAGCAGATACCTTGCCTGAAATTATTCAGGAAATGCTTTTGGCCACTAGTTCAGAACGCCAAGGTCGAATGATTGACCATGATGAAGCTGGCTCAATGGAAAAGAAAAAGCAGGAAGGTTACTTCTAATTTCCTAAAGTAAATCTCTCTTAGAAAGAGGGATTTAGGGAGATTAAAATGATTTCTAAAGAATATGTGGAGTTTTGAGCAATGTCTCATCAATCAGATCTTATTAGCCAAGACATCTTGGCGTATTTAAAACAGCACGAAAATAAAGACCTGCTACGCTTTTTGACTTGCGGTAACGTGGATGATGGTAAATCAACGCTTATTGGTCGTTTACTTTATGATTCAAAGTTGATCTATGAAGATCAATTGCAAGCAGTTACTCGAGACAGTAAAAAAGTAGGTACAACAGGTGATGCACCTGACCTTGCACTACTTGTAGATGGTCTACAAGCTGAACGTGAACAAGGTATTACTATTGATGTTGCGTATCGTTATTTCTCAACTGAGAAACGTAAGTTCATCATCGCGGATACACCAGGGCATGAGCAATACACGCGCAATATGGCGACTGGTGCATCAACTGCTGACCTTGCAATCATTTTGATTGATGCGCGATATGGTGTTCAGACACAAACACGTCGTCATACCTTCATTGCAAGTTTACTCGGCATCAAAAATATCGTAGTTGCGATCAATAAAATGGATTTGGTTGAGTTTTCTGAAACTCGATTCAATGAAATTCAAGTTGAATATGATGCGTTTGTAAATCAGTTAGGCAACCGTCGTCCAGAAAATATCGTCTTTGTTCCAATTTCAGCTCTCAATGGCGATAACGTTGTAAATCCGTCTGCGAGCACACCTTGGTACAAAGGTCAAACACTGATGGATATTCTTGAATCAGTGGAAATCAAACGTGAATCAAATAAACATGAATTCCGTTTCCCTGTTCAATACGTGAATCGTCCAAACCTTGATTTCCGAGGTTTTGCAGGAACGATTGCGCTTGGTGAAATCAAAGTAGGCGATGAAATCGTAGCACTACCTTCAGGTAAAAAATCAACAGTTAAAGAAATTGTAACTTTTGATGGAAATCTTGAAAGCGCAGCTGCTGGTCAAGCAGTGACACTTACATTGAACGATGAAATTGATATTTCACGTGGTAATGTATTGGTTCGTGCAGGCGAGCAACCTTTAATTTCACGTAGCGTTCGTGCTTCAGTTGTTTGGATGACTGAACATCCTTTAGTTAAAGGCAAACTTTATAACGTGAAGATTGGTACCCAAACTGTACCAGCTAAAGTTACAGCGATTAATTTCCGAGTTAATGTCAATACACTTGAACATACACAAGTTGAAGAGCTAGATTTGAATGCAATTGCTGATGTGGTTATTGAGTTTGATGCACCAGTTGTATTTGATCAATACCAAGACAGTCGTTATACAGGTTCATTTATCTTTATTGATCGTTTAAGCAACGTTACGGTTGGTGCAGGTATGGTTGAAGCTGCTGTTGAGTGGACTGCGCATAGCAATCCAGTGACTGCAGAAGATCGTGCTGCTCGTTTAGGTCAGAAACCTGCTGTGATAGGTATTTCTGCACAATTAATCGAAAATGCTCAAGCCTTAGAAAGTTTATTGATCCAACAGGGTGTAGTGGCGATTGCAAAATCTACATTATCAGTTGATCAGATCAATTTGTTACGCGAAACAGGTGTAGTTGTCATTACAACTACCGTTGAAGGTACGGATACAGACCTAACTGCTGAAACTGTTGAAGAAGCAGCAGAACAAATTGTTGAATTAGTTCGTTTATAATTATCTGAACTGATTTATAAAAGCCCGCGAAAGCGGGTTTTTTTATAGATTATAAATGCTTAGGCATTAAGTAAATTATTCATCCAGAGTACAATTAACTTTTTATTTCATCTTTTTATGCATTACATAAGAATATTTTAGTTCTGTTTTAATTTTACTTTTATGCGACAATAGCGCTTTGAATTTTTGTATTTGGACTCCCATGACTGAACAATCTCCTGAGTATTTAAGCGATATCGAAATTTTAGACATTTTACAGTCTATGAAAAAAGATGAGCTTGATGTTGAAGCTAAAGAGATCATTCGTAATGGTGGGAAAGTTGGTCGTCAAGAAGCACACAAAAATGCTTTGGTTGCTCTGAATAATAGTTTTGAAGAGAAGTTTGTAGAGGCTGTTACTTTAGCTTTGGGACTAAATGCAGGACAGGCCAAAAAAATACGTTATAAAAAAGATCGTATCCGAATCTTAAAAGTACGTGGTATTGATTATTTAGCAATTGATGGGGCAGAAACAGCTCAAGTTTTATCTCAGGTTTCTCAAGCTATCACACGCGAAGATGCAATTGTGACAGAAGGTTTGCATAATATTTTTCCATTTTGGAAAGAAGGTTGGCCAATGGTGCAATTTGATAATGCATATAAAATTTTATCAGAAGATATTCTTATTCATTATCAAGCGACATTAGATGAACTAATTTCTTTGTATGGTGGTAACTAAATAATTATCATATAAAAATTTTTATAAATTAATGGATTAGAAAAACAAGGATGTTTGGCACATGACTCAAATGGAAGAGTTACCACATGAAGCTTTAATTGCATTAAGGTCAGGTAAATTAATTGATGCGATAAAAATAACACGTGAAAAAACGGGTCTAGGTCTGAAAGAGTCTAAGGATTTAGTAGATCGTTATTTAGATACTCACCCAAATGAGCAAGTATTTATACAAGAACAATTAGCTCAACGTAGTCGCAGTGGTATTCAGTTTTTAGTTGCTGTTCTTTTTTTAATCGCTATGATTGTTTGGTTTATTTTTAAATAAAAAGCCCAATGTTGGGCTTCATTATATTTACATTATTCTTCGTGATCTTTTAAAACATTCTCTTGATTTGGCATAATCTGAGTTACCAACAATTGGTCAATTTTATAATGATCAATATCGACGACTTCAAATTTAAATCCTGCATATTCTACCGCATCAGCAGGGCGAGGGATCTTGCGTAAACGATACATGATGAAACCAGCGATCGTTTCGTAGTTTTCATTTTCTGGAAACTCTTCAATTTCTAGAACGTGTTTTACATCCTCAATTGGTGTGCTGCCATCAATTAACCAAGAGTGATTATCACGTTTAATAATTTGTTGCTCTTCATCCATTGGTGTGACCCAATCACCCATAACGGTAATCATAATGTCGCTCAGAGTGATGACACCAACGACTAAAGCATATTCATTGATAACAACAGCAAATTTTTCTTTAGTTGAGCGAAAACGGTCTAGTAGTTCAGATAAGGTGAGTGTGTCTGGAATAATGAGTACATTACGAATAGTTGATTCATTTAATTGTGTGAAGGATTGCTTGTTTAAGATACGAATTAAAATATCTTTAGCGTCGACATAACCAATAACTTGGTCGATATGTTCATTACACACAACAAATTTTGAATAAGGATATTCAGCTAGCTTTTGACGGATGCTATCTTCATGTTCCGTCAAAGTAAAATAAACCACGTTTTCACGTGTAGTCATACTTGAGGGAACAGTTCGTTCTTCAAGTTCAAACACATTTTCAATAAAGTGATGTTCTTGCTTTTGTAATACACCTGCTTGTGCACCTGCATCCATTACTGCTGAAATATCATCAAAGGTAATGTTGTCATCACGAATGGTATTTACCTTAAATAAGCGAAATAACAAGTTTGCAATCGCATTAATTCCCCAAGCTAAGGGTTTGCAAACCTTGATAAAAACTTGAATGGGATCAATAACGCTAATTGCAATTTTTTCTGGAGCGATCATTGCCAAGCGTTTTGGCATTAAATCAGCAAATAAAATGAATAGTGAAGTGACCATAGTAAATGATAGGGCAAAACCAATGGTTTCTAACCAAGGACCAGCATAAAAACCTTTAATCATTTCTACAAAAAATGGACGAAAAGCTGCTTCACCTAGAATACCACCCAGAATCGCAACTGCATTTAAACCAATTTGTGATGCGGCAAAGAAATCAGCGGATTGTTCTTGTAAATCCAAAACTTTTTGTGCGCGGGTTTCACCTGATTCTGCGAGGATTTTTAATTTAACTTTTCGAGCACCTGCAAGTGCAATTTCAGTAAGTGATAAAAAACCAGCTGCTGAAATCAGTAGAATAATAACTATAATATTTTGGAAGAGACTCACATATCACCTGTGGTTCATCATTATTATGAATATGTTGTAACACAAAAAAAGCACTGAGGTAACTCAATCTTTACCTCAGTGTAATAATCTTATTTATGAAAACAGCATATTCTCAAAAGAAGTAGAATTTGCTGATATTTCAACAAACTCGCAATATTTTTACAATAGCTTGTTCTAGTATTGTGAAAATTGTGAATTATTTATAAAAAATTCACGGTTTTCTTCCTCAATCATTTGGCGTGCGACAAATAAAATTAATTGTCTTAACCAACGATGTGCAGGATGGTGGTGGAGTAAAGGGCACCATGCCATTTTTAATTCAAATTCTGGAATATAAAATGGAGGGTCTTTGATGACTAATTTCGGATTTTGAGTTTGAAGGCGCGCCATACGTGTTGGTAGCGTCGCAATCAAATCTACATTTTGAGCTAAAAGCGCTGGCATTTGATAATGACGTGTAAATACTGAAATTTTACGTCGTTGACCAATCCGCTCTAAGGCTTGATCAATCCAGCCCAAACCAGCTTGTTTATCAGGGTTAACACCAAAACCCACGCCCATGCCAGTTTTAGAAACCCAAATATGTTGAGCATCTAAATAGCTTTTTAAATTGAGGTGGGTGACAGCTGGATGTTTGTCATTAAGGATACAGCTAAAGCTATCACGCCAAACTAACACTTGGTGGAAGCTTTGAGGAATTTCATTAAAACGGTTAATTGCTAAATCAACTTTACCTTGTTCCATATCGCGATATGAAACATCACTTGGAGTTAAAAAGTCGAGTACAACGTTTGGTGCTTCAGAACGAAGAGCTTTAACTAATCTCGGTACTAAAGTTGCTTCAGCATAGTCCGATGTCATGATTCGGAAAACGCGATTACTTGTATAGGGTCTAAATTCAGTTCGCGGCTCTAAGATCATTGATAGATCAGAAAGGGCATCACGAATACGGGGTTGTAGTTCTAAAGCACGTTCAGTTGGAGTCATACCTTCTGAAGAGCGAATAAGCAGGGGGTCATTGAATAGATTACGCAATCTTCTTAGAATATTACTCATGGCAGGCTGAGTAACGCCTAATTGTTCTGCTGCGCGTGTGACATTTTTTTCACGAAGTAGTACATCAAGATAAATTAATAAATTGAGATCGACCCGCTCCAGATTCATAAAAAAAATACCGAGAATAAAATATTTAAATTGTGTTGAATTATGACATATCTAAAGGCTTTTGTGTAATTTAATCCGCCAAAAAGCATAGTTAAAAACGCAATTTGAGAAAAACTAAAGTACATCTAAATTTGGTTTAGAATTAACCAAAGATATCAAGCACAGTTGTTTAGTAAATAACAAAATAAATGACCTATTAAATGGCTAAAAATGTCAATTTGATAAAATTTTAGGGGTGGAACTCTGAAAGATGAGCGATTAAAAGATATTCATTTTTAATAAATTTGATTTTCTAATCTCATTGTTAAGCTTAATTAAATATTATTTAAAACAATGGTTTGTAATGACTTGGACTCGCTATAAGTTCATGTTCAAAGGCATATTTCAAAAAAAAATACCGAAAATTACCCAAGAATATTGGATTAATCTCTTGGCAAAGACTAAGCTGTGCAACATATTGATGAAGTGCTTGAAATCTAGCCTATAAAAAAGCATGGTTTTCAGCGTGCATTCGATGCCAATCCCTGAAAGGAAAATATCATGACATATCAATCAGCTTTAGAGCACGTTCGTGCCGTTAAAGAAAAATTAGGTGGTACTTGGGGTGCGATTCGCCCAGAAGATGCTGCTCGTATGATGGTTCAAAACCGTTTCCACACTGGTTTAGACATCGCTAAATATACAGCTGCTATCATGCGTAAAGATATGGCTGAATATGACGCTGATTCAAGCAAATACACTCAATCATTAGGTTGCTGGCACGGTTTCATCGCGCAACAAAAAATGATTGCGAACAAAAAATACTTCGGTACTACAAGCAAACGTTACATCTACCTTTCTGGTTGGATGGTTGCTGCTCTTCGTTCAGAATTTGGTCCACTTCCTGACCAATCTATGCACGAAAAAACTGCTGTGCCTAAACTAATCGCTGAAATCTATACATTCTTACGTCAAGCTGACGCTAAAGAATTAAATGATTTGTTCCGCGCTTTACAAAAAGCTGAACAAGCTGGTGATTCTGCTAAAGCTGCTGAAATCATTTCACAAATCGACAACTTTGAATCTCACGTTGTGCCAATTATTGCTGACATCGATGCTGGTTTCGGTAACGAAGAAGCAACTTATTTGTTAACTAAACAAATGATCGAAGCTGGTGCTTGTGCAATACAAATCGAAAACCAAGTTTCTGACGCTAAACAATGTGGTCATCAAGCTGGTAAAGTAACTGTTCCACACGAAGACTTCTTAGCTAAAATCAATGCTGTACGTTATGCATTCCTTGAGCTTGGTGTTGACGAAGGTGTTATCGTTGCACGTACTGACTCTGAAGGTGCTGACTTAACTCAAAAGATCCCTGTATCTAAAGAGAAAGGTGATTTAGCTTCTCAATACATCAGCTACTTAGACACTAAAGAAATCGATATTTCTGAAGCTTCTGATGACGAAATCCTTATCAAGCGTGATGGCAAATTACACCGCCCAACTCGTTTAGCTTCTGGTTTATACCAGTTCCGTGAAGGCACTCAACACGACCGCGTTGTGCTTGACTGTGTAACTAGCTTACAAAACGGCGCTGACATGATCTGGATCGAAACTCCAACTCCAGACGTTGCTGGTATTGCTGGTTTCGTAAACGACATCAAAAAACAAGTTCCAAACGCGAAACTTGTTTATAACAACTCTCCATCGTTCAACTGGACTTTAAACTTCCGTCAACAAGCGTATGACCGTTGGGTTGCTGAAGGTAAAGATGTATCTGGTTACGACCGTGCTAAATTAATGAGCGCTGAGTACGATAACTCTGAATTAGCTGCTGATGCTGATGAAAAGATCCGTACTTTCCAAGCTGATGCTGCACGTGAAGCAGGTGTTTTCCACCACTTGATCACTCTTCCTACTTACCACACAGCTGCTCTTTCTACTCATGAGCTTGCTAAAGGTTACTTCGGTGAAGAAGGTATGTTGGCTTATGTTGCTGGCGTACAACGTAAAGAAATCCGCGGTGGTATCGCATGTGTTAAACACCAAGCAATGGCTGGTTCTGACATCGGTGATGATCACAAAGAAATCTTTGCTGGTGAGAACGCACTTAAAGCTGGTGATGCTAGCAAAAACACAATGAACCAATTCGGTGGCTAATCGCTTCTGATTGATTCGAAAAAACCCTGCTTATGCAGGGTTTTTTTTATTATGTTTCTAGAAAAAATAATTAAGCAGAAAATCTATTATTCAGCTTCTTTCTTCAATTGATATTTATCAGCTAACTCGCCTGTAATTTCATTACCTTCTAAATCTAAAGCTTTAAGATAACCTTCAGCGACAAAATATTTACGTCCATCACCTGCTTGGTCTAGTTCAATCACTGAAGGGTTTTTGCTATCGAATTGGAAACTACCTTTACTTTCAAAAGGTTTACCATCCCCTTTACCGAGATATGTTTCTTTAATTTCATACGTTTTATCTGAATTTAACTCTAATTTAGTTTCAATACCTTCACAATCAGCACAGGGTAATACACCCTTATAAGTACCATTCCAATCTAAAGCATTTTCTGCAGTATGTGCGTTATCTGTAACTGTAGTTTCTGCTACTACTTCACTTGTGGCAGAAGTCGGTGCTTGTTCTTCAGTTTTTTATTCTCTGTTTTGCTACAAGCTACAAGAAAAATAGATGCAATCGATAGGGCAATAGTAGATTTTTTCATTTTTACTAAACCTAATTTAAAAAAACACAAAGGATTAAATTATGAGAGTTATGAAAAAAAGTGTAGGGGATGAGTGTAAGTGTTCTTGAACTTTTGGTAAATCTGATTAAACCATGGTTATGATTTTTATTTAATTTGTTTAGGAAGCTTAATGATGGATAGATAATAATCTGGATTCGCCAAACAGTTATTTGTAGATTTATGATCGAATGAGAAGAAATAAAAAAAGCCCTAATCAAATGACTAGAGCTTTTTTAAATTTTGGAGCGGGAAACGAGACTCGAACTCGCGACCCCAACCTTGGCAAGGTTATGCTCTACCAACTGAGCTATTCCCGCAATATGGACGCATTATAGAGAATTTCATTAAACTGTCAACTCTCTATAATGCTAAGTGTTGAATTAATCAGCACGTCTCCAAATTGTACCTTGGCGAGTGTCTTCTAAAACCACGCCTTGATCGAGTAAAGACTGTCGAATACTATCCGCCTTGGCAAAGTCTTTAGCCTTTTTCGCATCTACACGTTGCTGAATAAAGTCTTCAATTTCAGCATCAGAAAGTGTTAGAGCTTCTTGTCCGATATCTGATTTAAGGAATTCATCTACATCGTGTTGAACTAGACTAAGAATATTTGTGAGCTGACGTAAAGTTGAGTAGAAAACTGTTGCTTGTTCAGCTTGTTCTTCTTTAACTGCGCGATTTAACTCTTTATTAAGCTCGAATAGAACAGCCATCGCTTCAGCCGTGTTGAAATCATCACACATTGCGTTATTAAAGCGTTCAACAAAACTTTGATCTAATGCATCAACAGTTTTCTGACCATATGTTTGTTGATAGGCTTTAAATGAATGATAGAAACGACTCAACGCAGTTTTAGCTTCTTTTAAAGCAACATCAGAAAAATTGACTGGACTACGATAATGTGATGAGACAATAAAGTAACGAATCACTTCTGGATGGAATTTTTCCATCACATCTCTAATCGTAAAGAAATTGCCTAATGATTTAGACATTTTCTCACCATCGACATTGATGAATCCAACATGCATCCAATAATTTACATATTGTTCGCCTGTTGACGCTTCACTTTGTGCAATTTCATTTTCATGATGAGGGAACATTAAGTCTGAACCACCACCGTGAATATCAAAATGATTGCCTAAGCAACAAGTCGACATTGCAGAACATTCAATATGCCAACCTGGGCGACCATTACCCCAAGGAGATGCCCAAGCAGGTTCATTTTCCTTTGCATGTTTCCAAAGTACAAAGTCAAAAGGATGTTTCTTTTCAACTTCAACATCTACGCGTTCAGAAGCACCTGCTTGCATATCATCGAGTTTACGGCCAGAAAGTCGACCGTATTTATCGAATTTTGTGACTTCAAAATAGACATCACCATTGCTTGCAGGATAGGCAGCACCTTTATCTACCAAATTGCTGATCATGTTTTGCATTTGATCAATGTATTCAGTCGCTTTCGGAGCTTCATCTGGCGCAGCACAACCTAAATTAGCAGCATCTTCATTCATCGCCTCGATAAATCGTGCAGTAAGTTGTTGGATGCTTTCTCCATTTTCATTGGCACGCGCAATAATTTTATCGTCAATATCAGTGATATTGCGGATGTAGCGTACTTTCCAACCTTGGCTACGCAAGAAGCGGATGATGTAGTCAAATGCAACCATAACTCGAGCGTGTCCGATATGACAGTAATCGTAAACGGTCATACCACAGACATACATGTCGATTTGACCTTCTTTGCGTGGGACAAATTCAACTTTTTTACGTTGCTCAGAGTTATATAAAACAAAAGGTTGCATAAGGGCTTTTAACACTCTACAAAATTAGCGTTACATCATAACGTATGCATCATTTTTCATAAAGTTATCCGCATAAAAAAACATGTTCTAAAGGAATGAACTGATTAAATTATAGGGGTTCTATATTTGTTCATTTTCTAAGAAATCTTATACATTTAGAAACGTCTCTCACAAACAGTTATGCTAGAATCTCCGCAATTCTTTTGATTAAAATCATCTACGCTTATGTAGATTGAACATTATTTTGAGTCAAACTTGCATGTCACAAACGATAAATTTCCAAAAAATCGCGCTAGAAACGCTGCGCGTCGAACAGCAAGCGATTGAAGTTCTTGCAACACAAATAGATGAACGCTTTGATCGTGCATGTGAGATTTTATTGCAATGTTCAGGTCGTGTTGTTGTTACAGGAATGGGTAAATCTGGTCACATTGGACGGAAAATGGCGGCGACCTTTGCTTCAACAGGTACGCCTTCATTTTTTATGCATCCAGGTGAAGCTGGTCATGGCGATCTAGGCATGCTGGTGCGTGGTGATGTGCTGATTGCAATCTCAAACTCTGGTAAAAGTGATGAGATTATGATGCTTATGCCTTTGATTAAGCATCTAGGCGTCCCACTGATTACGATTAGTCGTGATGATAAAGGGCCAATGTCACAAAATGCTGATGTACCTTTAACATTAGGTGCCACTGATGAAGCTTGTCCATTAGGTTTAGCACCTACATCAAGTACGACAGCAACCTTAGTGCTGGGTGATGCATTGGCTGTGGCTTTGTTGGAGGCGCGTGGATTTACGGCAGATGATTTTGCTCGTTCGCATCCTGCTGGAGCTTTAGGGAAACGTTTACTTTTACATGTAAAACATTTGATGCATACAGGTTCAGAATTACCAAAAGTTAAACCTGATACACCGATGAATAAGGTGTTATACGAAATTTCTGATAAACGTCTTGGTCTTACGACCATTGTTGATGAACAGGATAGATTGCTCGGTATTTTTACTGATGGTGATTTACGTCGTATGATCGATCATCAGCAAGGTTTTGATGTTAATTTACCTGTTGCAGAAGTCATGACCAAAAATCCACTTACGGTTTCTCAGGAAGCTCGCGCAGTAGAAGCATTAGAAAAAATGCATGAGCGTAAAATCAATCAATTTGTAGTTGTTGATGATGCCAATAAAGTTATTGGTGTTATTAGTATGCATGATCTAATTCAGGCGGGAGTAAATTAAGCCATGGCATCTTATGCTTTACAAGAACAAGCACGTCATTTACAAGCACTCGTGCTAGACGTCGATGGAATCTTAAGCGATGGCTTTGTAACATTAACGAATTCGGGTGATGAAATTAAATCATTTGATATTCGTGATGGTTTAGGAATGAAATTGGTTCAACAGGCTGGTATGAAAGTGATCATTATCACTGGACGAAAAAGCCATATAGTTGAAAAACGGATGTCAGATTTGGGCGTTGATTTGGTATTTCAGGGACGTGAAGATAAAGGTGCAGCATTACGTGAAGCCTGTGCTCAGTTCAATATTCTCCCTGAAGATTGTTTATACATGGGTGATGATTGGCCAGACTTATCTGCATTTGCAATTGCGGGTATGAGTATTACTGTACCGAATGGGCATGAGGAAGTACGTCGTCGTGCTCATCTTGTCACCCAAGCAATGGGTGGGCGTGGTGCTGTACGAGAAGTTTGTGACATGTTGCTTACTTCAAAAGGTGTTTACCAAGAGCTACTTGCAAAATACTTAGCTGTACCACATTAATATAGAATGAACTACCCAAAGGTTAGGTAACCCTGTTTATGGATACCAGAGTTTTATATGTTGTTGCTGTAGTGGTTGCTTCCATTAGCGGTGGCTACTATTACTATAGCGGCAAAGCGAAAAAGCTTGATGTTGAATCGGCTAAAAATATGACGTATTCAGCTCAGGGTGTTCACCTAACCCAAACGGATGAACAAGGTAACTTGTACGTTCGTGCTGAAATCAAGCAATTAGAACAAAATATGCAGTCAAAAACTTCACAGTTGGATCAACTCAATGCCGTGATGTTTAAACAAGGTAAGCCTGATGCGACTTTTTATGCAAAGCAAGCCAAAGGTTATGACGACAATACTAAAATTGTTTTAATGGGTGATGTTGTCGCAACAAAATTATCAGATCAAGGCAACAAAATGGAGTTTCGTACTGATGAGTTGACGGGTTATCCAAAAACGAGAGAGTTGGAAACACAACATCAAGTTACAGTGCAATCACCAAATTCAGCTTTCGTCAGCCAAGGTCTGAAAGCAAATTTAAACAATGGTCAATATGAGTTTTTCAAAGTTCGAGGAAAGTATGCGCCTAATTCCTAATTCTAAATATCGTTTAGCTTTCCTAAAACATGTTGCGTGTATAGCAGTTGCATTTAGCTCAGTTTCAGCATTTGCTTTACCATCAGACCGTAATCAACAATTATCATTGGTTGCTGATAGAGCGACTTATAATGATAAAACAGGTATCACAACGTATACGGGTAATGTTGTGATTGAGCAAGGAACGATGAAGCTACAAGCAGATTCTATTGTTGCAACATTAAATAGTAAGAAAGAAATTCAAACCATTACTGCAAAGGGTCAACCAGCGAAGTTTCAGCAGCAAATGGATGTAAATAAGGGCTTAGCAAGAGGCGAGGCTCAAACTATTATTTACAATGCAGACACTGGGATCATTACTTTGTCAGGAAAAGCTTATCTATATCAAGATGGTTCTAGCATACGTGGTAATACTTTGAAATATAGTATGAATAAAGGTGATGTTGAGGCTCAAGGTTCATCTACCAACCGAGTTCAAATTATTATTCCACCTTCTAGTTCTAAAAGCTTCCCAGGGGCGCGTGATTAATGGAACAATCAGCACAACAACCACAAACTTTGTGTATCAAACACTTAGCAAAGAATTATAGTAAGCGCTGGGTTGTAAAAGATGTTTCTTTTACGATGCAGAGCGGGCAGATTGTGGGTTTGCTGGGGCCTAATGGTGCTGGAAAGACGACGAGCTTTTATATGGTTGTCGGTCTGGTACGTATGGACAAAGGCGAGATTCATTTAGATGATCTCGATTTATCTGATCTTGCGATGCATGAGCGTGCTCGAAAAGGGATTGGCTATCTTCCACAAGAAGCTTCTATTTTTAGAAAGCTCACGATCTCTGAAAACATTATGGCGATCTTGGAAACAAGAAAAGACTTAAATAAGCAACAGCGCCAGCAACGTCTCAATGAATTATTGAATGATTTTAAAATTAGCCATATCAAAGATTCATTAGGGATGAGCGTATCAGGTGGTGAGCGACGCCGTGCGGAAATCGCTCGCGCATTAGCAGCAGATCCTAAGTTTATGTTGCTAGATGAGCCATTTGCAGGTGTCGATCCAATCTCTGTGGGTGATATCAAAGATATTATTCAAACTTTGAAAGAGCGCGGTATTGGCGTATTGATTACTGATCATAATGTTCGAGAGACATTAGCGATATGTGAAAAAGCCTATATTGTGAGTGAGGGTGCAGTCATTGCAGAAGGTACCCCTCAGGAAATTTTAGATAATGAGCAAGTGCGCAAAGTATATTTAGGTGATGATTTTGTGGTTTAAAAATAGCCATTTGAGCAATATGAAAAAGAGCTAAATAGCTCTTTTTCTTTTTATAAATAATAGAAATAATAAATAGATACGTGACTTTTACTGGAATATTTTTCATTCTTCTTTTTTATGTATTTGATTTTAATTTAATAAATCTACGGTCAAAGCTAATAATAGCTAAGTTATAAGCAAAAAAGTGTGATCTATATTACAAAAAACAAACATTTAAGCGATGTGTAAATTGTAGTTTTCGCATGGTGTTTTTATTTTAAAAATGAGTAGAATGAATGGGCTTTTAAATGATAACAATTTGAAAAGAATATGAGCATTAACAACGATTTAAATGTAGATGATGGAACACACAAAACATGTATAGATTTGAAATGGCTATTATGTGTATTTTCGTTTTCCGTACCTGTAGTACATGCAGAAACACCGAGTGAAAAATATCACAGTTTAAAAAATAATATTGCTCAGCTGCTTGCACCGAAAAGCAACCAAGATTTCAAAGTTGCTAACATGCAAAAGCTAAGTAATTTCACGGTGACACCATCGAATAATAATTTACCCGTAGTCGGTAGCGGGCGACCTATGCAGCCTGCGTCTGTACCGATTATACAAAGTCAGCCTCGCGTACTTAAAGATGCTGTACAGATCGCAGTTCAACGTAATCCTGAAATTTCTCAGACTTTAGCAACTCTTGCTGCACAAAATGCAAATATAGATGTTGCTAAAGCTGGTTACTATCCGCAGATTACGGGTGGTATGAATACAGGTGATTTGACACAAAAGAGTTCAAGAGGTCAGCAAGTTCTTGCCTTGAGTGCATCTCAAATGGTCTATGACTTCGGTAAAGTGAAGTCTGGTGTCAATACAGAACAAGCAAGACTTGCTGTGGAACAAGCCAATGTTTTGGTGAAAATTGATGATATCTCACTCGATGTTGCACAAACGATTATTAATATAGGACTTACGCATTGACGGATTCAAAAAAGTACTAAAATACTTTATAAAGTATCTGTGATCAGACGAATTAAACATGCTTCTACAGCAACTTGTACTCTACCCATTTATATGGGCTTTCT
>Ga0209727_1001883_pt1 | contig 16100 bp, 24 predicted proteins | sample RifGroC1_FD_183995 | JGI IMG/M metagenome (GOLD analysis project Ga0209727, IMG submission 183995) | Groundwater microbial communities from Rifle, Colorado, USA - Groundwater C1 (SPAdes) (version 2) | ecosystem: Environmental > Aquatic > Deep subsurface > Groundwater | place: Rifle, Colorado...
CTCCTCGTCAATATCCAAAAACCGATCAACCAAATCAGGCGACATATTTCTAGCTACCAGCATTTCCTTTATTTTGTCCGGATTTTTGCGAATCAGTTCGATATCCAACATGATTTTCTCTACTAACTACTAATTTATTACCAATATACTAACGACTTTTCGTACTAGCGCTCATTTTTTCTTCATCGGTGGAAAGAAAATCGTCTCCCTTATCGGCTTATCAGCCAGAACAGAAAATAGTCGTTCGGACATGCCAAATCCAGCCGTGGGAGGCATGCCGTACCCCAAGGCTTCCAAAAATTCTTCGTCTAATCTTTGAGCCTCTTTGTCGCCGGCCGCCCTCAACTTCATCTGCTCTTCAAATCTTTCTCTCTGGTCCTGGGGGTCGTTGGCCTCGGAAAAACCATTTCCCAATTCGGTCCCACAAGCAATTATCTGCAGTCTTTCCACTACTTTGGGATTTTTAAAAGACCTTTTGGCAAGAGGCGATGTTTCAACGGGAGAATTTATAAGAAAACAAGGTTGAATAAGAGTCGGTCTGACTGTTTTTTTATAGATTAAATCAATTAACCTCCCTTTGCCTAAAGATTTATCTAACTCCAGATGAAGCTCCCTGGCTCTTTTTTTTAGTTTCTCTTCTGTGGCAGTAGTTGGGTCAAAACCGTTTTTTTCTTTGAAAATTTTAGAATAATCAACCTTGGGCCATTTCTTTCCCCAATTTATTTTTTTACCTTGCCAGGTTAAAGTCAGTACGCCAAACGTTTTTTTAATGACAAACTTATACATTTTCTCCAAAAATTTCTGCAAGTCATTGTAATCGGCGTAAGCCCAGTAAAACTCCATCTGGGTGTAATCCTGAAGATGTTCGGCATCTATTCCTTCGTTCCGGAAAATTCGCCCAATTTCACAAACTTTTTCAAATCCGCCGATAATCAATTTCTTTAAGGCAATCTCCAAAGAAATTCTCAGGTAAAAATCCCGGTCAAGAGCGTTGTGGTGAGTAACAAACGGCTCAGCCTCCGCGCCTCCGGGAGTCGTTTCAAAAACGGGCGTCTCTACTTCCAGAAAACCATTTCGGGTAAGAAATTCTCTAACCGCCTGCCAAAACTCGCTTTTTTTAATAAAAAGTTCTCTTAAATCCTTATTGAGAGCCAGATCAAGATATCTTTTTCTCAATCTGGTTTCCGTATCGACCAGTCCATAAAAATCAGAAGGAATCGGCCGAACGGATTTGGTTAATAGTTTCCCCTTTTTGACATTAATGCTTTTTTCTCCCTTCTGGGTTTGGAAAGGATTCCCGTAGATTTCCAAAAAATCTCCGATATCCAGATATTTCTTGAAGACAGAAAAGTCCCGGGTCTCTTCTTTTTTTAGAACCGCCTGAATTTTTCCAGTAGCATCTTCAATATCCAAAAAAATTATCTTTCCCTGATCCCGCAAACTTCTTATTCTTCCCGTCAGGTAAAAATTTTTCTTTGCAGCCGCCAGCTTGGCAAATTTATTTAAAACATCTCCAACAGAAGATGTTTTTCGGCATTGAGCCGGATAAGGGTCAATCCCGACCATCTTTAATTCTTTTATCTTTCTCTCTCTCTCGGAAATTATATTATCCAACATATTTTCTTAATCAATTTTCAAAATTTCAAAATCTATTTCAGTGCCTTTGGGGGTTTTGACTTTTACTTTATCTCCTATTTTTTTCCCAATGAGCGCTTTACCAATGGGAGAGACGTTGGAAATTTTCTTGTTAACCGGATCGGACTCTTGCGAACCGACGATAGTATAAGACGAAATCGTCTTGCCGTCCTGCTTTAAGGTAACGGTCATACCGACGCTGACAATATTCTTGTTTCTGGATTTGGTGATAATCTTGGCGTTTTTTATCAGGTTTTCCAAATCAAAAATCTCTCTTTCCAGCCTTTCCTGGTCGTCTTTAGCCTGAGCGTACTCAAAATTTTCCGAGAGATCTCCGTGTTCTTTGGCTCTTTTAAGTTTATCAGCCACTTCAAACCGTCTGGTGGTTTTTAGCTCCTGAAGATGTTTTTTTAGTTCTTCTATTTTTTCTTTGCTTAGATATTCGGTCATGTCAACATTTTAACTTATAACTTATAACAGATTATTTCTTAAAATCAAATAGATATTTAATAATTTTTCTGTATCTTATATTTTCCCAGCGCCAATCTAATCCTTATTTTGACAACTTCCAAAAGAACCATCAGATAAGCTGTCGGTTTAACGAGAGAAAAGGCACTATTAACCCAGCGAACTGGAATTTCTTTTATCTTATAACCCATTTTTTTCCCCAAAGCCAAAATTTCAACATCAAATCCCCAACCGACTATATTTGCCAGAGAGAAAATTGATTGGGCTGCTTTTTCAGAAAAAGCTTTAAATCCGCACTGGGTATCTTTAATTCCTCTAAGCAACATTAGTTGAATAAAAATATTTCCCATATCTCCCAGAACTCTTTTATACCAAGGCTGTGGAGGTTCCAGCCTAGCTCCCGCCACGTCCCGAGAACCGATGACAATATCATAACCTTCGGAAAAATAATGTTTCATTTTAAAAAAATGATCTACAGAAGTAGAATTATCAGCATCAGTAAAAAGACGGATGTCTCCTTCCGCTTCCAGCATTCCTTTTTTAACAGCCGCCCCTTTGCCCTGGGTTTTACATTCAATTACCTTCAAATTTTTTATCAACGGAATAAACCGACTGGCAATTTCCCGGGTAGCATCTTTGGAATTATTATCCACCACGACAATCTCATAACTAAAATCAGCTTTGGAGAGATGTTTATCTATATCGATTAGAGTCAGAGGCAGACGTTTGGCTTCGTTGTAAGCCGGGATTATCACTGAGAGATAAGGTTTCATGTTGTTATTATTTTATCACATCATCCAGTCAAAACAATGCTTTCTTTGTCGGTAATGGCAACGGTGTGTTCAAAATGAGCGGTAAGACTGCCGTCTTGGGAGGCATAACTTTCGTCCGCATTTTGGATGATTTCCTCGGAAGAGACGGAAAGCATCGGCTCAATAGCCAGTACCATTCCCGGTTTTAGTCTCTCCCCTGTTCCTTTCTGCCCGTAATTTAAAATGACCGGGTCCTCGTGAAGTTCATAGCCGACGCCGTGCCCGGTCAATCCCTTTATAACGAAAAATCCGTATTTCTTGGCCTGATTTTCTATTGCCCAACCGATATCTCCCAGTGTTTTCCCTTTCTTGGTAACAGCAACGGCAGCTTTCAAAGATTTCTGCGTGGCATCGATTATTTTTCTAGCCAGAGGAGATACCTTCCCGATGGGAATAGTGATGGCGGCATCGGTAATCATTCCCTGAAAAGAAATTCCCATGTCTATTTTTAAAATATCGGCCGACCGGAGAATGTAATTTCTTGGCGTTCCGTGAACTACCACCTCATTAAGAGAAGTGCAGATAGCTGCCGGAAAAGGTTTTTTGGCTCCGTCCGGTTTATATCCAAAAAAAGCGGGAGTGACACCGTATTGTTTACAAAGAGATTTGGCTAATTTATCCAGTTCCAGAAGATTGGTGCCTTCTACCGCTTTCTTTTTTAAAGATTTCAAGATTAATCTGAGGATTCTGCCCGATTCCCGCAAGACAGATATCTCCCGTTCGTTTTTGAGTAAAATCATTTAATCTTCCGGGTGATTAATTGGAAGACCTTAAAAGGCAATAGGGTTCCATTGATAAAGTTGATTTTGTATCCCCTCTTTCGCATCTCGTTTATGATTGGCTGGGCTCTTTTTTTAAACTCATCAAGCCTGAATTTTATCAGTTCCGGCTTATCATCTTTTCTTTTCACCAATTTTCCCCCGCAAAACGGGCATTGAGATAACTTCATTTTAAGAACACCCAATATCTGAGTGCTACATACCGAACAAATAGTTCTGGTTGCATTCCTCTTTATAGAGTCCTTTTCCGATATTTTCAAAAGAAAAATCTTCAGGTTTTTCCAGCCATAGGTATTTTCCAAAGTCTTAAGAAGTCCAATATCTTTCTTGTCGCCGAAAGCTTCGAAGTAAGTAATACAGGACGTACTCAAAACCAGTCCTTTGTTGTCCCTAGCTAGTTCTTTTATTTTGTTTCTCCATAACTTAAGGACAAAAGGAGAGTTGTTAATAAAACCCGCTTCATTAAGTTTCCTTTCTTTTCTGATTTCCGGATCGTTTTGTTTTGACGGATCGTAAATTACGTTTCTGATGATATTTCCCGTATCAACGTTGTAAAGATTATATTTTTCCGCTACCAACCTGGCCTGTGTTCCTTTTCCAGACCCCGGCTGGCCGATAATGATGATGGCTTTCTGATTGGAAAAATTTTTAGACATGTCACGTAGCTACCAAATACTAAAAATTACTAACGTACAAAAATCTTGTTCTGTTTTAGTATATTCGTACAAATTCGTATTTCGTAGCCAAATTATTCGAAGCCCTCGTACTCTCTCATTATCAATTGAGAATTAATCTGACGCAAGACTTCCAAGGCCACCGAGACAACGATGAGGATACTGGTACCCCCGATAGTAGCAATACTGATGCCGGTAACAATAGTGGTGATATTAGGCAAAACGGCCACAACACCCAAGAAGATGGCTCCCCAAAGAGTAATGCGAGAGATAATTCGGGCCAGATAGATTGAAGTTGATTCCCCCGGCCTGATTCCGAGAATAAAGCCCCCCGATCGCTGGAGATTTTTGGATATTTCCTTGGGGTCAAAAGTAATGGCCGTGTAGAAATAAGTAAAAATAACAACCAGTACAAAATAAATAAGAGCGTAGAGATAGTTATTAGAAAAGATTTGAGTAACCCACTGGGAGAGTTTAAGAGAAATGTCTTTAGAAAAAATAGCCGATGCCTGAGAGATGAATTGGGGAAAGAGCAAAACCGAGATGGCAAAAATAATAGGAATAACTCCGGCTTGGTTAACCTTCAACGGAAGATAACTTTGGACTCCACCAAACATTTTAATTCCCCTGACTCTTTTGGCATAAGTAACCGGCACCTTTCTTTCTCCTTCATTGATAAAGACCACTCCGGCAATAACCACTATGGCAATGAAAGCAAAGGTCAAATAGCTAACCAAATCGGCTGCACTGAAAGAAACAAATAACTGCTGAACAACAGCCGGCAATCCACTGACAATACCGGCAAAGATTATTAAAGAAACTCCGTTTCCTATTTTTTGTTCGCTGATTAGGTCACCGATCCAGACCAAAATCATAGAACCGGCGGTGATAATCAGAGAGTCTTTCAAAAGCCCGATAGTGCCGATGGAAGGCAAAACTTGTTGGGAGATAAGAATATTCAGAAATCCGTAACTCTGCAGAAAAGAAAGAGGAACGGTCAGATATTTGGAAATCTTATTAAATTTAGCCCGACCGACAGCCCCTTCTTCGTAGTATAATACTTTCAGTTTGGGAAAAATCATCGTCAGAAGCTGCATGATAATGGTAGCCGTGATGTACGGCCCCACCCCCAGCATGGCAATGGAAAGATTAGAAAGACCGCCTCCGGAAAAAATATTCAAGAAACCCAGAAGTTGATTGTTGGAAAAGAAGCTTTTCAAACGCAGAATATCGACATCCGGTATGGGAATAGCGGTCAGAATCCGGAAAATAACAAGCCAGATCAAAACGATAAAGATTCTCGTTCTTAAGTCTTTGATTTTAAATATCTGGATTATTTTGGACATGCCGTTTTTGTTCAAGAGTGAACAGTAATTAATTTAATCGTTTCACTCTAAATTATTAAATAAAAACTTTATTTGATTGTTCCCCCAGCTTTAATAATCGTTTCCCTGGCAGATTTCGAACAAGAAATACCAACTATCTCTTTAGCGGTGGACAAATCCCCACCTCCAAGAACTTTGGCAGTTTTATCCATTCTTGAAACAAAACCGTATTTCTTGAGAATCGTCATGTTGATTATTTTCTCTTTGATCTTAGCAATTTGGCCAATAGTTAAAATTGCCGTCTTATCACTCTTGGTTTTATTTTTAAACCCCCGTCTTTTGGGAATTCTTAAAAGAGCTTCTCTCTGAGCGGGACGAATTTTGTGGCCAGCCCGGGCTTTTTGACCCTTTTGGCCTCTTCCCGAATAAGTGCCTCTTTTTCCTCCTCTGCCGATTCTCTTAATCTTCTTATTTCTTGTTTTTGGCCTTAATGTGTGTAGGTTCATAAATTCACAGTATCGATGCCAATCTGCGAATGTACTAATGATACGAATAAATTATTTGTATAATTAGTAGATTAGTATATTCGCATCGCTACGTTTTTATCTTCTTCAACGCCTCAACTGTTGCCAGAGCATTGGTCAGTTTATTTTTAGTTCTTCCCAAACATTTAGCGGAAGCGTCTTTTATGCCAGCCATCAAAAGAACGGTTCTGACGGCTCCTCCGGCCTTCAGCCCCGATCCTTTGGGTGCCGGTTTAATAATAACACGGGCAGCGCTGAATTTTGCCTCCACTTCGTGAGGAATCGTTGTTTCTTTTCGAGGAAAGTTAAAAAGATTTTTCTTGGCCTTGTTTTTAGCTTTCTCCATGGCTTTGGCAACATCAATGCCCTTGGCAATGCCTATGCCGACATTACCTTTGTCGTCTCCGATAACCAAAGTACACCTAAAGGAAAATCTTTTTCCTCCGGCCATCACTCTCGCCACCCTTCTCAAGTCGATGGTCTTTTCCTTATAGTCACTCTTGGGTTGGCTGAATTTTGATTTATTTCTGTTGTTTTTTGTAAACATACCGTTTTTGTTTATGAGTGTAACAAGTAACTACAAAACCTACACTTTTTATAATTAATTTATTCGTTTCACTTTAAATTAATTAATAAAAACTTTATACTCTGATGCCGCTCTTCCTCATCGCCTCGGCTATCTTTTTTATAGATCCGTGGTATTTATATCGGCCTCTATCCAGCACCGCCTGGCCTATTTTTTTGGATTTCAAACCGGCAGCTAAGCTTTCTCCTATTTTTTCGAAAATCTCTTCTTTTTTGGGAGAAGATTTCTCAATATTTTTTTTGGAAACACTAATAATTGTTTTTTGGGTGTCGTCATCGATAACCTGAATTAACACGTTTCGATTGCTTTTAAAAACAGAAACTCGCGGTTTTTGGGCCGTTCCAAAGATTTTAGCTCTGACTCTCTTTTTTCGACTGTCTCTTTTTTTGTTGAGTATTTTGCTCATGCTATTTTTGTTCAAGAGCGAAGCGATTAGCTGTAAACCCCTGCCTGCCGGCAGGCAGGGAGCACCCGCCTAAGTTTTTCCATAACTTAAGCAAATAACCTGGTTTTTGTCGCTCTCTGGTTTGATTACATAAATTTATAATATATCAACGGAAAAATTTTGGCGGGTAAACTTTTTATGGTTCCGATAAGAATCGGAAATAAAAACTTTATTTAGTAGTAACAGTACCGGCTTTCTTTCCAGTCTTTCGCCTGATAACTTCTCCTTTATAACGGATTCCTTTTCCAAGATACGGCTCTGGCTTTTTTTGTTTTCGGATATCTGAAGCCGTCTGACCGACCAGTCTCCTATCCATTCCCGAAACAACAATCTCGTTTTTTTCCACGGTAATCTTGATACCTTCCGGAATAGGCAATCTAACCGGATGGGAAAATCCTATTTTTAAGACCAAATCTTTGCCTTCAACAGCGGCTTTAAAACCGATTCCTTCGATTTCCAGAGATTTGGAAAATTCTTTGGTGACTCCTTCTAAAGCATTATTAATCAAAGACCACATAGTTCCCCAATTCATTCTCGTCTGCTGTAAGAGATCAGCCGGTTGAAGATTAATCTGGTTTCCAGAAATAGTTATCTCCACCTTATCCATTTTAGGAACCAAAAGAGAACCCTTAGGTCCGGATATCTTTACAATGTGGTCCTGAAAATCGACGGAAGCTCCTTCAGGTATAGTGATTTGTCTTTTGCCTAGTTTGCTCATGCCGTTTTTACCTAAGAGCGAAGCGATTAGCTGTAAACCCCTGCCTGCCGCCCGCCTGACGGTAGGCAGGGCAGGCAGGGAGCACCCCGTTAGATAATATCGCTTATCTCTTGAGATTTAATATTTTAACTGATAAATATTTTGTTTGTTTTAATAATCTAACATCCAACTATCTAACGGGGTAAAGGTTTTGTCACTCCGTCGGAACGGAGACAAAGCCCTTTACCATGATGATTTCTTTACTCCCGGAATTTCCCCTCGCGAGACCATTTCCCTAAAACAAATACGGCACAAATCAAAATCCCTGATATATCCCCTCTTTCGGCCGCAACGAAAACATCTTCTTACGCTCCGAGTAGAATATTTAGGTTTCTTTTTGGATCTGGCAATTACTGATTTCTTGGCCATACTATGTGATTCTAATATGCTAATTTTATACTAATCCACTAATTGCTAATAAATCCCATTCGCAATTCGCTATATTGGCATTACATTCGCAGATTAGCATCATTTAATTTTTTTTAAATACAAATCCCAATTTTTTATACAATTCTAATGCCTCTTCTCTTTTTCTGGCTCTGGTAACAAACGTTATCTGAAACCCAAAGTCGACATTTGAAACATCCTGCTCAATCTCAGGAAAAATGACTTGTTCCTTGATACCGAGGTTGAGATTACCTTCCTCATCAATATTTTTCAAGCTAATTCCTCTAAAATCTCTTACGCGGGGAAGGGCGGTTTTTATCAACCTATCGGTAAAATCATACATTCTTCTTCCCCGAAGAGTGGCTCTCAGACCCACAACCTGACCCTCTCTCACTTTAAACCCGGATATGGATTTCTTGGCTTTCTGAAGAGACGGTTTCTGACCGCAAATGACAGAAAACTCTTTAATAATTTCCGGCAATATCTTATCGGTGAAATTGGGACGCTGTCCGGCCTTGCCGATTCCGGCATTAACTACCACTTTTTCCATTTGAGGAATAATGTGAATATTTTTTATTCCCAATTCTTTCTCCAGTTCCGGTCTTATTTTTTTCTGATATCTTTCTTGAAGAGTTTGGTGAGTCATGTTACGTATTTTCTTCCAATAAAAATCTAAATGGCAGCTTTACATTTTTTACAGTAGCGAATTTTTTCTTTTTGACCCGTTTGATAGCCGATTTTGGAAGCTTGTCCGCAAGAAGGGCAAATCAACTGAACATTTGACAGGTCCAGCGGCCGGGAAACAATAATTATCTCTCCTTTTTCCCCCTGTTTCTTGGGACGGACATGTTTTTTGTACTGATTAATTCCCTCAACCAAAACCTTGCCCCCTAAAGGAAAGGATTTAATTATCTTGCCGGTTTTACCTCTGTCTTTACCGGCAATCACTTTTACGTTGTCTCCTTTTTTCAATTTCATGCTGTTTTTGTTCAAGAGTGAAGGGAGGTCTGACTTCCCGAAGCGATTGGTTGTAAACCCCTGCCTGCCGGCAGGCAGGGAGCACCCCGTTAGATAATATCGCTTATCTCTTGAGATTTAATATTTTAACTGATAAATATTTTGTTTGTTTTAATAATCTAACATCCAACTATCTAACGGGGTAAAGGTTTTATACCTCTGCCAGAACGGAGATAAAATCTAAACAATTTCCTGTGCCATGGTGAATATTTTTTCAAAACCCTTTTCTTTAATCTCTCTGGGAATCGGTCCGAAAATTCTGGTAGATCTGGGCTCTTTCTTATTATCAACGATAACGGCTGCATTTTCGTCAAAGCGAACATAAGAGCCGTCTTTCCTTCGAAAAACCCTCTTCTGTCTGACAATAACCGCCCTAACCTTGTCTTTTTTGACAATCGGTTTTCTTGGTTCAGCTACCTGAACTGAGGCGATAACCACATCCCCAATTTGGGCATAATGACGCTTAGTTCCGCCCAAAATTCGGAAACACCTGATTATTCTGGCACCTGAGTTGTCGGCTACTTTTAAAATCGATCTTTCTTGTATCATATTGTTATTTATCAGTGTCTTGTTCTAATTCTTCGGACTGTTTTTTAACGCCTGATTTTATCAATTCCACTATCCGCCATCTTTTTTCTCTGGAAAGCGGACGGGTTTCTTCAATGGCCACCAAATCTCCGATTTTAAATTCGTTTTTTTCGTCGTGAACCTTAAATCTTTGGCTGATTTTGTAGAATTTTTGATAGCGAGGATGTTTTTTTAAGCGGGTTATCAAAACAACCCGAGTCTTATTCATTTTGTCGGAAACAATTTCTCCGGTTAGCCTTCTTTTTTTAGTTATTTGATTAGTCATGTTTTTTCTCATTAATAACGGTCAGGGTAACTGCGATTTCTTTTCTGATTCTTCGGATATCTTTAATACTTGCCGTTTTCCCCGATTTCAAATCAAAATTAAGTTTTTCCAGCTTCTCTTTCAGATCGGCGGTGATTACTTCCAGTTCTTCCGCGCTCTTACTTCTTAATTCTTTAACCTTATCGCGTTTCATGCCGTTATTTTTCTATAACTCTTGTTCTTACCGGCAGCTTATGAGCCGCTTTTGCCAGCGCCTCTCTGGCCTGTTGAGGAGGAAGACCGTCCACCTCAAAAATAACTCTCCCCGGCTTGACCGGAAAAACGTAATGGTCTACCGCCCCTTTGCCTCCTCCCATGGTCAATTCCGGCGGCCTCTGGGTGATTGGTTTATCAGGAAATATTCTAATCCAGACTTTTCCTCCTCTTTTAGTAAAGTGAGAGATGGCTTTTCTGGCAGCTTCAATCTGTTTGGAATTAACATAAGAGGCACTCAAAGATTGAAGACCGAAATTCCCGAAACTCAGTTTTGTTCCTCGAGTCTCTACCATTCTCTTTCTTGATCTTCCTTTTTGCCACTTTCGATGTTTTGTTTTCTTGGGTTGTAACATGCCGTTTTTATCCAAGAGCGAAGCGATTGGTTATAAAACCGAGCACCCCGCCCTTTCTTAACTGTTTCAATTTATATTATTATCGTTACATATTGTTTATACACTAATCCCCACCTCCCATCAATTATGAAAGGGCGGGGTTGTTGGGACGTTATCAGTCGCTACGCTTCTGGACGTCCCTAACAATTTCCCCCTTATATATCCATACTTTAATTCCAACCGTTCCATAAGTAGTAAAGGCGGTCGCTTCCCCGTAATCAATGTTGGCCCTTAATGTTTGAAGAGGGAGATTTCCAGAGGCAAACCATTCGGCTCTGGATATTTCGGCGCCATCCAGCCTGCCGGAGATTCTTATCTTCGCCCCTTTTACTTCCTTGTTCTGCATTATCTTTTCAAGATACTTCTTAGAAGTTCTCCTAAACGGCATTCTTCTTTCTATGTCCCAAGCAATGCTTTGAGCAGTCACCTGGGAAGAAACTTCATATCTCTTAATTTCCTCAATATTGATACTCAAAACCGCTTTTTCCTTTATGTTATTTTTCTTTCTCAAAAGATTTATTTCAGAGTTCAAGAGGTCAATAAGTTCTTCAATGCCCTTACCTCCCCGACCGATAATTAACCCCGGTTTGGCGGCCTTGATAGCAATTTTATAATTATTAGCTGTTTTCTCTATGTTAATAGAATCTATCCCAGCCGCTCCTATTTTTTTATTGATTAAGCGGCGAATCAAAATATCTTCCTGGAGACCTTTCCCGAATTTAAAATTCTTGGGGAACCATCTGGATACCCAATCTTTGGTAATCCCCAATCTTAACAATGTTGGTTTTATCTTCTGTCCCATATTTTTATACTGATTTCCTTCTAAACATCCTTTTCAAAAACCCTCTTCTCTCCGGCTTTCCTTCTTTTCTTGTTTCTTCTTTGGGTTCTGTTTTCTTTTCCGGAGCCGGATGATGATGGATTTTAGATGATCGATCTTTGTTTTCTGCAACAACTTCCTTTTTTTCTTTCTTCACTTTCTTCGGTCTTTTAGTTTCAATAATGAATCTCGGTTCAAGCTTCTTGTCTGACTGAGCGAGAGTCAGAATAACATGGCTGGTAACCTTATGAATAGGGGTGCTTCTACCCTGAGCTCGAGGCATCCATCTTTTGGAAATCGGCCCTTTATCTACCCGAATTTCTTTGATTATCAACTTATCAATATCCATCTTTTTATTATTAGCGCTTTCAATAGCCGATTTGAGAAGTTTTAAAATGGGCTCAGCCGCTCTTCGAGGATGGAGAGAAAGCTGCCCCAGGGCTTGATTGACGGAAATATTTTTTATTAAATCAGCTACCAACCGCACTTTTCTGGGAGCAATTCTCAGGTATCTCAAACTGACCGTTGTCGACGGCAAAATACCAGAATTATTCTTTTTTGTTTCCGACTTGTTCATATTTTAGTTATTTGGTAGTAGCCGGAGGCGGCGTTGGCGCAGCAGTTGCTCCTCTTTCCAGTTCTCTTTGTATTTTTCCTCCATGCTTAACAAATTTCCTGGTTGGAGAAAATTCACCTAAACGATGGCCTATCATTTCTTCCATTACCTTGACCGAAATGAAATCTTTTCCGTTATGAACCAGAAAATCATAGCCAACCATTTCCGGAGAAATCATTGAATCCCTTGACCAAGTCTTAATCGGACCATCGTCGGCTTTTTGTTTGGAAATTTTTTTCAAGAGTTTTGGGTCGATATAGGGACCCTTTTTTGAACTTCTGCTCATACAATATTATTCTAATATGCTAATTTTATGCTAATCCACTAATTGCTAATAAATCCCATTCGCAATTCGCTATATTAGCATTAGATTCGTTAATTAGCATCATGTGGTTATTTTTTAATTCTCCTCTGGATAATTAGCTTATTGGACCATTTCTTTTTGTTCCTGGTTTTCCTGCCGCCAGTAACCTTACCCCACAAAGTTTTAGGTCTCTTTGTTCCTCTTCTCTGTCTGCCTTCACCGCCCCCATAAGGATGGTCAACCGGATTCATAGCCGTTCCTCTAACAGTCGGCCTGATACCCAGCCACCTGGAACGTCCGGCCTTACCGACATTCATCAAAGAATAATCGGGATTGGACATTTGCCCCAGAGAAGCAAATCCGTTCCAAAGGACTTTTCTTATCTCGCTTGAAGGCATTTTTAAGCTGGTGTAGCCGGCGTCGTGAGCTAAAATTTCGGCGTAAGAGCCGGCTGAGCGTGCCAACTGTCCCCCTTTTCCCGGAATAACTTCTATATTGTGAACCAAATAACCAACGGGAATATTTTTTAAAACCATTCGGTTGCCGTCTTTGAGGGGTGTCTTCTGAGAAACAATAATGGAATTTCCGACCTGAGCCGATTGGAAAGCGAGAATATAGCTCCTCTTTCCATTCTGGTAAAGAATACGGGCAATAAAAGCTGTGCGGTAAGGATCATATTCAATAGCCTCAATTTTGGCGGGGATATTCAAAACATTTTGTTTAAAATCGACTACACGATAAAGTCTTTTGTGACCTCCTCCCTGATGACGGACGGTAATTCTTCCCTGGCTATTTCGCCCCGATCTCTCTTTTAATTTTTTAGTTAAAGTCTTAAGAGGCCTGTCTTTAGAAAGGTTACTAGTCTCAATAGCAGTCATGTGTCGGCGCGATGGAGTTGTAGGTTTGTAAAATTTCATACTCTAAATGATTCTAATATGCTAATTTTATGCTAATCCACTAATTGCTAATAAATCCCATTCGCAATTCGCTATATTGGCATTACATTCGCAGATTGGCATCGTGTCGTTATTTATTGCCTGTGATTTCTATCTTCTGTCCTTTTTTTAAAGTGACGATTATTTTCTTTAGTCCCGGCTTTTCTTTTTCTATTCCTTTAAAATATTTCGGTTTTGGTTTTTTCTTGAGAGAAGAAACACCAGTGACATTGACCGAATATAATTTCTCTATTTGTTTTTTGGCCTCCGATTTATTAGCCTCCCGGGAAACCAAAAATACATATTTCCCCATCTCCGAAAGAGCCATTGTTTTTTCAGTAATCAGCGGTTGGTGAATCAGAAGATGCTGACGGTTTTTACCGTCGTTTTTTATCTTTACATCCGCAACCTTGCTAGTCGGAATGTTTTTTTCTTTTTTTTCTTTTTCTTCTTTTTTTGTTTTTTTGAACAAACCCATATTCGAAAATTTCTAATTTCCCTGCCTGCCGGCAGGCAAGCAATATCTAATTTTCAATGAAATTATTTGATTCCTAAATTAGATATTCTAAATCTCATTAGAAATTGGTAATTAGATATTAGTTATTTTACTTTATAGTGATTGACTATCTCCTCCACCGCTTCTTTCTCAATAATTACCACTTTGGGTTTGAGGAGGTCATAGACATTTAAAGAAAGCGGGGAAAGGCAGCTGACGCGAGGAATATTTTTAATGGCTTTTTCATTGTCTTTATTGGTTGTTTTTAAAATAATCAAACTGGTGTTTTTCGGACTAATTATTTTTCCCAAGGCCTTACTGGCATTCTTCGTCTTTGCCCCTCCTTCCCATTTCAGCGAGTCCACTATGAAAATACCATCATCGGAATACTTCTTGGAAAGAACGGAAAAAATCGCTCCCTTTTTCATTTTTTTGGGAAAATTCTTTTCAAAAATTTTGTCTTTCCGAGGGCCGTGAGTCACTCCCCCTCCTTTCCACAAAGGAGAGCGAATGGAACCATGTCTAGCCCGGCCGGTGCCTTTTTGTCTCCACGGTTTCTTACCGCCGCCCCTAACTTCTGCTCTGTCCTTGGCATGAGCCACCGTGTTGCGGCTGTTAGCTTGCTGGGTCAAAAGCGCTTGGTGAACCAAGTCCGGATTCCATCTAGCACCGAAAACATAATCAGGAACATTGACTGTTCCGACCTTTTCATTATTTAAATTGTGAACAGGAATCTCCATGATTTTCTCTACCAATTACTAATCACTTACTAATATACGAATCTTCTTATTGGTATATTGGTACATAATTCGTAATTAGTAGAATTAATTAATTTTCTGTATCAATAAAATATTCTTTTTATTTCCCGGAACCGGACCTTTAATCAATAAAAATCCTTTTTCTTTGTCTGTCTCAACAATCTCTGTTTTAATGGTTACTTTTTCATTTCCCATTCGGCCAGCCATTTTTTTTCCTTTGACCACTCTTTGAGGAGCGGTCGCTCCCAAAGAACCGGGAGCTCTATGGCGATTTTTCTGGCCATGAGTTTTGGGGCCTCCATGAAATCCGTGTCTTTTGACTACTCCCTGGAAACCTCTTCCCTTTTCATACCCGCTGATTTTTATTTTATCTCCCTTATTGAATGCGGAAATGTCAATTTTGTCCCCAATGGTGTAATTAACTTCCAAATTATTCGGTTTAAATTCCCTTAAAAAGCGAAACTTCCCTAAATCTTTTCCGCCTGAGGCAGACAAATGTCCCGCCATGGCTTTATTTATTTTTTTAATAGATGAATCGTAACCAACTTGGAAAGATTGATAACCATCCTTTTCCTGGGTTTTGACCTGGGTAACGGTAACCGGGCCGGCTTGAACGACAGTTACCGGAATAACTTTTCCATCTTCATCCCAAATCTGATCCATTTTCACTTTTCGGCCGATAAGAAAGCTCATGCGATAATTTTCTGAATTTTTATTCCCATAAACAATTTAGCTAAAATCATCAGCACCCCGCTCTAATTTTGCCAACGTTTCACCAAGCGAAGTGCGAGGAGTGAATAACTTCATCCTTCCCTAGGGCGAAGCGCTTCGCTCGTAAGGAGTGTGACTATTCGTCACTCGCGCTCCGCAAATATAAACAAGAGCAAAATTAGGGCGGGGTAAATGTTTTGTAACTTCATTCGCTGAAGCGAATTCAGACAAAATGGTTTAAAAACGGCTCAAGACAACCTTGTCTTGGCCCTTTTATCTGCTTATAAATTTTCAAAAGGGTAGGATAAATCTAGCAAAAACAATGGCGGATGTCAACTTTTTATACTATTCTTCTAACTTAAAAACCCTCCGTTTAGATCAGAGGGTTTTTAAATTTAAACAAAATTATTCGCATGTGCGTTTTCGTTAACGCTTTTCGCATACCTTAAATCAATTTTATTTCCACTTCTACACCCGAAGGAAGATTGAGGTTAGAAAGAGATTCCACTATTTTCTGGTCGGGATTGAGAATCTCCACCAGCCGCTTATGA
>Ga0209727_1001886_pt1 | contig 16085 bp, 9 predicted proteins | sample RifGroC1_FD_183995 | JGI IMG/M metagenome (GOLD analysis project Ga0209727, IMG submission 183995) | Groundwater microbial communities from Rifle, Colorado, USA - Groundwater C1 (SPAdes) (version 2) | ecosystem: Environmental > Aquatic > Deep subsurface > Groundwater | place: Rifle, Colorado...
GAGGGTTTAAAACAAGCGTCTATTGAAGCTTCTAAACACTCAATCCAAGCATTAAGTGAGGGAGAAGAAGACGAAGAAGACGAATAACCTTGACAATGAGGCAGTCTTATTCTAGTATAATCTACTATGGCCCTTCATTCTCTTCAAATAGAAAAACACGTTTTAGGAGGTTTAATTCAGAATCCAAACATCATGATAGATGTTATCGGATTTATTTCAGAAAAAGATTTCGTAGCTGAACCTCATGGAGTTATTTTTTCCTGCTTAAAACAGATTATCCTTGCTAGTGAAAATGTCGATAAAGTTCTTCTTGCCCAAAAAATAACAGGATTGGGAATCTCTTTCAAAGACAAAATTAATATCTTTGATTATATTGATGCTATATCATTCTCTAGTATTACTCCAAAAGCAACATTCAAAGCTTGTCAAGAATTATCCAAATTAAAAGCTCTTAGAGAATTAAGTCATACCTGTAATAAGATTCAACAACACTTAGAAAAATCATCTAATAATCCTCTAGAACAAACTATTGCCGAAGTTGATGCTTTATACGGAGATAAAGTATCTTCTTTTTCTATTGAAGACGAGCCAGATGATTTATTTTCTGATGTTTATGAAATGATTGAATCATTAGGGAATAATCCTAACGAAGAAATAGGACTATTAACTCCATTTAATGATTTTAACCGAATGTATGGTGGCCTTAGAGGCGGAAATGTATATGCCGTGGCATCTAGAGCTGGGCAAGGAAAAACTACTTGGCTCAACCATTTAGCCTGTGAAACGGGCAGAATTAATAATGTTCCAGCCCTAATATTAGATACAGAAATGGTTTCTAAAGAAATTAAATTAAGAACAGCCGCAGCATTCTCTGGTGTCCCATTATGGTATCTAGAAACCGGAAATTGGAGAAAAAATGCAGATATGGTAGAAAAAGTAAGAAAAATTCTTCCATCTCTAAAAAGTAAATATAAGACTTATCATTATCATGTTGGCAATAAGCATATAGATGAAGTAATGGCCATTATGAGAAGATGGTATTATAAAATCGTTGGTAGAGGTAACAAGGCTATTATTATTTACGATTATTTAAAACTCACAACGGAAAAGGTAGGACAAAATTGGGCTGAATATCAAGTGTTAGGAGAAAAGGTAGATAAATTAAAAAGAATAGCCCTAGAATTAGATTTACCCATTTTTTCCGCTATTCAAATTAATAGAACTGGAGAGAATTCTGGAAGAACATCGGCAAATGTAGTTGATGATGCTTCTGCTATTGCCATTTCTGATAGATTAGCGTGGTTTGCTACATACTTAGCTATTTTGAGAAGAAAAACAGAAGATGAAATAGTATTAGATACTCTGGATAGCGGAACCCATAAACTCGTAGAAATTAAAGCTCGATATCAAGGAAGAGAGGCTGCTGGACATAGGGACTTAGTATTACGAGAATTCCCAGATGGAAGCAGAAAATATGTAAGAAATTACCTTAATTTTGAGATAAGTAATTTTAATATTGAAGAACGAGGAACTGTCCACGATGCTATTCAAAGACAAAATTCTCAATTTCTGGTAACGGATAGTGTTGGTATTAGAGAAGAAACATTATGATTGAAAGTATTAAGGATGTTCTTCATAAAATTGGTTATTCTCAATTAATAGATAATGGTCAATATTTTCGCACAAAACCATTATATAGAGATTCAGATAACCCGACATCTCTATCTATAGATAAAACTACTGGTGATTGGTATGATTTTGGGACAAATACTGGGGGAAAGCTTCTTCAGTTTATTCACCTTCATTCTACCGGCACTTCTATTTTGTCCGTAGATGATTTAAATAAAGTCCAATCTTTTCAACCAGTAGTTAGTCATCAAGTCGAAATTCAAGAACAAGAAATATTCTCTAAGGATTGTCTGGTTAGATTATTAAAAGATAATTCTTATTGGAATAATCGAGGAATAAGTAATGAGACTTTGGAAATTTTCAGTGGGGGAGTAGCAATAAAGGGCAAACTTATGAATAGGTATGTTTTTCCTATTTTTAATGAAAGACATGACCTAGTAGGATTTAGCGGCAGAGCCCTACAAAATTTTAATCCTAAATGGAAACTTCTAGGGAGTAAATCAAAATGGAGTTACCCTTTAATATTTAATAAACCAGAAATCATCAAAAATAAATATGTAATTTTAGTAGAGAGTATCGGGGATATGTTAGCTTTGTGGGAGGCTGAAATAAAAAATGTTTTAGTGTTATTTGGTATAGATATTAGTTCTAGTATTGTTACCTCTCTTATTAAATTAGATGTTAATAAAATCGTTTTAGCGTTAAATAACGACAAAGATAATAACTTTATAGGAAATATAGCTAGTGAAAACGGTAAAAAATTTCTTTCTAAGTTTTTTGATGAATCTCAAATTCTAATTTCATTACCTACTTTAAAAGATTTTGGAGATATGACTGTCGAAGAAATAAATTTATGGAAGACAAACCTACCCCTTTAATAGGATTATCCGCTTCTCGAACAAAACTTTTAGACCAATGTTCTTGGCAATATTGGGCAAATTACCATATTCAACTACCTCAAATTCAAAATGAAGGAGCAAAAAAGGGTTCTATTTGTCATTCTGTTTTTGAGGTCTTGTTAAAAAAGAAACATAAAAAACATTATAAACAGATAATTAAAGAAAATTCTATTATTGGAAGTAAAGCTGTTTATCGAATGGTTCTTCACCATATAAGAAAATTAAAACTTTCTCTAACTAAAGAATTATTAGTTATGATAGACCAAATGATTATGGTCGGACTAAAAAATGATTTTTTTATTAAAAATGGGAAATTAGTAGCTCCAGAATTTGAATTTGATTTATCCAACGAATCACCTTGTTATAGAATTAAAGGATTTATGGATAAGCCAGTTATTGTCGGTAATGAAATAATTATAGATGATTTTAAATCTTCTAAGAAAAAATTTGAAGGAGAAGACCAAGAATCTAATCTTCAAGCACTAATTTATAGTCTTGCAGCGAAAAAACTTTGGCCACATCTATCGCCAAGAGTCAGATTTATTTTTCTACAGTATCCAGATAGTCCGATTATGGAATTAAAATTTACTGACAATGCTTTAAAAGGACTAGAGTTTTATTTAGAAGAAATAGAAAAAAAGGTATTATTTTTTAATAAATATGATGCCATGAAAAATTTTGCCGCTCACATTGAACCCTCTCCAAATGAATTTAAAGGAAAGGTGGTTTGTGGCTATGCTAAAAAACCAGGACAATTAAAAAAAGATGGAACAAAAATGTGGCATTGTCCATATAAATTTCCATTTCAATATTATCGTGTAAAAATGAAAGACGGGAAAGAAAAGACGTTTTTTACCATAGAAGAAATTCCAAAAGATATAGCATTAGAAATTAAACTAGAACAATATGCTGGTTGTCCAGCCTTTTTCTCTCCAGCGTTAGACATAAATATTAAACCTCAACCCCCTGTTATAAAAAGAAATGTTTTGGACGATTTCAACTTTTAACTCTTGACTTTTGGATAAGAAAAACTTAACATATACATATGTATTCTACATTGCCGTTGTTTAAAAGTCACTTTAGTTTGGGTAAAAGTATCCTAACTTTAGAAGCTCCGACTTGTAAAGAATCTTATCCTGTTTCTATTTTTGACCTTCTCGTAGCTAATAAATTAAAAATTCTTCCATTGGTTGATGATAATATTAGTGGCTTACTACAAGCGAGTAAAAACGCCAAAGAAAATAAAATTAAACTAATGTTTGGTTTAAGACTCTTCTTTACCGAAGATTGTTTAAATCAAAATGAGGATTCGCTTAAAAAGCGGGCAAGATATATAATATTTGCTAAAAATCCAAATGGCTATAAAGACCTACTTCGTCTTTGGTCTTTTGCAGCGAAAGATGGATTTTATTATACTCCATGTTTAGATTTTAAACAATTGAAAAAATTATGGACAGATAATCTTTCTTTGGTGGTTCCATTTTATGATTCTTTTCTTTATTTAAATACTTTTTATTCGCACCAACACGTTCCAGATTTTTCTTTTACTTCTCCCGTTTTTCTCCAAGAAGATAATAATTTGCCTTTTGATTCGCTATTATTAAATAGAGTGATAGACTTTACTACATCGAAGAAATTCCCAATCATGCCAGCTCAAAGTATCTATTATAAAAATGAAGATGATTTTTTGGCTTATATCACTTTTAGATGTATCCATAATCGAGGCCATTCTTCCAAATCGACCGTAGAAAGACCTGAACTAGACCACATGGGAAGTAATACATTTAATTTTAAAAGATGGTTAAAAAATAATCAAACCGCATGAAAATATTCGACTTTAATGAACAATTACCTATTGGGAAAACAGGAGAATTAATCTTTTCTCAAATTTATAAGAATTTAAATATCAAATTATCAGAAGATAAACGGTGGGATTTTGAACTTGGTGATAAAATCAAAATTGAGTTAAAAACCGACACATATAATATGGAAGCTACTGAAAACTTTTTTATGGAATTATATAGTGATTCAGATAAGGGAACTTTAGGCGGTCCATGGAGAGCCCTTTCTGATGGGGTTGAATATTTTGTTTATTTTTATATTTCCAATGGAACATTTTTTTGGTTTAAAACGCAAGAATTATGTAATGCCTTAGAAAATATTATTGCTCAATTTAATTTAAAATTAAAGGCTATCAGTAATAAGGGATGGACTACCCAAGGATATCTCATAAATAGAGATTTATTAAAAAATGTAATATGTCAATCCACCCTTTTAATATGGAAGATAACCTATTACGATATGATAAAAAATCAGTATTTACTTTTATTGATTTAGAGACATTTAATTTATGTCTTAACTTTATATTTAATCGCCCTTGGCAAGTTGGGATTATTCAGGTTAAGGGAGATAAAATTATTGACTCCCAAGATATTAGAGTTAAATGGCCAGATTCCCCCCATTTATCTATAGGCAGAGAGGCGGCAGTAATTACTAGATTCAATCCAGAAGAACATGAAAAATTAGCTATCTTGCCAGAAGAGGCTTTTAAAATATTTTGGCCAATGCTTGTAAATTCTGATTATATTATTATGCATAATGGTCTTAGGTTTGATTTATATTTATTAAAGGGATTCGCGGAAATGATGGGTGTCGATTGGAAATTCATAATGAACAAGGTGATTGATACTAAATCTGTTGCTCAGGGAATTAAAATGAATATTCCTTATAGAAAAGCAGATGGAACTTTTTTGGAGTATCAATATAGAATGGCAAATGCAGTTGTTAAGGGAATTAAAACTAATCTTACCGCTCTTGGAAAAGAATATGGAATAGAACATGATTACGAACAACTCCATCATGCGATTAATGATTTGCTATTAAATTTAAAAGTCTGGGATAAGTTAAAATATCAATTGGATTTATGAATATTAAATTTAGAATATGGTCTTTTAATCTAAAAGGATGGATAAACGATTTATTTCTTGAGAATTTAGGATTCATTTATTCTCAAACTTTAAATAGTTATCTTAAAAACTTACAGTTTAATAAATCTATTTGTATCCAGCAATTTACTGGCCTAGTAGATAAAAATGGAAAAGAAATTTACGAAGGAGATATTGTAACCACTCATCATTATGATGATTGGGATGATAATGAAGGATTCGATGTTATCAACATGGTAAAATGGTGCCCAATTCACGTAGGATGGAGAGGATTTACAAAAGAAATAGAGAAAAAATCTTATGCTGGAAATAAATTATCCAAACCGATAACTATCATTGGTAATATTTTCGAAAATCCACAATTATGCAAGTAAATGAATTTATAAACGATTTTGAATCAATGGAGGTTCCCATTCTTGGGGTTCGACTTCCAGAATTCGCTATTGAAGAGAAATATTTAAAAGCAGTTGGTTTAAAATTAGGAACATCTAATTATGATTTTCTTCGAGCTTTATGTATTGAGGGGTTTAAGAAACTAAAAATATCTAAATCTAACCCAAATTATCAAATTTATGGAGATAGAGTTAAACACGAACTTGGAATTCTTTCCGAATTAGGATTTGTTGATTACCTATTATTAGTATGGGATGTCATTAATTATTGTAAAGAAAATGATATTCCGACTGGTTTGGGTCGAGGAAGCGCGGCAGGAAGTCTTGTCCTTTATCTTATTGGTGTCACTAAAATAGACCCTATTAAATACGGACTCTATTTTGAAAGATTCGTGTCTAAAATTAGAGCTAAAAAACAAATCTTTGACGGAATTACCTATTTAGACGGTTCGTTAATGTGCGATGTGGATTTGGATATCTGCTACTATAATCGTCCAAAAGTATTAGCTTATTTGGATAAGAAATTTGCCGGAAAAACATCTAAGATTCTTACATTTAATACTTTATCAGCTAAATTGGTTATTAAAGAGGTCGGTAAGATTCTAGGTGGAGTTCCAGAAGAAGAAATGACTCATGTTACAAGTATGATTCCTAAACAGCATGGAATCTTGGAGGATTTAGATGTTGCCTATGAAAAAGTGGGAGAATTTAAAGAATGGTGTGATACTCATAGTCTTGTTTATTCTGTAGCTTTAAAATTAAAAGACCTTATTAAAAATAAGGGGGTTCATCCATCAGGAATTATGATTACTCATGGAAACCTACTAGATTCTTGCCCCACAGAACTTTCTTCAGAAAAGGAAATTGTTTCTTCCTATGACATGAACTGGGTGTCATTATTTTCTGTTAAGTTAGATGCTTTGGGTTTACGTGGAGTGTCGGTCGTAGATGATATATGTAAACAATTAGGAATTAAGGTCGAAGACATAGATTTAAATGACCCAATTATATATCAGAGCCTACAAAGTTTGAAATACCCACAAGGTCTATTCCAATTAGAGGCTGACCTATGCTTTAAAACAACCCAAAAAGTTAAACCAAAGAATATGCAAGAATTAAGTGCTATTCTTGCTGTCGCCCGTCCTGGTGCGATGCAATTTATTGACAAGCTCGCTCTGTATACAACAACTGGAACTATTGACAGTATTCATCCATTTTTTGAAGATATTTTAATAGAAACTGGTGGGGTTGCCCTATATCAGGAGCAGTTAATGAAAATGGCTAATAAAATTGGTTTCACCTTGGATGAAGCCGAAATTTTAAGGAGAATTGTAGGAAAAAAGAAAGTTGACGAAGTTAAAAAATGGAAAAGTAAAATTGAAGAAAAAGTAAAAGAGCAAGGACTTGATAAAGAAATAGGAGAAATCTTATGGAAGATTTTGGAAGATTCGGCAAGTTATTCATTCAACAAGAGCCATAGTGTAAGTTATGCTGCATTGGCTGCTTTAACAGTCTACTTAAAATTCAAATATCCAACAAATTTCTTCTTGTCTCTTCTTTCTATGAGTCAACATGAACCTGACCCCATAGGAGAAATAGCTAAAATCCATAAAGAAATGCAATATTTTAATATTAAATTGCTTTCTCCAAGCTTATCTTATTCCCAAATTAAATTTACTATTGAAGGAAAAGATATTCGTTTCGGTCTTTCTTCTATTAAGGGCATTGCCGAAAAAACAATTGAAAAACTTAATAATTTTAAACGAGAACATGCCAATAAATTTGAATTATTTGAATCTGCGAAAGAAGCCGGTCTAACAATCGGAGTCCTCTCCGCTCTTATTCAGGCTGGAACACTGTCTAAATTTGGCGATAAAAGAGCATATTTAGTCTATGAGGCTCAATTATGGAACCTTCTTAAACCGAAAGAAAAACAAAACGCTATTTCTTTAGCTTTAAAGTATGATTATAAATTAATTCCCATTGTTAAAGCGTTAAATCAGGTTCATAAAGATGAAAAAGGACGACCTTTAATCAAGGATTCAAGAATGGCAACTATAAAAAAGGGTTCAGAAAGATATAAAAATATTTTTGAACTAAATGATGTATGTGCTGATTTCGCTAACTGGTGGTATGAAAAACGATTATTGGGTTATGTTTCCGACAAGCACTTAATTGATATATTCTTATCCAAAAAAAGTTCATTATCCCCCATTAATGAAATATTAGAATTGCCAGAGGATTCTTACGTTGATTTTATTGGTCATATTGATGAAAATCCTACGCTTGGAACTTCTAGGACAGCTAGAAAAAGCAAATATGCCAAATATCAAATCAGTGACGAAACAGGGACCGTTAAAGTCATGATTTTTAATGATTCTCTTGAAGAATGTAAAACTTTAAATGGAGTTCTTCCTAAACAAGAAGATATCGTAATTGTAAGCGGAAGGAAAAAGGGGGATGATACTATTTTCGCCCGCTTAATTGCTGTTCAACAAAATGTAATTTATACAAAACTTTCAGAATTAAAAGACCCAACAGTTTAAATCAAATTTTTTGATACTAAACATATAGGTAATCCTTCTGTCGCGAAAGCACTATTTAATAAATCTTCTTGAAGGGTTACCCTTGTTCCTCTTCCTGAAGTTATACATTTTCCACTATTTATAATAGCATCAGTTGAAACAGAATCATACATCTGAAACTGATTAGATATTCCATATTGTTTAGATATATCTGGATTTTTTAAACCATTAGGTAACGGTTGTCCCCTAGATGCGGAAAAAATCATAGCACTATTAGTAAAGGTTAATCCGTCGTCAGGGGGCATTATTTCTATGGTTTCTCCAGGATTTAAAATCTCAATTGAACTAAATGCTGGCCATAAAAGTTTGTTGTAATTTTCTGGATATGTCATAAACATTCCACTATATTCTTGGTAATCTGTAATTCTAAGTCCTGGTTTTCTTTGTTTCATGATTGATGGCGCTTCTAATACTGGACGATTAGTAGTAGAAGTTGGTTCAATAAAAAATTTGGGGTTTAATCTTGATAAAACTGGGGACATATATACTGGGTCATATAGTGGTTTGAGTTCGTCTCCCGAAGAAATATTTTCTAATATAATTCCCTCGGTGAATATAGCTGTATCGGCTTGACCTAAATACCCCATTTCTCCAGAGACGACACAATAACCAGAAGGATTAATAATATGTAAATCTTCATATGGAATAGCTTTATATTCTATAGAAACATTTTTAAAAGTAAATGAAATTCTTACTCCCTCTCTATATCCGCTAATATCCATTCCCTGTCGTCTTTGTCTACATCTTTTAGACCAATATTCTTCTACGGTATCTGAAGAATCATATATAAAATTATCAAAAGAGTCTATTCTTCCATAGCCTGTAAACCGACTTTCGTCGTCTGGTTGAGGATAAAGTTTACCTGTTCTAGAAAAAGTAACAAAAGTATGAGAACCCTTGAGTCCCTCAAAACCATTAGAATGTGGAATAACAAATTTTAATTCTAGTCCATTATTAGGAAAATTATGGATATTTAACCAATCACGTTCTCCTTTATGGAAATTAAGATGATAGTTTTCTCCATTTAGGGTTTTTCTTGCTTTAAGTGTTAATTTGCCCGAAGGAACTCCCTTTTTTGTTTCTGCCAAATGTCCATCTTCAATATATCCATCTCCACCCACCGTTGGATTGGAATAAACATTTATATGTAATGGATAACCAGCCTTAATAACTGAAACAATAGAGTAATTAGCATATCTTCCACCTTCTTCTAATTTTAGTCCACTAATAATATACTGACTTTCTTTCGTAGGGTCGTCAGTGCAATTAGGATTATCAGCATACATCTGTGAAACTTTTCTATTATTTACATATAGGTCAGTAAATCCTTGCACACTATTAGGATACATTAAACCGATTTCTACATCTCTATCAAACGGACCAATAGTTATACCTGAAGAATCATACCATTCGCCGATAGATGAGGTTTTATTAATAATTGGGAATAAAGTTGATAAATCAAATTCTAAATACATTCCACTTCTAAAAGTAGTAATGAGATTCCCAGTATATCCTATTTTTGCATACTGAATAACAGAGCTGCTAGTAAACGGTAGAGGTAACGAACCAGTATATCCCAGTGGATTATATCTTAATGAAGAAGCCCAAATAACTGTCCCTGTTGGAGAACTATTAAATAATAAAATTCCATCATCATCTTCTGGAGTTCTAAAACACTGATAATCATAACATGGATAATCATCACTTCTATCTCGACAATAAATACTATAAGTTTGAGCTGAAAAGCCCAACCAAGCATCACCAATTATTTCGCGAGAATGATATCCACCCTGCCCAGAGGCAGAATATAAACCATAATTTAATAACTCTTCTTGTCGTCCCCCAATATATTCAAAAAATAATGGGTCTTTTCCTGTCTCTATATCAAATCGTTGGTCATTATTATCTGTAATTTGACAGGTCTGAGAGTAATAATCAGCAAATGTAGAATTAATCCCAGGAGTCATTCCCAACCTACCAGAATTAATATTAAAAATAGGAGGAGTATAAATTAATTCTACTTCATCAGTAAACGCATCGTAAGCATGAAATAGTCCCAAAGATAATGGCCGCAAATCATATGTATAAATATAATGTTCTGAATCTAAACCTGTAAACCATTTATGAGTCCAAACATCATATCCTGTAAGATAATATCCGTTTTCAAAATAGGTATTTATATCTGCATCTAAATTAAAGGTAGTATTATTTTTTCCAGAAGGAACAAATCCTTTATAAAGTGGAGCCCATTGATTATTAACCAAATTAATTCCTAGTCGTTTTTGAAATGGTTGGTCAACTTTTTTATTATTAATATCTAGAGATGACCATCCGACATCATTTGTTTCGAATATTTTGGTCATGATAGGGGCATTATTTGGATATGCTAATCCCCCTAATCCATCTGGACGTTTTACTGGAATATATTTAATATTAGATGAGACTGTTCCATCAGAATTGATATGATATACCCCAAAAATTTCTTTTACCACTTCTTCTCTTACCTCTAAATTAAATTTTACTTTATAAGGAAATCCTCTAAGTTTTCCTACATATAAAGCATTAGCTCCTAATGCTTGTGGATATAAAAACTTACGATTTTCCGTATTAAATGGACCACTAGTAAATCTTGGAAGATAGTTGTCTGATGACTGAGTGGCCATGATTCTAGGAAATTCGTTTTCCATATCTTCTGGCAATGGAGAAAATGAAGACCATCCAGTATATTTAATATTACTTGTTTCTGGGAAGCTATTGTCCAAATAATAATATTCTCTTTGAATACCTGATTCGTCAAATGCTATTTTTTTCACCAATCCAACTGTTTGCCCATTAACTAAATATCCACTAATAAATGTAATTGTCTTAACGTCGTCACCAATAATATCTTCTTGATAGCTATCAATAATATTATTTAATTCAATAATTTGTCCACCACCACTTAATAAATAACCAGTATATTCAAAATGGGAATTTTTTAAAACTTTAGAAACCAAACTATATTTTCCCTCAAAGAAATCACCCATAGAAAAAAATTGTTTAGTTATTTCGTCTCTATTGTTAAGTTCAGCAGAACCTATTTTGGTATAAAATTTAGCCCTTGCCCCATTTTCAGAATAACCATAAGTATTATTATCTTCTCCCGTCGCAATAGGAAAAGAAGAAACCGAATTACTTCTAGACGATTCTGAGGAATAGCTCGCCCCTTTGGATGAAGTTTGAGATGGAAATAAAACGATTTTTGCCCTACTTCCAAATGTTTGATTATCAAATGTTTGAAAAAAAGCTAAAGCAGGTAAAGAACTAAATTCACTGGGTTGCGGTGGACCAAAATACCAATATTGTTTACCAAAACTTTCATTCCAGGTTTGTAAATCGTCCCCAACCAAAGTTCCGTTATGAATAGGATTATGAGAATCAATAGTTAGCATTCTTTTGGATATATTTCCTGTATTACAAACCGGATTTGCCAAGAAATATTGATAGTCTTCTTTATTTAAACCCTCTTCAGAAACAAATAATGGAGAAAATTTCCATCCAGTAAAATTAGAAGAAGCACAAGTAACACATTTAACTTCATCTGAGCACTTGATAACAGACCCAGTAAATCCTATGTGCATTGACTGGGCAACATTGGTGCAGTCCATAGATGCTGGACTTTTAGCGTATTCTTGGTATAACCCTATTCTTCCAGGACTATCTGTTCTAACTGAAGACGAAGTAACCTTCACATTATTACCATTATTATCTACTTCATAGGAATAAAGTGTTCTTCTATTATGATGCCAATCAGAAACCGGCATTCCAGATTTGTCGAAATGAATATAAGCATTTTTTACGTCAGAATTAAAATCTCCAGAAGATGGCGGTCCATCGTTGAAAATCCTGTGAAATTTTATATTAGGCACTGGTCCGATATAAGATTTTGGGTCGCGACAAGGCACTGTTCTTAAATATGTAAAGGAAATTGGCTGACCATTAGCTCCTATAATATTAACATTATCTTCTACACAATCACTAACATCATCCCCAATAGCATCATAAAGTAATTCTCCAGATACATAATAATACTGATTTTCTATGTCTTTCAATATTTGGAGATTAGGTTGATGAAAAATTTTACTAGTATCATACCAATTATAATTTGATACTTCTGATTCTTTATTTCTATCTGACGTAGCAATATATGCAATAGTAGAAGAATAATCATTTGACAATAAAGATTCCACGGCACTAATAGAAAATGGATGAATTACTTCTCCTGTTCTTGTCGTTTCGAATGGACTATTCTCGAAAACAATACTTCCAATATTATTTAATACTTGTCCTATAACTTTAGATAATGTTGAAATTTTGACCCCACCAGCCCCAATCATACAGTAACCAAAAATAATAGCATGAGCAGCAATATTTAATAATTCTCTTTCATTTTCTGTATTATCTGGCAGATAGTTATTAATAATATATGCCATCGAACTTTCATAATTTTTATAAGTAGAGGTCTGAGAAAAACCCACCGTATTTTCAATATCAGAATCTTCTTGCAGATAATTATAAAAATCATCCCCGGCATCCTGTCCAAGATTAAAACCAGCCGCCATAGCCATGCACATCTTATTCCTAAACCCTTTTTTATTTAAAACGGCTAAACGAATATATACGGCAGATATACTTAAACCAAAAATTGTTCTTAGACCATTATCTTCCATTTTTATCCTTCTTCTCCTCTTATATTAAACTGACTATACAAATTTGAAGCATAATTCTGAGCATCATTAAAAGCCGTAATATTACCCACTAATACGCTACTCATATGTCCAGCCCCTAAGTGTAAAGTCGGAGTAATAAAATTACAATGTTCAGAACCTCCATCTTGGCAGGGAGATATTCCAACTATATCGGTATTTGTCTCAGGGAAATAAGATGTCCCAACATTAAGCATTCCACGAGTAATCCTAGCGTGAGGAGTATTAATTGGACTTCTAAATATAACATCACTATCTTTGCTAGATAGTTCATCTGTTATAATTAAACTTCCGTTACTTTTTTCATTAGCAATGGGAACAAGCCTTAATTTCTTTTTTTGTCGATTTGCGTTTTCTTCGACATAATTAAATAATTTTTGTGCTTTTCCTCCAGGGAAAAATCCTTGCCCATATCTCATACTTAAACATGGGTCAAAACAATCTCCAGCCATCAATCTTGATGGAGGACAACTATACGCTGAAAAATCTGGGCTTCCGGCCAATTGAGAAGCGGTCATAACATAATCACACACTGTAGAATTAAATCCTGGATAATTTTCCTCACAGGAAAAAGAGATATCCCCATATGGTTTAGAAGTTCCCTCGGTTCCCCGTTTACCCCACCAAATATTTCTAATAGACGGTAAATCCATAAAACCAAGATTGCTTCGTTTAGCATTTATTTGATTGACTAATGAAACATGGTTAGCGGAAGACTCTTTTTTTACATATAATCCATATATTGATGGGGCATCAAACATCATATTAAATCTTCTTCCCCATGCCATTGAATAGAATCCTAAAGAAATTCCATTTCCATTTCTATCTCTATTATGACGTTTTACTTTCCACTGATAGGCATATGGGCCATACATCGGCCTTCTTTCCAAATATGTATTGTTTGGTTGTCCCAACCAAAAATATTGAATAGCAGAATTCATTGCTCTTAATCCAGGACAAATAAAAGTCTCATTTCTTACATTTTTCTTTTTTACTGGGTCACATAATATATAAAATCTATCAAAAGCTTCAATATAATAAAGCATATTTCTACCAAATCCATTATTTGTATATCCACAATTCAATCCAGCTAAATCAGTGGGACGAATTAAAGCTTTCGCTTCTTCTAATAATCGTTCTGAGGCTTCCTCATTTTTTGGTGCTCCAGCCCCAATAAATTGAATATCTCTATCTTTTACAGTAGATATTTTTCCAAAACGTTTAATAGAGCCCAAATTATTGCCCCATTGCCAATGACCGATACCCTTATTTGGATAATTTAATTCTCCATAATTCGTAACCGGAGGATATAATTCAGCAATAGTTGACAAACTAGATAATTTCATTCCTTTTCTAGTATCTTTTGTAGCAACAGCTTTTTGTTTTAATGTCCAATGTGTAACTCGATAATTATTAAAATATACCATTGTTCTTATACCACGTTTTCCAATAGGCATACTATAGTTTTCGCATTCTGGCAAATGTTTATATCCATACAAGAGATTACCTTCTTGTTGGTTAAGAAGCTTGCTAAATGGAATAAGACTACCATAATCAAGAAGATGTCCCCACGATTCTCTTAATCCCCGTGTGTCTGTTAAAGTGGATGGTTTATAGCTTCTCGTTGCCCCAACATAACCAATACTTCCAACAAAACGATAAGCCGATACATCTCCCCATCCTGCATTTGGTGGTGGAATTTTTTGCTCAATCACACTCTCAGGAATTGCATGTGGGTCTTCTTGATATCCACAATAAGGACCAATAAAAGAATATACTTCTGGACTAATAGATATAATTTGCAATTCATCATTTTTATCAAATACTTCAAAGTCTACTCTAATGTCTCCATTAGCATTCGAGGCATTTTTAACAGAAACATCAAATCTCAACCAGTCTTCTATTATTAATTCAGAAGGATTGCTCATTCTTATGCCAAATCTTCCTGACGCTAAACAAAAATAATAATAATCACTATCTTCATCTTTTATAGTCCCTTGAATAAAAGAATAATCATCTTCACTATTATTTTCTGGGGAATAAACTGGAGAGCAATCTAACGGATGAATAATGGTGCAAGTATTAGAATCTCCTTCTAAAGCACACCAATTTCCTCCCGTATTAGATGGTTCAGTCAATTCAAAATTACTACTTGATAGAAATTCGGGATATTTATCTTTTTTAACTCTATGCCATTTATATTGTAATGGATATAGGTTGCGTTTATTTTTATTAAATATCTTTAATTTTTCGCACCAAAAGGCAATTTCTGGATATCTAGTGGTCATCTTATCTTCTGGAATAGAATGATAATCTACCGCTGAACATCTTAAAGTTGGATGTTGTCCTATTTTACAATGAACTTTAGGTAATGGTTGCTGAGTGAAAATAGGAGTAAAACAAGAAAAATTTTTATCTAATTGTCCTATTTCATTATAACCAATTGCTAACCAACCGCTTGGAGAATATTTTCTTCCTAAAGTATCTAAAATTAGTCCGCTAAGAACAGGTTCATACGAAGGAGTCGGAATCATTTTATTAAATCTAATATCATTAAAAAATCCAGGATAATAAAAAGTATTTTGGGAAAAGGATAAAGTCGCCAACGTGTCCATCAAACCTGAAATCGCGCCTCTACTTCCATAAGCCCCCTCAAAAAATCTTCTTTTTACATCTGGTAATTCTGAATTTGTCCCCCAAGAAAAAGGCATTCTCGACCACCCTGTATGCTCTAAATAATCTTTAGATTTATCAAATGAAAAATAAATATGATTTAGCGGGAATAAATCAATCGGATTTCCATGAATGAAATTTTCCATGTATCTTGTCATCATCCGTTTTTCTCGTCCAGAAATAATTGATTGATAAAAAGATTCGTTTATACCATTAT
>Ga0209727_1001889_pt1 | contig 16073 bp, 27 predicted proteins | sample RifGroC1_FD_183995 | JGI IMG/M metagenome (GOLD analysis project Ga0209727, IMG submission 183995) | Groundwater microbial communities from Rifle, Colorado, USA - Groundwater C1 (SPAdes) (version 2) | ecosystem: Environmental > Aquatic > Deep subsurface > Groundwater | place: Rifle, Colorado...
GTTCGTTTTGCTTTATTCCTTTAATGATTAATATTTTCTTTAGGTTGTTTTGAATCATTGTTTTTTTTGCAAAAATAGTTTTATACCCAAAATGTACTAAACTATTTTAAAAAATTTATTAACAAAGTTATTCTAAGGCATCTTTTAACTCATAACAAATATCTTTTAACTGGGCGTGATATTCCGTCATGGCTTTTAGGTAGGAATATTGGTCGCGGTCTTCTGCCGCCCCTTCGCCATATCGCATTCGGTCTATTTTGCCGTCAACGTCTTTCATTTTTATTAAATACGCCCCATAAATTACATGCAACAGTTCGTAGCTTAGGTTTTTAAGGGTATGTGTTTTTTTGTTGAATGAAAGATATTTGTTTTTTCGCTTTACAGAGGATTGTATCATCGAAGGATGTTAGTAACTCTATTTTTAATGCGGGTTTTGGTTTGATTGAATGGTGTGGTATCGCTGCCGTTAATTATAAAACTATCTTTTTTGCAAAACCGGCTATATGCCTGTTGTTTGCAATGGTCTGAATAATATTCGAGTTCTCTTTTGTTTTCGGGATGGTATTGCTCGATACAATCTTTTAGCCATGGATTTATTTCTTTTTCGTTGCAGTTATCAACAATTAACAGTTTAGGTGTGTTGCACGTTAGGTAAATAAACAGTATGAAAATTGAATATCTCATACCGCAAAATTATTACTTTTTTTAAAACCTTGTTTTTTCGGTGTTAATTTTGAATGGTTCGAGGTCTTCGAGGGAACAAAACCTTTGCAGTTCAAAACCGCGCTTGCAGAAATATAGGTTTTTGCCGCTATCAATAATAAATTGTTTTGGTATTTTCCATGATGAATATTCATCGGACAAACTTATGGTATCAAACAGTTTCGCGTGTTTTATAATGTGGTAGTTAAACCCATAGCTGTTGCTTTTGCGGTGCAGGTGCTTTAACCTATTGCGGCATATCACAAAGGTGCGTGTGCTTTTGGTGATGGTGCCTATGTGCCGCCTGTAATTCTCTTGTTTTAATTTGAGGAATATTTTTACCGTTTTATCGCGGTTATAAATAATTAGGCAGTTTTCATCGTCATCAAAAAACTGGCGTATTTCTACTTTGGGTGGCTTTTGCCCGGGCTTAAAATAGCGCCTGCGGGGTTTATAGGTTTGGATTGTAATTTCCATGTAAAAACAGTAGTTTGTCGTATATTTTTTTTAATGTTTTTTCGCTTTGTTTTTGCCTGCACCGTCTTTGATATTCGACAATGCGATTTTTTAATGCTTCCAACTTTTGGGGACTTGTAATATCAATTTCGCCTATAATTAAAAATGCGGAGCATTGGGTTGGCATTGCCAATTCAATTTTTACATCACGCAGATATGTAATATTATTTTCCCATTTTTCGGGTGGAATTTGTATTACAAGATTAACAATAGACTCTTCTATATGTTTTTTCTCGGGGGCGTCCATTAGAAAATAGTTGTTTGTGTGGTGGTTTTTTTTACTTTATGTTTTTTATCCATATCGAAATACCAAATACCCATTTCGCCTTTTACCGGGATGGGGGTATCAAACTTTTTTACGGAATCCAAAAATAAACCGAAACGACAACTATATTCTGTATGACAATTAATTAATGCCGCTTCCGAATGGTCGTCATTTAATGACATAATTTTATTGACATGGACGCTTCCTAATATATATCCATTAACCATTTCATCGGGGTTGTATAAAAGTTGCTTTTGGGTTAAGTATGGATTATTTCTTGCATCAGCATCAGTCTTTAGTCCTGCATGAATTAAAATTATTTTGTCATTCAAGCAAGAGAACCTATTATGGGTTCTTGTTTCAATGGTTTTCCATCCACGCATAATCCATGTGGCCTAGGGCTGGTAAAGGGTGATGGCGGGTAGGATGTTACTCATGTTAGTTTAAAAATGGGCTGCGGCTTAGAGTAATTGAGTTTTGCAAATTGTTTTTAGTCGTTCAAGTTCATTTTTGTTTTTATTGATATGATGAACCAAAGCACTTAAAGCTAATTCGTGTGGTAACTGATAAATTGAATATGAACCCGCATCTTTGTGCGGTATGCTCAATGTTAAATGCTTTGAGTTATTCCAATCGTCTTTTAATTCAAACTCGCCTTTTTCATTTATGGCATTCTTCATGGTTTCTATCATTTTTTCGCTGTTTTCAATTTCGGAATAACAGTTGTAAATAAGTCGTGCAACGTCTTTAGTTATCATTTTATAATTGTTTGGTTTAGGTTTATGTAATATTTCTTTTTGCCATTTCAATATAGTGTTTCATCTGTTCGGTTGTGCACAGGAATGTGTGCCACCATCTTTTGTGTATTCCAAAAATTCTATAAACAATAAAAGTTTCGTCTGAATATGCTTTTGATGGTAAAACATAATCTATGTGAACCTTCATGACTTTGGGTTGCGAAAATGGTGTGTATGCAAGGAACGACATTCCTTCTTTGAATTCCGCAATATTTTCCTTTGATTTTTTTACCATTTTATTCATAATAACATTCCAGCATTGGTTCGGGGTAAAAGGAATAATTATTACCCGGCATAAACCATCGCGTAACCAGGTTATCTTCTTTGTTTTCCAGTTCAAATAAAATATGCCCTCCCACCAGTAACATCATTTTGTTTTCGTATAAAAAACACTCCTGTTTTTGGCTTGCACCGGCAAGGGAGCACGAATATTTATATTTTGTTTCCTGAAAATATATTTCGAGGGTTATTTTACCCGAATCGGATGGGCAAAAATAGGTACCGGGCCATGTGCCATCAAAACCGTAATCCTGCGAAAGGGATAGTGCGGGGATAAAAAACAGGATCAATAATAATCTCATGCCTTATATTCTTTTAAAAGGTTTCGGAATTCTTTTTCGGTGAGTCCCAGCGTTATCGAAAGCAACCTAACGTGCGCATTGCTCGCTTCGCCCGAATTAAGCATGTTTTGCAGGAAGCCCTTACTTAAACCTGTTTTATCCACCAGTTCGGTTTGTTTTATGCCTTTTTCGGTAAGATATAACCGGAGTTTAATTATTTTTTTTGCCATTGGTTATTTTAAGTATTTGTTGTAAATCTTTTTGCCTTTTAACAGTTCTTGTACCGCCCTATCTTCGCAAACAGTGCGAATTACCTCCTTTGTTTTGTTTTCACCGGGCATTCGCTCGTTTACTACCCAGCCCGGATGACCTGCCGAAAGCCACCGGCAACCAATTTTTATGGTGGTGCTGGGGGTTTGCTGAAGCATTTCGGATATGGTCATGGTGTGGCGATTAATTGTATCTATTCCATTGGTTTTCATACTCAAAGTCGGTTGTATCAATCTCGATGCTTATTTGGGCAGAATACAATCTGAAAATTTTATGCTCCAAATGGGTTAGTTGTGTTACTTTTGATGGTGTTAGATTACTTCTGTTGGACCAATATGATTTTGTTTTAAAAGAAAATATTGTTCCTCCCGAATCGCTAATTAAAAATTCCACCGAACATTTTTCTGCCGGCACGTTTCCGTCTAAATCAAACGAAACAGTAGTCCATTTGTGTTCGTTATTTTTTATTGCATAAAACGAAATTTCACCCTCCGATTTATCCTCGTTATTTTCCATGCCCGCTTCTTTAATCATCTCGTGTATGTCGGATAGTTTCATCTTTTTTTGTTCAACAAAACCAACTGTTTCGTTTACCAATTGCATAATTGGATTGATGGCGTTTTCGTTTACAATTTGCGTAAGCCGATTGTTTATTGCGGATGATACCAGGGTGTTGTAATCAACTAAATCATAACGCTGTAAATTAACGTCCAATCCTTTTTCAATTTTTTCCTTAACTTTTTTGCCAATGTCAGAATAAGAACGGAACACATCGCTTAAAATGCCATCCATCATTGAAGATACTTTTGCGGCTACCATTTCGGGCAATTTTTCTTCAACAAATTTATCGGTTGCTTTTTGTATTTCTTCATTAATATTCATTTGATTTTGTTTTAAATTGTTATTATAAATGTTTTAATCTATTCCGCTATTTCTTCCACAAAAAACAAATCTTCCAATTGCTTTTTATCGTACTTGCCGGCAAGAAGGTTTTGAGTGAATTCAAAGAGTTCTTTTTTATCCTCATACATCATTCTTTCATCCACGGTTTTTGATACTTTCCTGAAAAAAGAAATGGAGTTAAATTTTTGTTCTTTTTTCATCACATCCTTTTTGGTGGCTTTTTTATCGGTACCGTTGCCATTAGCGCTGGCGGTAATGCTGTTTATGGTTTCGATGGCTTCTTCGTACTTTTTGTTTTTAAAAAGTTCTACCACCAACGTATGACTTATTTTTTTATTTACAATCAGGTTTTTAATGGCTTTGGGTGCCGAGTTGAGTAAAGCGCAGTTTCTTATAAAAGAAGTTGACCGCCCTGTTTTTTGTGAAATCTCTTTTTCGGAATAGTTATAGTTTACAAGGCGCTGTATGGCTTCGGACTGCTCTACTATGTTTAATAGTTTTGAATCGTTGGTAACAAACATATCAACAATGCGCTGTTCATCCGAATACCCCTGTGGTTCTAACCGGAAGGGTACCTGTACGGGCGGGTTGCCTCGTTCTACCAATAACATACATGCTTTTAACCTGCGGTGCCCATCGGTAAGCAGGAAGTGTCCTTCGTTTTCCTGGTCCCTTCGGCCACGCAAAGGCACTTTTACGCCATTTTCGTGTATGGAGGCGGCAAGTTCTTCGATGTCGCCATAATCCTGGCGTACATTAAAGTTATCTATTATTGTTATTGCCCGGCAATCAACAATAAAAATGCTGTTTTTCTTTTCATCTAATAGTTTTTCGGTTTTCATAGTTTTTCGAGAAGGGTTATTGTTATATTTAAAATTTTAGTGTGTGCCAATGCGAGCATCGTTTGAACCTCGGTTAATTTTTGAAGTATTTTTTTCGTAGAATAAGATTATAAAAGGCGGGTTGGAGTAGAAGAAACAAAAAACCGGTTAGCTTATACCTGGCGATGTGGCCCATCACCAACTCCATACTTAGTCCAGCTTTTTTCCTGTTCTTTTCACCCGCCTTAATGTTTTATTCAATACAATCCATTTCAACGGGGATGGTACCGTTGGTTTTAAACTGGTTGCCATTACTTATATCCATAAATGCGGTAATTACACCTAATCCAAATACAAATACCATTGGAATATTTACCAAATAAGCTCCGTTTATTTTTATGGGTAGCTCCAGTTGCTTATCGGGGCAACCGGCATGTTTTACTGTGTATAGTTTATTAAGATCGGACCTTTTAATGCGGATATCGGTATTTGTTTTACCTATTTCTTTAAGGTTTTGGTAAACAACCCCGTCTTTTTTTGTTTGGAAATTTACTTTTTGATAGCTGCCCGAAAGGAGTGTGGCACAACTTTGAAACAACAGCATTGAAGCAATAAACAATGCGAAATAGTTAATTTTTTTCATTGTATTTTCGTTTTTATTCCACCCAACCCGAAGGCGGAAGTTATAGATATGGTTCGCCAACGGGCTTAGTATATTGGCGTTGTTTATTGAAAGAACTGATGGCAAAACTATGTATTATTAATTTATCCGCAAAATGTTTTTTACTATTTTTAGTATTATTTTTCAACAATTTATTAACAATGGTAAAAAAACTAACTATTTTTTATGTTCCCAATCCTTCATGGTCATTGTTTTTGTGTCGAAGTATTGGTAGGCGGTGTTGGTTTGGTTATTGTAAATAATAGCTTTTTCAATTTTCATTTTTCTGGCTTCAACAATCTCTTTAATTAAATGTTTTAATGCGGCATACGGTGGTTTGGTGTTGTATGCAAAATAAACCTCGGTTCGGTCCAGTTTGCCGGGTATTACAAAATTCCATTTGTGTAATACCCAAAGTTTATAAGGCGATGCTTTGCGGTTGGCTTCTTCCTTAAAATTGTTCCGGCTATCGCCCATAGTGTTGTTTATCTATTTCAAAAAATGTTTGAGTATTTAGTTTTTCGCGGTTTATCACAAATTTTTCATCGAAGATATCGCGCCATTTTATTTTTTCATCGCGGCTTTTCTGTTTTTTACCCAACAGTTGAGCAATTTTATAGTAATTGTTCTGGTCCTCGGTGTACATGCGGTAACATTCGGCAAATAACCTGCGGTTTGAATAGTGCTTTGCGTTGTTTTTTCTCTGTGGGATAGTAACGGAGTAGAAAAACTTTTGATTCCTGAAGAACCCATCGGGATTATTTTTATTGAGATATACCGATGGCGGCCTCTCAAGCCAGCACTTACGATCATTGTAATCGCTTTTACTCATTATAATTTCATTAAAATCGTCCAGCCGTACCTGGTAACTTTGCGCTTCGTAAAATAGTTCTTCAATTTTTTCTTTAGCCAGTTTCAATTCTGCCGGAAAAAATGTCCGGTTTTTATAGAGCACCCGCATCATAAAATTAAAGGCGAGCATCACGAAAAAATCAAGTTTTCGCCCGTATCTATCCTCTTTTTTTTGTTTTATGGGATGCTGTTGTTTGTTTTCGCCCGTTAAACAAGATTCTAATGGTGTCATGCGCCCTTGTTTCTTGTTTAATGTTTCTTGTTTGCCGGAGGCAATATTTAAAAGAGGGTGGGTAGTGGGTTGTTTTCCACTTATCATATTTATATTTATTGGTGTAATCTTGTTTAATACAAATCCCTTGCAAAATGCAATACTAAGGGCATAACAATCGGCAAATGAGTGTTTTAAAAAAATGAATTCGGTGTCCGAAATACGGTTGTTTTCTGTGTCATATTGGCAGTTATTAACATTGTTTTGGTAGCAATTAACAAGTAATTCACGTAGGGTTCCGGATAAATCGAAAGTATCGGCATGTAGGATGTTTGGGTCCATTTCTATTTTAATGCTATTTTTTATACCATAGGATGACCAATCGGTGATTATTCCTGCATCCATTAACCGGTTAAAGTGCCGCCATATAGTTGATTCATCTTTATCGCGCATGGTGGCGATGGATTTTATGTAGGTAAAAAAGGGCTTGGTATAATCGTGCTGGTATTTTATAAGGTTATCTAAATGCACCTGGAATGCCTGTGTTAAAGAAACAAAGGTGGCATCGTGCTCGCCTTTGAGCAGGTGGGCGCTGTATTCTTTCCATTTATAGGTTCGGCCCTTTTTATCGGTGCGTATTTCTATTTTAGGATATTTCTTTTTGCATTGTTCGTTGTATTTGTGTTTGGCTTGGCGGTACGCTTCGTGCGTATGCTTGTAATGTAGGCGTAAATACATAGTTGGTTTAAACATAATGGTTGGGTTTTATTCACAGATGCCGTAAAAACTCATGCATCTGTGTTCGGTTTTATCTTGATGGAATAAATCGGTTTGTGAATCGGTGCGCAAAATTGCCGGTGGATGTGCAAAGGTTTTATGTGCGTGAAAAGGATTTTGCTTAACATATTATACCTGCTTATTCATAATTTTTTTGAGACCATTTTGCTTCAAGTGTATCATCTATATATACACATGGGATACCATTTTCATCCATTTCGTTCAATTTGAAAATTATTCTTTTGGGGTGAAGCATAATTTGAATTTGGTTTTTTTCGATGCTAATCCCAGTTATTTTATTCCTTATTGTTTCTCCAATAATCGGAGATGATGCTACGTTTACTTTTTCCATGTTGTTTTATTTTAACTATTACACTATAATTTAACTATTACACTATAATCTTCCGTTCAGTGTTTCATCCACTTCTTCATCCGATAGCTGCCCGGTGTGCTTATATCCTTTATTTAAGCCATATTTAAGTACCTTACGAACCTGTTCCTTTGTCATGGGTTTTCCTTTGTGTTCAAAGGCACGGTAACTTTTGTTTATTTGTTTCAGTGCTCCTATAATATCTGCGTTCATGGTTGTTTTAAAAATAATGCTTTTTTTACTTTTTCCAAATCCTTTTTATTGGGAGAACACCCCCTAAGTTTTCCGTTGTGTAGGTACCCGGTAAAACACACTCCTTGTTTGTATAGTTTTCTAATACTTTTATCTATCTCTTTCCACTTTAAAACATCTATTTTTATTTCAAATGTTGCCATGGAAATTCGCGTATCTGTAAGTTTTTAGGAAACTGATCAATGTTGCCACCCTTAAAATTATTCATATTGTGTTTTTTTGCATAACGGCTGCCCATCTGTTTTACAAATACGGGTATATTTTTTTGTTTACACAGGTTTACGATGCCGGCAATCCATTCGGCTTCGCAGTTTCGGAATTTGTTGTACGAACCCGATTCGCCACCCACAATTACCCAATGGAAAACATTGAGGGCGTTGCCTATTTTATCGCTTACCGATTCTAACAATGGCTCAATGCTAATGAATTTGTATTTTGCCGGTACGGTGGCTATTTCGCGGCTTCGTTTAATAATATCTGCGGCTGTTTCGCCACTGGTGCCAAGGTAAATATTATTGTAGCCGTTGCCCCAGTCGGGCGGTAAGCATTCGGGTATGCGGTGGGGGCGTTTGGTAAGTATTAAATAGCGATGCGGTGTTTTACGTATAATATCCCATGCTTCGTTTCGCCATGGGTCGGCTTCTTTAATAAAAAAATCGGAAATGCTGCATGTAAAAACATTATTTTGTTGTTTCCATTTTAATGGTGAAAAAAATGTTTTTTCGGAACTGCGAAAAACGTAGCTGAATTTTTTACCAAACCGTTCGGATAACCGTTCAGCATAGCAAAATTTACACCCTTGCGAAACTTTAAAACAACCTTGCCATGGGTTCCAGGTGGCATCGGTCCATTCTATATCTGATTGTTGCGCCATAAAAACAATAAGTGCATCGGGGTATGAGAGCAAAAGGACAAACCCACTTTGCCGCCATACCCCGTTTATTATGCAGCCCTTGCGTTAAATATTTTGTGAACGAATATTTTTATATCCTTAATAAGAGAAAGCAACCGGGTTTCTCTTCGTTTTTGCTGTTCTAAATCGAACTGGCGGGTTAAAATGTAGGGTTTCCACATAAAAATGTAACCGTTTTAATGAATATTATAAGGACAATCGTAGAACCTTGTTGTATTTTTGCTTAGTGCTTTCATAAATAAAATAAAAAAACAAACTTTGGCACGACAAATGTAAATTATTATATATATTTGCAGCACTTTCTATTCAAAATAGTTATTAACACTTCTACGTTTAATGCTATTTTGCCTATGAAAAAACAATCGTTTGGCGACATTGTTAAAAGGGCTTCCTTCACCGGAAGCCCTTTTTTGTTGTTGATAAATAGTTTATAAATGGTATAAATTAGTTTTTGCCGTATGCTAAAAATAATTATTATTGCAGTGAAAATTTGTTGCCAAATGAAAATACTAAGTGAAATTCTCGGATGGATTGCCGTATTGAATCTTGTTTTTTCCGTATTGTGCATGAAGGGTTTGTTGCCCGATGAATTCCTGCTGTATTCGATAGGATATTTTTTTGCCCATTATTTTTATTGCGGAATAAGAGAAGAAGGTATTTTTAGCCAAAAGAATTAATGAAGCCAAAACTAAAACTCACCTTTGCCGAAATAAGGGCTGTTTTTACTTATGCCGAATACATACGGGCTGTACTTAAAATAGAAAAAAGGATGGTGTGCAATAAAAACCTTTTCCGGCTTATCGAAATAAATACCGAAATAGAAGCCATAACCCAGGTGGAAAAGAAATTTTTAGTTGCTCTTACCGAAGAATCGTTTTCAAATAAAAAAACAAAAACAGTTGCCTTAAAACCGATTGAAGCATTAGTGTTGCTTAAATATCAAAATATTTATCATACCGATGTTGATTTTAACAGGCATGTGCTGGACCTGCACTTTCCGGAATTATGGAAAATGATGATGCGATGAAACTAAACACTAAAAAGCTCGGTAAAAAACAAGTGCTTGTTTTGCAGAGAATGGTAAGCGAGCAATTGGTGATACGATCTGTTAGTGATGCGCATGATGGCAGCGAAGATATAAACCTGCAAGATGAAGAAGGCGATAACCGAACTATGCCAAAAATAAGAACACTATCTCGCACATTTTTAAAGGGCCACCCACGGGCGGGAGAAAAAACATATTTTGTTGAACGATTTCTTTGTTCTGTGGGTATTGACTATACATAAACTTTGGTTCCCTGATAAATTTACAGGACAAATTATTTGCTGGAATAATTTGATTATTTATTAAAAATTTATTCCGGATTAAACTCTTTACCCGTGCGTATTTTATGCATATAAGCAACATCCCCGAATTCTTCTAATCCATAATCGTATTCGGTAACTCCTTGCTTTTTATCCTGTTTCATAAAATACCTGCGAAGCAATATTGCCGGCAATAAGCCAAAGCAATGGGCTTTTTCGGGGTTGCTTATCCATTCGTTTGTTACTTCATCCATGTTTACCCGTAAATACATTCCATCTGTAATTACACCCGAAATACCCTCAATGGGTTCGGCATAACGGTTTATTTTAACGCGAGTAATGTAATATTTTGCCCATAGCGTATGCCAGGCATATTTAATCCGGTTAATCATTTTGTTTCGTTTATTATGTTACAAATAAGTTTAATATCATCTTCGGTAAGCATGGGGTGGTTGGGTACATAAAATCCTTCATGATCAATAATAGACGTTTGCCTAAACTGTTGTTTTCCATATAAATTGTTAAAAAACGGCTGGCAACCCATCGAACCCGATACCAACGGGCGCACTTCAATATTGTTTTCGATAAGTTTACTAACTATTTTTTCGCGGTGCTGGCTTATAACCGGGTAGCCAAGGTTTGAAACAAAATCGCCTTCTTTATCCACCGGTTTCCAGAGGTTATCGTTCAGGTGCTTTTTATACAATAAATAATTTTCGTTTCGTTTTTTAACAATAGCATCGAGCTTATCTAACTGCCCAATGCCAATATATGCGCTTAAATCGGTGGAGCGAACATTAAAGCCGGTGGTGTAAAAGGTATATAAACTGTTGAAGCCCGAAATATTATGTAAGGTGCGGAGTTCCTGTTTTTTTGCATTGCTTAAATCGCGGTCCCACCCGTGGCTTCGGAGCATCTTCAGTGTGTTGTACAGTTCTTCGTCATCAGTAGTAACCATGCCACCTTCAATGGTGGATATAATGTGTCCGTAATAGGTGCTGCAACTTGCCATTAAGCCATAAGTTTCGAGATTATTTCCTTTATGCTTTGAACCCAGCCCTTCGCAGTTATCAACCAGCAACAAAACATCGTATTTTTTACATAGTGCCAATATTTCATCCATATCGGGCACCAACCCAAGTATAGACACCAGCAATAGTGCTGCCTGTTCGTATGATTTGAAAATAAATTCCAACTGTTTCAAATCTACCGATAAATTTTTATTGTTACAGTCCACCAATACCGGGTCTAAACCAAATTGAATAATGGGCGAAATATCGGTTATCCAGGAAAGTGCCGGAACCACTATTTTATCATTTTTAAGCCGATTGGTTGTAATGAGTGAATAAAGCATGAGCAGATTGGCCGAACTGCCACTGTTAACGAATACTGCATACTTTGAACCAACGGCTTTTGCCCATTGTGTTTCAAACTCAATGGTTTTTTCTCCTTTGGTGAGGCGTGGGTGTATTTTTAACCATTCGATTAACCGGTCGAAATCGTTTTTATCAATGGTGTCCTGGGCGAGTAAAATTTTTTTCATTAAATATGTATTGTTTTTGTTATTGAAATTATTTTTCTGTTTTTCTTTTGTTCGTAAATATCAACTCTTACAACTTCTGATACTAATATTAATTTTTGAAGTTTTTTAATACTATTTGAAAACTCCATTTTGCCTTGTTTTATACCATAAAACTTTACGAGAGCGCTGAATTTTTTCAGTTTTCATTTTGCAGTTTAATTATTTTTTCTTTTAATCCCCAAATACGCATACATCCTAACCGGGTTGCCTGTGCAATTTCTTCGGCACTCCATTTTTCATAATAGGGCCGTGGTATGGCCTGCCGTTTTATTTCGGCACTAATATATTCATCTGAATTATTTAATCGTTCGTATCTTTTACATACAATTATACCAATGTTTTCGGGAAGTTGAGCTGCACATAATTCATATAGTTTTTCTGGAACGGCAAAAAAAAGGTATTTTATTTTTTTATTATCGTGCTGATGCTTTTTTTTGAAATCTTTTAGTAAGTCGTATTTAGTTACTTTTATTTCTATTTCGGTAGCATATCCGCTTTGTGAAATTATAATCATATCGCACTCGTGCAAGCCAACACCCCAACTTAAATTCGGAATAATTACGTTTTGCCTGAAATTAAAATCACGAGCTATGGCAATTTCTATTTCGGTGCAATTTATTTTTTTTTGTAATTTCATTTTATTTGCACCAATCAATTTTGTTTTCAGTAATAAAATAATGGGCGTGATAGGGGTTTTCTCCAGAAAAATTTCCGATGGATGGTTTAAACGAAACCGTACCATTTAAATGTTTTGTTAATGTCCATTCACCGGGTATATTAAAAGGCAAAACAGTTTTTTCACCGCATCCGCAGGCGCAAAGGTGAATAGAGCAGTGAAATTCTTCCGAAATATAAACAAAGCCATGTTCTAATTTTTGTGGAATGTGCTCGCAGTATATTGGTTTTATTTCGGTTAGCCGTTCCATTTATTGCCGGTGTTTCGTATTGGTGGAATAGTGTTCGTAGGTTTTTTTTATTCCATCAAAAAGTGATGTAAATTTGAAATCGGGTAAGAGCTGGCGCAATACTCCATTATCGCAATCTTTGCGGTATTGCCCGTTAAGGTGTTTGTTGGTATATTTTATCTGAAGGTGCTCTGCCTCACATGCTTTTAATGCAATGCGGGCAATTTCATCAATGGTATAACATTCGTGGCTGCAAATATTAAAATTTGTAGTAATTCCGGTTTCTATACATCGCTTTATTATTTGTGCCAGATCGGGGGCGTATAAGAATTGCCGCAGTGGGGTACCATCGCCAAAAAGAGTAATGGAATCGCCATCGTAAATTTTTGTTTCCTCGATTTTTTTTATAAGTGCCGCTACATAATGTGAGTTTTTACCGTATTTATCGAATTCGCCATATAAATTGCATGGTATAAGATAGGAATATGCGGTATTGTGCTGCTTATTACAGGCATCAATATGTACGGCCACCATTCGCTTAGAATATCCATAAGAAAAGTTGGTGGCTGCCGGTACGCTTTCGTGCAACTGGGTTTCTTTAATGGGATAGGCGCTGGCTACATCGGGGTAGGCGCATGTGCTCAATATGGCAATAAGCCGTTTTACATTGTACCTACGGGCAAAATTAATAATGTTGGTGTTCATTAATACGTTATTCTCAAAGTGGTCGCAGGGGCGGGAAATGTTTTCGGTTATGCCACTTACTATGGCCGCACAATGCACCACCACATCGGGCGAATACCTATCGAACATCAGTTCGGTGTGCCGCAGGTTTGTTAAATCAAAATCTTTTGAACTAACATAAATGGCATTGGGCATTATTTGCTGTAACGATCGGCCTACAAGCCCGGTGCCTCCGGTAACGAGTATTTTCATTTTAATAGTTGTTTTTCTCTCATTTCATCAAGAGATTGTTCGTAGTTATTATATTCCTGCTGTTGTTGCGTTGCCCAGTTCACAAAATTATCAATACCATGGTTAATATTTACCTGTGGTTTAAAACCGAGTTTCGATATTTTGCTGATGTCGGCAAAATTATGGCGAATGTCGCCTGCCCTGGTTTCTCCGGTAATATTTATTGCAACATTTTTTTTAAGTTTTGATAATAAGATGTTGGCGACTGCCAAAACGGTTGTTCTGGTGCCGGTACCTACGTTAAATATTTTATTCTCCATTTCTTTGTTTTGTATGGAAAGCATTACGGCATCAACGGCATCGTCAATATAAATAAAATCGCGGGTCATTAATCCATCTTCAAAAATATGCAGTGGCTTATTGTTTAAAATGGCATTCGTAAAAATTGAAATGATACCTGTGTATGGGTTGTTTAGCGACTGCCCTGGTCCATATACGTTTTGAAAACGGAGAATTGTGTATGGAATTTTTGAAGAACGCGATAATAGTTGCTCCTGTGCTAATTTGGTGATTGCATATACGGATTGAGGATCTATTTCCGGCTGAGATTCAACCGATGGAAGTGGCTCTTTTTCTATCGTAGTAAATGCCTCGCCATAAACCGACCTGGAAGAAGCAAGAATAATTTTTTTTGCTTTTAATTGCCCGAATCCTATCATATCATTCATCATTGCCACCGGTATAATATTTTCCATACAATACTTTGTATTGTTGTACATGGATTCTCCTGTGCCCGTTTCGGCAGCAAGGTGAATAATTGCATCAAAATTAATATCGGGCAATTGCTTCCATGTATTAATATCGGTAATATCTCCCCTTATAAAAAAACATTTATCCCTTGCCATTATTTTTTTGTAGCCGAATGAGTTTTGTGGTTCGTTGCCATGAATTTTTGGCGATAAGTTATCAATTATATAAACATCGCCTTTCTTTGATAATCTTTCGCAAAGTGCCGAACCAATGAATCCTACGCCACCTGTTACAAGATAAGAATTGTGCTTTTTAATTAATAATCCCAATCGGTTTGGCCCGTAATCGGTTTGCGGCAAATCGTAAATGTGGGCAGCATAAATGTTTTCGTTTAAGTATTTTTTTTCTTCTTCGGTTAAAAATTCGCTGTTCAGTTTTTTTTTTTCAATATAATCCTGAATCATTTTAGCCGTGGTATTGCTGCGGCTTTCGTTTATATCCAATTTGTGCCCGTATAAATGTTTAAAATTGCCCCAAGGCCAGTATGAAGTATGTAAATCTTCAATAAAATACATGCAACCCGGGTTAAGGTATTTAAAAAGGATGCCAAAGCTCACTTGTTGTTGCTCCATCATGTGCCCGCCATCGTCAATAATCAAATCAACCATTCCTACCTTTTGCATTACCGTTAAGATGTCTCCGCGATATGCCTGATTTGCTTTGTGTGTAAAAACCCTGTCGTTATTATGCTGGCTGCAATCGTCAATATCTATGGCGTGTATGGTGGCATTAGGAAAATAATCGTACCACATTTTAAGCGATGCACCGGACCCAACGCCTATTTCGAGTATATTTAATTTTTCGTTGCGAAAATTTTCAAATAACTGGTGATATACGGTAGTGTAATGTAGGCGGGGGCCATGGTTGCCTTCGTAAATAATTTTTGTTCCTTTATCCGAAGCATATTTATTGGCCAGTTTACTCAACGGATTTTCATATAGTTCATTTTGCCTCCTTTCGTAAAAAAACGGCATGTTATGTTTTTTCTCGAAATACAGGAATTCTTCTTTTTCTTTTTCCCTTGTAATGGAATTTGTAACCTGACCTTTGTGCATCCTAATAATTATATGGATATCGGTAAATATAACCGGTGAACCGTATTTTTTTTGTAAGCAATGGTGAATATCGAGGTCGTTAATTACAACAAGGTTTTCGTCAAAATAATTATTTTCATTTATAAAAAATGATACGCTGGGGCATCCAATCTGTGTTTCGGAAGGAATTACGTTCCTGCCGTATCTGTTTTCTTCTTCGTAAAAATGAAAATATCCATAGGCACCCCATTTTAAACCATGCATTACATCCAATTTTTTATAAAACAATTCAATGGCATGAGGGCTATTGAACATATCATCCATGTGCATTATTTTTATGAAACTGCCAGTGGCCTTTGAAATTCCATAGTTGGCATTGATGCTGGCATTGCCACGCCCGATATGATTTGTGAAATATTGGATGTTAAATTTATCTTTCCATTGCAAAACAACATCGTAAATTAAACTTGTTTCGGAATGATCGGAAACAACTATTTCAAAATTTTTATTTGTTTGTATCTCAATTGATTTAAACAAATCGGTTAAAAATGATGGGCCACGGCCTCCTGCTTCGTAGGTGGGTATTACTATGGATAATTTGTTATTCATTTTCAATGTCTTTTTTAAACTGGTCCATTATTGCCTGGTCGTA
>Ga0209727_1001895_pt1 | contig 16024 bp, 18 predicted proteins | sample RifGroC1_FD_183995 | JGI IMG/M metagenome (GOLD analysis project Ga0209727, IMG submission 183995) | Groundwater microbial communities from Rifle, Colorado, USA - Groundwater C1 (SPAdes) (version 2) | ecosystem: Environmental > Aquatic > Deep subsurface > Groundwater | place: Rifle, Colorado...
CGCCTCTCTGCGCGGAGGGCTTTCTGTAGCGTTTTCGTGAGGAGCCAGGACGGCGACGAGCGAAAGCGCGTACAGAAACCGCACCCCTCTTTTGAGCGTCCCCCTCCCGGATTACCATAGGTTCCTTCGCGGGGAGTAAGCCTAGGGGGGTCGAGTAGACCGGGGGAATCGCACCCCCAGCCTCTCACAGAACCGTACGTGACAGTCTCCCGTCATACGGCTCTTCTCATTCAACCAACTGGGATCAAGCGCCATTCCCATAGTACAAATAGGTGCGGCCGACTCTTTGCGATGCTGACAATGAAGCGTGAGGCTCCCTTCCAGCTTCTGTAAAACCGCTTGTATCTGCGCATAGCCCATCGTACCAAACCTTTCTGAAACATCCAGAACACGCCATTGAGTTCCGAAATCCTGAACCGGCCGTAGTATTCAACCCACCCACGGAGGATCATAGTGAACCTCTCAGAGAGTTTATCGATGTCACACATAACAGACCGGTGTACACGCCAACCGCGAATCGTTTCCTTGATCGCCTTTTCTGATTTCTTACTGATAGCCGGGGTGAACGACACAACATATTTACCACTCTTCCACCGAGATATCCTCGTTTTAAAGGTATACCCCAGGAAGTCAAACTCGGTCGTGCCATAGTCCTCTTTCCGATTCCGGTCCTTACAGTAAACGACTTTAGTCTTATCAGGATGTACGGCCAGTTTACAGTCCGCAAGCCGTCGCTTAATCTCGTCGTGCAACTGCTCTGCTTCTGCCTGCGTCTTACAATGTATGACGATATCGTCGGCGTACCGTTCAAACGGATTGCCGGCATGTGTCCTCGCCATCCATGCGTCGAAGGCATAATGCAGATACAGGTTTGCCAAGAGCGGACTAATGACACCTCCTTGCGGAGTTCCCATCGTCCTCTCATAGCGCTCCCCTGTATCGTCCTGTGCGGGAGCCTTCAGCCATCGTTCGATATAGAGCCTGATCCAGGCAGGCGGTTTGTGATGATCCACTGCTTTCAGCAGAAGCTCATGATCGATGGTGTCGAAGAATCCCTTGATGTCCAGATCGATGACCCAATCATACTCCCAACACCGTTGCCTCGCCACCGCTAGCGCTTGGTGCGCTGACCTTCCCGGCCGATACCCGTAGGAATCGGCGTGGAAGCACGGTTCCAGCTTCGGTTCGAGAATCAATCGCGCCGTCATTTGGGCAATTCGATCCGTGACCGTCGGTATGCCCAACGGTCGCGTCCCTCCACTTTTCTTCGGTATGTCCACGCGCCTGACGGCTTGAGGGAAGTAACTGCCGGACGACATCCGGTTCCAGAGCTTGTAGAGATTGTCCGCGAGTTTCTCGTCGAACTCATCCAGCGTCTGACCGTCGATACCGGCTGCACCTCTGTTTTTCCGCACCAGCTGGTAGGCTTGCCAAAGCGTCCGCTTCGGAACCTCGTATGGTTTTGCCGTTCCCGTAGAGTTCCTCCCGTTTCCGGTTGTCTCCCGGAAAGACATAAATGAGTCGGCCCCTTCGCTCCGCACCCATTACAGGCGCTTCATCGCTACTACGAGCCGATCCGTCCCTGTGCCCCGTATCGGTACTTTCCCTCTCGACGGTTGGTCCGCTTGAGGTTTTCCCTTCGCATCGGGACGACAGGTTCCCACGTTCCGTGTTACAGCCAACTGTCGCTTCGCGCCGCCTCTATGCCGGAGGTCGCATGCCCAGTAATCAGGTTTCTGGCATGCTTTGTCCCGATCTCGACCCTGGAGCTCGGTTTCGACCTCATGTTCCCCTATCGACACCTCATCAGCGGTTCACTTTCGTTCGCCTCTCAACAGCATACCTTTCCACCTCAAGGGTGGTCTTTTCCGAAACGCTCACTACCACGACTCTTAACCGCAGCAGCTTTCGGTGGTTTGAGACCTGCTCCTGCAAGCCGATCCCGAGGTCCGACCCCGGCAGTAACCGGAATTTCCTCATCTGTAACACAGTTTCAGCACTTAGCTTTTCGAACATATGAAAAGCGCCTTTTACGTGGCGCACTGGGTCCGGGAGGGGGAGCGGCAAGAGGGGTGCGGGCAGGCCGGAGCGCAGGCGCCAAACTGAGCGTCGAGTCCGTAGCCTGTTTTCCCGTTTTCCTTTTCAGGCCAGGCCACTCGATGTGGTCTGACCTGAATCGTCCTTCCCTATCGAAAAAACACAGGAATAACCCCTCAGGGAGTTGCAACCGATGTCTTTTCAAATTCAAGACCTGTTAACTTCTCTTTTTGTATTGATTTTTTAAGAGTACCACTCACATAAATTTCAGAAGTGATTTTCCATAAATTATGTGATGATGGTTGATGAAAAACAGAATACTTACTGATTTTCGAAAGAGAAAAAACCGGCCTGATTACCATATCAGTTCCTTGAATAAATAAAGTCTTTTGAATATCTAGAACATCCAGCATTTCAGCAAATCGAGGTATGAAATATATACGTTTGTCGTCATACCTTTTTACTATTACGCTTATCCAATCTATTCCTTCATTTCCCGTGAGGTTTTTTTCAAAAATAAATTTCAAGCTAGTAGACATCAATGGCCAGGCAAGGCTATTTGGTAGATAGTCCTGCCATATCTCCTGCAAATCAGATAGATTATGACTTTCAATCAAACCCTCCTTGTCAACCGTCAACTTTACTAAATCTAACTCAAATGGCATTTCTTTAACATTGTCTAATTCATTAATTAGCTCATGAGCCAGCTTAGTCCCTTTTGGAGCGAAAGCGCTTGCTACCTTTATACTATTCCTAGCACTCATCAAATAATAGCTTTCCATAATCACCATCCTGCCTTTCGCAATAGATTAGGATTCTGAAGCACAGGCTGTATCACATTTTGATTAAACAACTGTAAAAAAGTGGCCTGATTGCCACCTGCACTTGCAGCAGCACTTCTCATGCCGCGTAAAACGAACTGGTGATATGCATTCGGATGTCGTCCTAAATGTGGCATCAAGGCTCGGTTCCATGCTCCATCTAAGCTTAAATTAAATTGATTAGCTATAGATTCCATTTGTCTTGTATAAACGCTGTTCTTGTTAGTAGCGAAGTGGTGAATCTGCTGTGGTAGTGTTCTTGCCCCATTCCCAGCAGCACTTAGCATCGAAAAACCAAAACGAATCAAACTAGCAACTGCTATAACCTCATGCGATGCATCAACTAACCCTAACTGGTCACCACCAACGCATTGCATATTTCCATCAAATCTGAGCGTATTTCCACCAGTTGTCGTGATAGTATAACCATCTCCAGTTTGTTCTATTGAAGCAATCTGACTCGGTGCTATCGGAACTGCCTGGCCATCTTGGTCGTTGAAAAAGTTTGCACGATACCATGGATTTTGATTTTGATTATTCGCGGATGCAAATTCAGCAATAACTCTACGCAGTATTTTTTCTTGAATTCTTGCTTGCCGTGATAAACCTAAATCTTGAGAGTTGTTAGCTTGTCCCCTTATGTTACTTGATACACTTGGAGCCCGATTAATTCGGTTGGTTGTTGATGTTACAATTTCATTATTTTTCTGCTCATCTGCACTTGATGACGAACTAGTTATATTTGCATCTTTTACTAGGTCGTTAAGCGGGTCAATTACCGGCGTACCACCTGTACCCTTCGGAACAACTCCAAGCCCACTCGGATCTGTATATACCAACGGCGAGTTGTTACAATAAACATACCAATTGACGCCATCCCTAACCGGGTCCTCGGTGATGAATCTACCCAGTTCCGGGTCATACCAGCGGGCATTGTAATAATAGATGCCTTCGCGATGTTTGGCCGTTGCCATCCATAAGCGGGGGTAAAAAACAGCGTGCGAATAGCTCCCCGGCGTTGTCAAAGATCGCATATAGCCGTCGCCTATCGCGCCAACTGGCTATAGTTGCAGTTTACTGCCTTTTCTTCCCCCGCGCAAGCCTTTTTTGAAGCAGCTTCTTGAGAGGTTCTATGATAGTAGCCAACCGGGCACGATAGGCGTCATCGACGTGCCGCAGGAGGTCATGCTCCCGTGGATGATACTTCAAATAGACCCGCCGTAAGTTTTCTGGCTGCTCCTTGGTATAGTGGACGGTGGATTGGACCGAGTCATGCCCCAACAGTTCCTGGACATAGCGCAGGTCAGCTCCCCGGCCAATCAAGTGCGTAGCGCAGGCATGCCGCAGTGAATGCACCGACAGGCCGCGTCGATCAAAGCCTGCTTCCGCAATCCGAAGCTTGAAGCGTTTATTGATGGCAACCGACGTCCAGTCACCACCGGAAGCACTACGGAAGATGCGCTGCCAGGCCGGGCGATGGTTGCAGTAGCGATCCAGCAAGCGGCTGGCGGTGGCCGTCACCGGCACCACGCGATCCTTGGAGAACTTGGCCTGGGTCACCCGTAAGAGCCGCGTCATGCGGTCATAGTCGCCAACCAGCAGGCGGGCGGCCTCCCCTGCCCGTAGGCCGGATGAATAGATCAGCTCAAAAAGTACCCGGTCACGCAGTCCCAAGCGCGAGTCGTCGCGTATAGAATCCAGGAAGTGGGCGGCCTCCTCCTCGGTCAGGCTCGGCTTCGTCCGCTCCGGGATGGTATCGAGCAGGCGTAACCGGTGCATGGGATGGGCCAGAATGCGACGGCGTTCCAAAAGTGAAGTAAAGAACAGGCGCACGACGCGCAACAAAGACAGCCGATAACGGGGACCAAGCGGCTGGCCGGTGCGGCGGTGCGGCCGGGTACGCACGTAGTCAGCATACGCAAGGATATGTTCGCGGCGAACCGCACGCAGATCCTCAAGGTCGGTCGCGCTTGCCAGCCAATTGCCGAAATACTGAAGCGAATAGCCAGCAGCCGCGATTGTCCGCAGGTGCCGACCGGACTCGGCCAGGTAGCTTATGAATTCCGCGTAGGCCAGGGCAAATGTTAGGCTCATGCTTCAGGCTCGCGGGTGGCAGGTATCGAGGGTGGCGCGCACCGTCTCGACGTCGACCTTGGTGTAGAGTTCGGTGTCTTTGATCGAGGCGTGTCCGAGGATCGCCTGGATATGCCGGAGGTTGCAGCCAGCGCGCAACAGGTGATAGCCCAAAGCATGGCGGAAGCCGTGCGTCGTCAGGCGTTGGCCACCGAGGCGCGCTGTCGCGGCGGCCAGCGACTCGTTCTGCACATGACCTAGCCGATCCGCACAGGACATGAATAAACTATCAGGATTGATCTGGTGCTGGCTGTTGCACAGAAGCGGCCGTAACTGCGTGCAGTATAATTCAAGCACGTCGCGGGCGTAGTCATTGAGGAAGGCCAGGCGATTGGAGCCTTTCTTGCCATCGCGCACCTGGATCATGGCGCGGTCAAAGTCGATGTCCTCTACTCTCAGGGCCGCCACCTCGGCGATGCGCAGACCCGAGGCATACTGGAGTTCGGCGATTACGTGCGTCAGGTAGTGGCGTTCGCGGTGCTTAAGGTGGCCTACTTCCGGCCACTGCGCTAAATCCGCCAAGAGCGTTTCCAGTTCCGTTTCCTTGGGCACCAGTTGGAGCAAGCGGCGCTCCGGCTGCACCCGGCGGATAACAGCGAAGGGATTGTCCAGCGCCAGGCCGGCGTCAAAAAGCCAGGTGGTGAAGGTATTGGCCGCCACCACGTAGCTACACACCGTGCGCTTGCTTAAGGCCTGCGTGGTGCGCTCGCTGACGCGGGACAGGTGATAGCCCTGATAGGCATAGGCGTCGATCAAGCTGGTGCGCTCCGCTTGGACGCCGCGCTCATCCATGAAGGCTAGAAAGGTGCGCACGCGGGAGCGCAGATTCTTGTAGCAGCGCTGACGGCGGCCAGCCTGGGCCTGCTCATAAAGGAAGCGCTCCAACAGGGCACTCGATTCGGGAGTCAGGTTATTTGGCCATACCCTCTGCCCGGATTCTACTGACCCACTTTGAGGGCACTTATCCAGTAAGGAATTAGATGCTAAAAGTGGGTCTGACCCACTTTTGACCCAGTCTGACCCACTTGCCCTACTTCTTTCTTCTAGTTGCCTTTTTTCTTGTTTTTCAGGGTAGTGCTTTTTTTGCCATACCCTCTGGCCAGATTCTAGCGACCCACTTTTTTTAGTGTTATACAGCATAGAATTAACCCTGCCCAAGTGGGTCTGACCCACTCGTGACCCAGTCTGACCCACTTGCCCCACTTTGGCTTAAAGCCAGCTGTCCAGCCAGCTCCTCGGGGCTGACCAAGGCCGACAGGTCGACCAGTTCAAGGGCTTCGTCGCGCATCAGCCGGTAGCCGCGCCGGGCACCGCGCGAAGCCAGGCCGGTGGAAATCAGGAATTCATACTCCACTAAGGTGCGCATGGTACGCTTTACGTTCATGTGCGACAAGCCGGTAGCCTCGCGGATTTCGCGCTGGCTGACTTCGCAGTCCAATACCCCGAGGTCGTGGCGCTCGGCCTTGGCTTGGATGAGGCTCCGGATAGCCGCGTAGAGCGCTTCGGCGGCGGCCGGGAAGTTGGAGAGCGTCAGGGGCAGGATGGCCTTCATGATGCGCCAGGCGATGCGATAGTCCACCACGTCGCAGACGATGTAGCGCTGACCGCCAGCGTGCTCCAGAATCTGTTTCTGGCACTGACGCAGGAAGGCCACGCAGGCGATGAGATCCAGGAAGCGCTCGTTGTCCCGCCGGGTGCGCATCAGGCGGGAAGGAAAGTTCACCAAGTGGGCGAACGGGTTGACGATGGCCACCTTTTCAAGCAGGCGCTGGGCGGCTTTGTGCCGGGCGATGATAGCCGCCTTTGTCTCGCCCTGGTTGGACAGGCGCTCCAGCGAATACTTGCGGCGCTGCGAATCGTGGATGGCCTTGGTCTGGGCTTCCGTCTCGTCGGCCGCCACCACGAAGGAGCGGCTGGCGTTTTCCGGGTTCACGTCGACACTGGTGGTGCTCATCACCATCGAGACGATGACGTCCTTGCGTACCAGCTTGCTGGTCATTTCGCCGGTCTTCTCGTCCTTCATGGTGACCAAGCGCGCCAGCTCCTTGGCCGACAGCATTTCGCGCAGTTGGTGCTCGACCGACTCGGAGTGCACCGCCTCGCCCATAATCAGAAACTTGTGCAGCAAGGCGTCATCCGGCAGGTAGTTAAGCGCTTGGTCGGACAAGCTGGTCATGGATACAACCTCCTCCTCGGGCATGAGCTTCTTGACCGTATCAATAAGATAACTTTTTCCGGCGGCCGACTGGCTACTGACGATTACCGAGACCGGATCATCGAGCTTACGGCTACTGGCCGCCAGGTACACGAGCAACTTGTTGACGTCTTCGCCGACATACCCGAGGCTGGAGAGGTCGTCGATGATGCGCTCAAAGAGCGCCGGGTCTGACAGGAACTGGAGAGCTATTATCCGATCTGTTGGGCTAACCTCGACCTTAGCCTCATCGCTAGACAGCAAAGCCCGAGCGCGATCGGCCTCCAACTGCTCCAGCATGAGTAAGAGGTCGGCCTCCACCCGAGAAACCTCCAGCCCGATACTGCCGCCGGCCTGGGCGAAGCTGGCGCGGGAGCGGCCGGAGTACAGGTCAACCGTGTCGACGATGGTGCGGCCGCCGGCTTCCATGCGCACGCCGACGCGCAAGGCAGCCTGGAAACTGTCGCGCACGCCGGACAGGCGGTAGGTGACACCCGCGCGCGCAAAGATCACCTTTCCGCCCTGGCGCTTCATGCTCAGGTCATCCAGCCCGCTCGAAGGCAGCGTCTCAAGCGGTGCCGCCTGTACCAGGGCATTAACGGTTGCACCCGTTCCGCCGCCAGTCAGGAAGTCGTTCCAATCCTTGCCGATGGGACTCTCGATGCGTTTGATGGAAAAGCCCAAGCCAAGGAGGCGCTCGGCCAAGTCTTGCGTGCCCCGCCGGCCGCTGTCGTCAGCGTCAAAGGCCAGTACCACGCACTCGACGCGCTCGGCTTTCAGGAGGGCCTCGTGGGCGGCCGTGAAGCCGTTCACGCCGTAGCAGGGCATGACGTTCATGACTCCCAGAGCGTAGAGCGACACGGCGTCAAGGACGGCCTCGGTCAGGATAAGCTGGTCGCGGTAGACGCTGGCGGCCGCTCGGTTACACAGGCCCTTATGGCCACCCTTCAAGTACAAGTGCTCGGGCTTCGAGCCGTCGATCTTGCGGCCATAGAAGCCGACGATCTGCTGCTGTTCATCGGTTAGCGGTACGACGATACAGCGCTCGAAGTGCTCGTGTCCCTGTGCCGAAAAGAAGCCGAGTGCCGTCAGCGCTGAGGCCTGCTCGTCCGACAGGCGCTGGCGCAGGCTGCCATCGGCGTAGCCTAATCCAAAGCTGGTATGCAGCTCGGGTACATCGAGGCCGCGGCTAGAAAGGTACGCGCGGGCTACAGGATCGGCCCGAAGCGTCGACTGGTAGTGCGCGTCAACATCGGCCAGGTCGACTAGGCTAGCCGCTCCAGCTGAGGTCGGTGTAACCTTCAGCACGGCGGCTGGGGCGACCGCTACAACCGCCGGCTGGACGCGCTCAGCCTGCGGGCGTTCAGCCGGCGCAGGCTCAAGACGAGGAGCTGCCGGCAACGACCCGGCGATACCCTTCAAGTAGGCCAAGGCGCCCTTGAAGTCGAGGCCGCGCGTCTTCTGGACCAGGCTGAAGGCGTCGCCGGATTCGCCACAGCCAAAGCAGTTATACAAACCTTTCTCGCGGTTGACCGACAGGGAGGGCGTGCTATCCTCATGCCAGGGACACAGGCCAACGTAGCCAGACCCTTTATGGGCAAGCGATACCCCGAAGGAACTGAACAAGGCCACGATGTCGATGGAAGCCTTGAGTCGATCCTTCTCTAGCTCTTCCAGAATAGGAGCAACCTGCAAGGTCTTCCGGCCGGAGAGCTTGTCTTTACTCATAAAGCAAGCCTGATTAAAAGTTCATCGACCAAGGCATTGATCTCGCTGGCTACCTTGGTCGCCTCCTCCACCACGGCCGTCCGACTGGCAATGGCTTCCTCAATCTTGATAGTCCGACTGACCACCGTGGCGAAGACGGCCTCTCCGAAGCCCTCGGCGATCTCGGCTTTGATCTGTCGGGAAATGATCGGCCCGGACAAGTAGTCATTAAGGACGACGCCTAAAAGCTCTAACGCCGGATTCAGGCTCTTCTTGACCTTGGCTACCGAGGCCAAAAGGTCGTTGGTGCCTTGGAGGGAATACAAGGCCGGCCGGAGCGGGATCAGAAAACTGTCGGCGGCCACCAGGCCGTTGAGGGTCATGACGCTTAACGATGGCGGCGAGTCGATCAGCACCAGGTCGAAGCCCTCGACGCCCTCCAGCACTTGGGTAAGCTTCTGATAGGCGTCCACCTCCCCCAAGTAGCGCTTCTCCAGAGCCGCCAGCCGACTGTCGCCAGCGACTAAGGACAGGCAATCGCGCACGGTTGTCAGCTGTAAGCCGTCGCCTTCTAAGGCTTCATACAAGCCGGCGTGCTCGCCGTCCACCAGGCTCTTGGTAAGGTTTCCCTGCGGATCACTGTCGATCAAGAGGACGTGCTTGCCCCGACTAGCGAGGGCCAAGCCGATTTCCCTTGTCAGGGTAGTCTTGCCGACGCCGCCTTTTTGGTTCGTGAAGATGATGGTTTTCATGAGTGGGCCTCGCACGCCTGGGCGTCGACCGTGGCCATGATGGCCGCAAAGGCGGTGGGCAGGTGCTGCAAGTTAACCGAGCCATGGCGTATGAAGTTTTGGTGATCGAGGTCAATGCCCTCGCCTTCCAGCGTGACGCACAGTTCCTCGATGCCATAGGGCCAGGTAGACTGCTGGCCCACCGCCACAATCCGGTGATGGCAGGTTTCCAGAAGGTAAAGCACCTCGGCCAGGTTGGAGGTGGACACCCGTACAACCGCCGCCTTCATAGCTCCCCCTTGCGAGCGGCGCGGCGCTCCCGGTCGAAGCTCTTCTTGGCCAAGTGGACATAGCCATTGACTTGGCCATAGGCCTGCCGGAACTCATGCAAATTCGCTTGCGCCATCCGCTCCCGAAACGCTTCCTTGGCCCAGGCTAGGCACTCGCCAGAAAAGTACAGCCGGCAGGAGAGCGAGTCAGACAGCGGGATGCAGCTGACCTCATCCAGGATGCAGCCGGACATGAGAAGCCAGGCGGCCTCATACAAGTCAGTGACAATGACGGGTTGTTCTGGATGGGAAATCTTTTTCATACAGCCTCCTTGTAGAAAAGAAGGAGACCTTTCGCATTCGGCGTGCCGTATGGTATACTGGTAGGTACATCATGACGAGGTCTCCTCGTTGTGGTTCGGCCCGCTTTCCTGTGCAACCGCCAAGAAGTCCAGGATAGCGGGTCTCTTTTTGCCCTACGCGGAAAACCGTGTCAAGGGCAACTAGTGTATATAGTTGCACGATTCTTGTGCATTGTCAATATCTAATGGTATCCTTTTCACGTGACGCAGAAACCAATATCGGCTTTTTCTCAGAACCTCGCCCGAATCCGCAAGCAGCGGGGGCTTTCCCAGGCAGATTTAGCAGAACGTGCTGGACTAAGCCGCAGAATGATTAATCATTACGAAACCCAGGCCGTGCAGCCGCCTATCGACAAAATTGAGGCCATTGCCGAAGCTCTCGGTATAAAGCCGTCGCAGCTACTCGATCAATCTCCCAAGGTGACAGATAGAGACGCCGCCATCGACCTTACGGGAATTGATCCGCGCAGTGTGAAAAAATTGAAGGATATTCTTTCTCTTCCAGCTAGAGATCGTAACGTATTGTATCGCATGCTCAATGAGCTTTTACGAAAGCACCAGCTTGAACAACGCGAGCAAAAATAAAATGAAAAAAAATACAGGTTATAAGGATCAACACATTTGCTATAATCCGACAAATGTAATAAGGGTTCGAATGATTAAGCATGAGCCTATAGCGCAATATCCAGACTGTAGGGCCTCCCAGCATGGTTGATCCATTTCTTGGCGGGGATATTCAAATTGTAGAGTCTCTTAAAAAAGGGAACAAGAATGGCATCGAGTTCCTACTTAGGAAGTATGGGAAAGCAATTGTATCTATTGCCACTAAAAAGCATGGACTTTCCTTTGAAGACGCCGAAGAACTTATGAGTGACATAATAATGGAAATAGCCAAGAAGATTGATACCTTTGACCAATCAAAAGGTTCACTCCACGCCTGGATTGGTAGTATAGCTCATCGCAGAGCGATTGATCATTTTCGCAAAATGGAGAAAAAGTTAATAGAACAGACGATGTCAGACGACTGGTGGTTGTTCGTTGGACAATCTGACGATCCCCTCGATCACGAAAGCGATCAGTCTCTCGATGCTACCGGAAAGGCGAGTATTGAGTCGATCATGTCCCATCTCAATGACAGGGAACAAGCATTGTTAAAACTTAGGGCAGAAAACCATTCTCTCGATGATATTGCTAACATGCTCAATATGGAAAAAAATGCCGTGTCGGTTGCTCACTATCGCGCCAAGCAGCATTTTATAAAACTGTGGGGAACAACCGAGATAGTGAATGTGCGCGGGTCGGTGGGAGCATAGACGTGGAAGAGAATGATACTATCGACAAGTTGCTTTCTCAGTATTTCTCCTCCAAACGGGAGGAAACGCTTACTCACCGCTTCATTCAAATACGTGCGCTTCAAGATGCGACCAAACAAATATCAACCGAAGCGAGTACTCTCTGGAGAGTCGTCCTTGAAGCCCTTAAAGTAGCACGGGTTGATCCGAAAGACTTAGCATTACTCGCTGATATTAGCGATGAGGAAGCTCAGTATATTGTCGCTAAGGTTCAGCCAGAGCCTTTTGGCCTCCCCGCCCGGGCGGTTGCGCACCTTTTAATTACCCTTAAGCTTTCAATAAAAAAACTTGAAACATTATTGATAAATGCTTTGCTAGCGCAAAACTCTTCGAAAAAAATACAACGCACAGTCGCGCGATCATCAGACCCCCTAGGCAATAGAGAGAGAGCTCGCGCAATTCAAGATGGTATAAACGCCGTCTTTATTCAAATTCACAATGAACAAAGCGCGCCGCAAAGTGATGAAAAAGCGGCGTGTACCAAAGAAGACCAAACCAAACTTTCAGCATACTTGTCATTAGTCATTGCAGAATTAAAAAGAAACGAAGCAGATTATCTGCTTTCATAAGGCACGCGTCGCGATCAAGCGGATCGTAATTACCTCAGCGCTCACATTGAATAAGGTTGCAAGTACTCCGATGTCCGGCGTCTTTAAAAAATGCTTTTTCAATTGAGCGAGCGGCACCAATAGTTCTCCCGCAAATTCATTGGCTTCTGCTTCTTCTATGGCATTGTTCTTAGTAAGATCAGCTGCTTCTGGGGGATTATCGATCGTCACATCTTCCCGGCCATATGAACGAGTATGCCCAAGAACTGAATGCCCAAGTTCGTGCGCGAGCGAAAAGCGTTTCCTATGAAGATGATGACTTGCATTCACGGCGGCGTACTTTTTACTTTCTTGCTCAATGCATAGTGCAGACAGACTAGCAGGAAAATTTTTCACTTCGATATAATGAAAGCCGAGAAACACGCAGACCTTCTCAAGATCGACCGGAACAACAATCTGCCCTGCAGCCTTTAATATCTTCCGTGCCTTCTCGCGAACAAATCCTATCCTTCCAGGCATATCCTCACCTCCTGTAATGTATTTTCGAATTATACATTACAGGGAAGCTTTAAGCATCCCTAACCTTCACTATGAGAGGATTTTATGGCAGAACGAAAGACAACCCATGTCGTGCATAACCAAGAAGGCGGTTGGGATATCAAGCAAGGAGGCGGGAAACGTTCTTCAGGCCACTTTGGGACCAAGCAAGACGCTACCGACCGCGCACGCGAAATTAGCCGCAACATCGGCAGCGAACTTTACATTCACAACCAAGATGGCACGATTGGGCAGAAGGACAGCCATGGTGGCGATTCCTTTCCCCCGAAAGGCTAAACAAAAGGAGAAAAAACATGGCAAAATGGGCAGACTATCTCGTCTCAGCGGTCCGGTACGAATCTTCAGCGACTGGCCGGCACATTTCACATCTCCGCATCCACGAGGACGGAGATGAAATGGTAGGAACGGCTATAACCTGGACCAAAAACCAGGTGGCAACCTCTATCAATAGCGGTCAACGCTTCAAGACCATCTACAAGAATCCGGCCGACCGATGGCGGATGGGTGAGGATATTCGAGTCATTATTATCGATAATGAGTACTTCCTCAGAACGGACGCAAACCGGGTGAAAGCAGACAACCTCGGCGAACTCCCCGAATTCTGATGTTCTGCACTCATGGCTGGTATGAAGGCAGCGCTTAAGGTAGGCAGAGCCTAAGGTTCAGTCTACCTTTTTTCAAACTTCTTGTGCCGCTGGTAAAAAGATATAAAGTAGGCAATCGTATGGAAAGACCACCTAATAGCCGGCACAGCTCAGGCCTACCGGCGGTGACCCGGAGGTTTGCACCTCCAGGTAGAGTACATTCAGAAACCGGAATAAGTCCGGTTTGTTGTTTCTTGCCAGTCCATGCACTATACTCCAGACCATGCAGAAGCAATTTGCCGTCTTGGAAGTACGCAAGATCAAGGATCAGGGCACCCTCAACCGGGCCATGCAGCACAATACCCGGCTCATAAAGCAAGACCATTGTGACCAGAAACGCGAGTATCTGAATCACTATAGCCGGAATCTGGACGATGTCATGGCGCTGTACCAGGAAAAACTACCCGCAAAAGTCCGTTCCAACGCCGTGCACGTCGTCGAGTTCGTCGTCTCGGCCTCAGAAGACAAACTCAGCAAGATCGACTATATCGCCTACTTCAAGGCTGCGACGACCTGGCTGTCTGACAAGCTGGGCGGCCAGAAAAATCGGCTGGGTTACTTTATTCACGAGGACGAAGATAACCCGCATCTGCATGTCCTGGTCATGCCGCTCCATGAAGGCAAGCTCACCTACAACCGCTACTTGGGTGGCAATAAGTACCAACTCCGTACCTTACAGAGTGATTTCGCCAATGAAGTGGGCCAGCCTTTTGGTCTGGAGCGCGGTATCATGAACGCAGGCTCAAAAAAACGCAGCTTCCACACTTACAACAGTTTGGTGCATGCCCCTATCCCCAAGCTACCGATCATGGAGCTCCCACAGATCTCCTTCTTATTCTTGAGAGATCCCAAGGAATATGCCAAGGAGACGCTTGAGAAATATATCGAAACAATCCAACCGATGGTGACGCTGTTGACCCAAAAAGCGCGGCTGGCTGAATTCCAGGAAGAAGAGATCCAGAAGTTAAAACGAGAGAACTCGGCCCGCGCAGAAATAATTGCACAAAAAAACCGGACAATTGCGGCCTTCCAGAACATGATCCTGGAAGGCGGCTCCAAGCTGGAGCAGTATCGCATCCAGATTAAGGAAGTTCTTGAAGGCCAGCGAGCGAGTCCCAAGCCATCACGAGACAAGCCGCCAACTTCATTTGAGCGTTGACGGAACAAACGAGTAGAACCACCCGTCGCCTCGAAGTCCAGCCTTCCGCCATCCCTGGCTCCAGGCTTCGACAGAACGCGGGTTATGCGCAGTACGCCATCCTGGCGTACTGTCCGTTTTGCAGCGCCAAGCGCTGCGTCACCGCATAACCTGCGCTCTGTCGCCTTCGAGGCGGCTTGCACCGTGGTTAGCTGGATGCTGATTTGTGGACTCAGCCACCACAAGACAAGACGTCTGATTCAAATAAGCTCTGACAGGCAGATTTAAGTGCCAGATACCATCCGCATAGCTATTGATTGTCTTGCGGTCAAATCCAAGGTTCAAAGCGATCGCCCGGCTGGATAAGCCGGCCCGCCTTCAATTGTGTCCATACGACGCCCAATTGTTCTACTGTTATCTGTTGATCTTTTTACTGATTATAGTACAAGGACTGGATACCCTAGCGCGAGTGGCCCACTATCGTGACCCGAGTGGCCCAATAAGCTGCTCCAGTCAGCCTTGCGGCTGGACTAGTATCCTGCTCCTTACGCTCTTAAAGCGGCGGACTATCGTGCCCTTGGACACTTTAAAGAATCCATCAATTTTTTTATCTCCTAGTCCGTCGCAAATACGATTATCCGGCGAGGCGCATATGGCGCGATGCCTGCCGAGGGGCGAAACGACAATGGCAGAAATCATGCTATAGCCAAGTCCGGGTGAAGCGATTTTTCTACGTTTCTTTAATAATTTTACAAATCACATCATGCTTAATTCTTACTGTTTCAGCAATATCGTATCTAGCATTTTTAATGACGTTATTTATTTTAGTATTTACATCATCCTCAAATTGAAGATATTCTGGTGGCCAATTATTAATCATAATCAAATAGTCATCAAATATTGCACTGATTCTACTTTGAAATTCTGCTGAAAGCTTTTCACTCAGTAGCCTCTGTGGATCTGCAATTACATCCAATATTTCATCGCAAAAAATATTCGTTTGCGTTGATTCCATTATTCCGATTATATTGCAAATATTTCTATCTTCATCAATAGTATCATTATCATCATCAAGCATTAGCAGGCTGTTGAAAATTACACACCATTTACCAAAACTACTTCTGATTTTGAGGTAAACGATAAAATTATGATAGAATAACCGTTGATTTCAAAAGTATATTCGCAGCAACTTTCCAAAGGAAGGTAAAACCATATAATAAGCGGTCGTATTCGTTCGTTAGTTTCATGCTTCCGTCTCCAGGTTGCGCATACGAACCAAATTGAAGACCGCAAGACACATAGTAAATAGCCAGTCAATCTTTTCAAGACCCCGCATTTTGGCTTTCCTAATCAGCCCGACCGTTTTTGCCCAGCCGAATATTTCTTCGACTCGTTTTCGTTTGCGTTGGCTGATCTCATAACCTTCATGTCTGGTTGTACGGCCATCGACTGACTTTCCATTTTTTTTCTGAGCAATATGAGGCGTGCAGTTTATCTCGCGTAAATCATCTGCAAACACAGCGGCGTCAT
>Ga0209727_1001896_pt1 | contig 16017 bp, 8 predicted proteins | sample RifGroC1_FD_183995 | JGI IMG/M metagenome (GOLD analysis project Ga0209727, IMG submission 183995) | Groundwater microbial communities from Rifle, Colorado, USA - Groundwater C1 (SPAdes) (version 2) | ecosystem: Environmental > Aquatic > Deep subsurface > Groundwater | place: Rifle, Colorado...
AGGAGTGCAATGGATTCCTATGTTTCGATTTTTACCAACAACATCAAGAGTAGTTGGTGCCGCTTATCTCCATGAAGGATTTTTTATCCCGATTCAACACCTTATTCAATTTATCGCTCCTGATTATTTTGGCAATCCTGCAACACTCAATTACTGGGGTGTATGGAATTATGGAGAAATGACAGGATATATAGGAGTCATCGCATTAACATTGGCTTTTCTTGGAATTGGAAAGAAAACTCTTATTTGGATTGTTCCGATTGTTGTTTCTTTGATTTTTGCCGTTGAATCGCCAATTAGTAAACTTCCGTTTGTCCTTCATATCCCGATTATCGATGTGTTTCAGCCTACGCGTCTTCTTGCAGTTGTTGGACTTTGTTTATCAATTCTTGCAGCCTATGGAGCATCAAAGGTATTTTCACTATCTAAGAAATACAAGCTAAGTATTTTATTAGCGATAGGACTTTTGTTTGTTACTGCGTGGTTTTTTTCCGATAATCCTGTGGCTCGAAGAAATTTAATACTACCGATCATATTGTTTGCAACAATAGTTTTCGGGATAGTACTGTCTTTATTTGTACAAAAAACTAAATGGATGAAAACAGTGATACTCTGCGCATTTTTTGCAATAAGTGTTTTTGATCTATTCCGTTTTGGGTGGAAGTTTACTCCGTTTACCAGCCAGTCGTATTTTTTTCCGGAAACTGCTGTAATCTCATTTTTAAAACAACAATCGCAACCATTCCGAGTTATGGTTTTGGATGACCGTGCATTGCCACCAAATGTGTTGACGTATTATGGAATTGAATCTATCAGTGGATATGATCCTATCCATAGTTCACGGTACGAGGAGTTTATTGCAGCCATGGAACGAGGAGAGCCCAATATTATTCCTCCATTTGGTTTTGAGCGTATTATGACTCCAAAAAATTATTCATCTCCGTTATTGAATTTATTAGGGGTTAAGTATGTGATTGCTATGAAGCAAATAGATAATCCAAATTTGAGGTTGATGCTTCAGGAAGGGGAAACAATCGTCTATAAAAATATAGATTTTTCACCACGCGTTTATTTAGCTGATACAATACTCGTCAAAAAAACAAAACAGGAAATAATTAACGGATTATATGGTAAAGATTATATTTCAGGTAGAACAGCAATTGTTGAAACAGAACTTCCCATAGTCAGTGTCCCACTAAGTTCCTCTGAAGGCGTGTCAATGACATCCTATGCATCAAATAAGATAGTGTTAGATGTTACAGCGATAAATAATCGATTATTAGTAATTGGAAATACATATGATTCGGGTTGGAAAATTACAATAGATGGAAAAAAGACCGAAGTATATAAAATAAACTATTTATTTTTTGGCGTTATTGTGCCAAAAGGGAAACATAAAATTGATATAATCTATTCATCGTTATGAAAAAATGGTCCATATCTATTGTTATTCCAAATTGGAACGGAGTGTATCTATTACAAAAACACCTTCAGAATGCGATAGATGCAACCGATGGCTGTGAAATGATCGTATCAGATGATTGTTCAACAGATGAATCAGTTGACTATCTTAAAAAGAATTTTCCTCGTGTTATTGTGGTGTCAAGCAAAAATAGACAGGGATTTGCTGGAAACGTCAATGCAGGAGTTGCGCGAGCAACTGGTGATATTGTTATTTTGTTAAATACTGATGTGGAACCTGAAAAAGGATTTTTACAACCTCTCTTGTCTCATTTCGACGACCCTAATGTGTTTGCTGTCGGATGTCTAGAAAAAAGTTGGGAAAATGGTCAAGCGGTTCTTCGAGGGCGTGGTATCGCTTCATGGAAAAAAGGTTTTTATGTTCATGAGCGAGGAGAGGTAGATAAAAAAGATACTGCGTGGGTTTCGGGAGGGAGCGGAGCTTTCAGAAGAAGCATGTGGAATACTCTTGGAGGTATGGACACAATCTATAATCCATTCTATTGGGAAGATATTGATTTATCCTATCGTGCAAGGAAAGCAGAATGGAAAACAATATTTGAATCAAAAAGCATCGTGAACCATTATCACGAAGAAGGTAAAATTAAAAAAGAATTTAATCAAATAGATGTGAGACGCATCGTTTATAGAAACCAATTTATCTTTATCTGGAAGAATGTCACGGATATAAAAATTCTTTTATCACATGTATTTTGGACTCCAATTCGTCTCATGCAAGCAATTTTACATAATGATTTGATCATGATACGAGGGTTTTTTTGGGCATTGATGTATATTGGACCTATTCTTCAAAAGCGGTCTTATCAGAAAAAATTATATAAACGAACCGACAATGAATAAAAAAACCTTTCTTATTATTCTTTTTTGCATAACTGCTCTTGGTTTTCTTCTTCGTTTTTGGAATTATTCTGGTCGATATGGACTTGCGTATGATCAAGCGCACGATGCAATTGTAGCTCGTGAGGCAATCAGAGAAGGAAAAGTGCCACTAGTTGGACCCTTTTCATCCGCTGGCCCTTTTCAGACAGCGGGTACTTGGTATTGGCTTCTTATGATACCAACAGCACTCTATCCTCATTCTTTGTTAACACCATGGATTTTTTTAACGTTCTTAAGCGTGCTTCTTATTATTGGTATGGGTTTTTTTGGGAAATATCTCGAAGATGATTGGTTTGGACTCCTGTTAGCAGTTTTCACAGCTATATCAACAGCACAAATTGCCCAATCTGTAAACTTGACCAATCAAACGCCTATTCCATTTTTTTCTTTTCTCGCCATTGTATTTGCTGTTTTATATTTAAAGGAGAAAAAACTTCATCTAGCTTTTTTAATGGGTTTTTGTGCTGCATTTGCAGCATCTATTCATCTACAAGGAATGTCATTGGGCCTTATTGTATTTTTCGCTTTAATTTTTAGCGGAAAAGCCGGACTCAAATCTTTTTTTGTTTCTTGTATAGGAGCCATCATTCCAATGACCCCATTGTTTCTTTGGGATGCAACAAATGATTTTATTAACGTCAAAAATATGTTTTATTATTACCGCTATGATCAATTTAATATTTCTCTTGATGTACTTGGTCGTCGGTGGTTAACATATCTGAGTGATTTTTGGCCTCGTGAGTGGGCGCATATCCTTGGTGGTTTTCCGTATATTGCAATGGGAATTGCAATAATAGTTTTGTTCTTTTTTGGATATTATATATTGAAACGAAAGCTATCTTCTTATTGGTTACTGGTATTTATTTCATTTTTCTGCATGGTCATTTTAGTTCGGTACACCAGAGTACCTATTTTCGCTAGTTTCATAACTTTCATGCATCCATTTGTGATTCTTATTACCGGATGGGGAGTATACAAATTAGTAAAACATAATCGGTATGCCGGGTATCTGTTCTTGCTATGTGTTTTTATAGGAACCATTTGGAAAACTTCAATAGAAGTGTTTACCCCGAGAGTGAATTGGACTGCAAGAGCAGCAATAGAAACTCGAAATATGTTGACAAAAAAGTACCCGAATGAAAAATTTGCTCTGTATGATTACAAATATGATGAAACACGTAGGTCAGTTCCATATGTTTTATTTTTAGATGAGGCGAACTTACTTTCTGATTCCGGAAGAAAAATAGGATTTATTCGAGCAAAGGCGCAGGAGTTATTGCAAACAGATATTATTTCAACTGATGGCGGACTTATTTCAGACCTTACATCTTCTTCAAGCGCAACACTCTTATCCGATGGTTGGGTGTTTATTAATCCATCAAAAATATATTCGTCTACTGAGGAATGGCGGACAAAACCTAAATGAAGATCCGAAATAGCCTGATTATTATCATTTCTCTTGCCTTCATAATCAGAATTATTGCGTCCATATGGTCTTTTGAATATCGGGAAAATACAGATGTGCTTCGGTACAAGGATTGGGCTCGGATTAGCTATGTATATGGATTAGCAGAAACCTATAAAACAGAACATATTACATTTGGTACCCTTCCAAATAATCAGCCTCCGGGGCTACTATATATATTGTCGGCTTCCTATAGACTTCATATTCAATTATCAAAAATGTTACTTCGGGTAATTCCATATTCAGAAAAAGTAAACGCGTTGTTAAACGGTCCGGTAATGAGTTTCATGTTGCGCTTACCTTCAATAATATCTGATTGTCTCATCGGAATACTCATATTTCTTTTTTTGAAAAGATTTAATAGGAAACGTGGAGTACTTCTGGCGCCATCGTTATTCTTATTTAATCCAGTTGTTATATATAACAGTGCCGTTTGGGGACAAGTTGACGCTATCGTGAATGTCTCATTCCTTTTTTCTTTTTGGCTGTTATTTAATAAACACACATTTTTAAGCATATTATTATTTAGTCTGTGTATTCTGACGAAATTTTCCCTTTTGTATATGACCCCTTTTTATTTGCTTTTTTGGAGTAGGGAACTTAAAAATATATGGAATTATTTTCACGCGACAGTCTTAGCCAGTGTTGCTGGTATAATTTTTATTCTTCCAATTTCAACAAATCCTTTTCTATGGTTTCTACATTTTATTAGTAATAACACCACAGGTGAAATGACTAATATAACAGCTTTTGCAATGAATGTATGGTGGGTGATATTTCGTCCATTTATTTCAATAGGCAACCCAAATAATTTATTTTCGTTTAGTGAGGTACGTCTCATAAATTCACCAGATTCATCTACCTTATGGTTAGGAGTGCCTCTTTTTAGATGGGCCGTTGGCCTGTTTATTGTTTTTTGTATTCCGTTATTTTTGTCTATCTATAAAAGAAAAAAACTCAGTATACAATATATATTTTTAGTTTTAACTAATTGTTCGCTTTTGGCCTTTATATTGTTGCCTCAGATGCATGAACGCTATATGTATCCAGCTTTTATATTTCTTGCATTTTCTTCAGTATTTTTTTGCAGGTTTATCATTTCATACGTTATTTTATCTATTCTGAATATGATAAATGTGTATATTGTTTGGCATCCTATGACGATACCTTTTTTTCCCTATCAAATCTGGACAGGAATCTGGTTTCAATGGTTAATAAGTCTATGTACTGTAGTTACTTTGTGTGTTGTGTATATACAAACACTCCGTTTGTTACATGAAAAAAAGTAATCTCATTATTGTAGTGATCGCTTTTGTTATCGGAATAGCTATTTTTTGGAAAAGTTATATTTTTGGTTTGATTCCTTTTCCTGGTGACTATCTACTCAGTTGGTATGAACCATGGAAGACATATTTTACTGCAAACGGAGTCCCAATCCTTCCTCATAAAGCCATACTTGATGATGTTTTCCGGCAATTGTATCAATATAAAATTATTACTGCGGAAAGTATGCGTAATGGACATTTACCGCTATGGAATCCGTATAACGGATCCGGAATGCCCCTTATGGCAGTCATGCACGCGGGATTTTTTACTCCGCTGGTAGGATTATTTGTTGCCTTACCCGGTTGGCTGGCATGGACAATATATATTGTCATTCAACCTATTTTTTTATCGATCGGTATGCTTTGGTATGGGAGAAAAATCGGTTTATCTTGGGTTGCTTCAATATTTGCTTCTATTGTTTACGCAACTTCAGGTTTTATTACTGTACGTTATTTATTTGGAGAGTATGTATATATTGCAGCGTGTCTCCCAATACTATTAGGAATAATAGAAACGTATCGGGAGAATAAAAAAACGAAAAGTATATGGAGTATTCCGCTTATCATCTTATTCATGATCGTTTCAGGTCAACCACAAATGATTTTGTACGTACTTATTGTGTTTGTAGCCTATGCGCTTTTTCGCCTGAAGGAAACAAAGAAATCGTATGTTGCGATAGGAGTTTTATGTTTAACAGGATTTTTGTTATCAGCTATTCAACTTGTTCCGACAATCGAACTTTACATACAGGCAAATATGGTTCCTTCTTCTTCGTTTTTTGTTACGGAAAAGTTTTTACTTCCTGTTTTCCAATTGGTTTCAATTATTATTCCGAACTATTTCGGCAATTCAGCCACGTATAATTATTGGGGGGTTGGGGATTATGCTGAAACAGCCGCTAGTGTCGGCAGTGTGGCACTATTGTTTTCAGGATTCAGTTTATTATCCGGCAAAAAAAATGAAATCCGGACTTTTTTTCTTATGGTTGCCGGATTGACCGTTTTATTAGTCGTACGTTCTCCTTTGACTGAATGGTTGTACAGACTTCCCATCGCTATTATTTCAACCGGCGTACCGACAAGAATATTTTTCTTAACGACGTTTTCCGTCTGTATTCTTTCAGGATTAGGATTGGATTATTATCTGCGGAATGTGCGTATGCATTTGGGAAGAATTTGGATGGGATTAGTTTTGTTTGCGATACTGACGTGTGCTTTTGTTGGATGGTTATATGTTGGTACAAAAGGGCAAATGCCGGCAGTCAGAAATTCATTGTTTGAAGCAGGTCTGTTACTTTTTGCAATATTAGTTTTACTGTATTTACGAAACAGTAAATCCAAAAAATATGTGTACCCGCTAATTTTATTCATTATAATCGTTCAGTTTGCCGTTGGATTATATAATAGTACAAAATTTTTGCCATTTTCCTCCCGTACTACCATATTTCCCAATACACAAATTATCGATCAATTACGAAGTATTGCTTCTTTTGATCGTGTGATGGGACTTGGTTCTGCGGTAGTTCAACCAAATATTGCTACAGGACTTCATATATATGATCCGAACTATTATGATCCGTTATATATTAAACGATATGGTGAACTGATTGCGTATGCAAATTTAGGGAGTGTTCCAGATGTCCTTCCGAGAAGTGATGTGGTAATAAATAATGATGTATTGCCAAAACAAGATGTGAATCAAAGACGAGAAAGACTGTTTCAATTGTTAAGCGTACGTTATTTACTATTTCATACGGAAGACAATAATTTTTCTATTCAGGAAAATATTCAGGCGCTTCCAAGAGTATATCTTGTAAAGAATTATGAAAAAATAAGCGAAGATAATGAATTACTAAATCGACTATTTGATCCGTTATTTGATCCAACTACCTCTGTATTGGTAGAACAGGATATTCCATTAACAAAGACAGTGGATAGGACTAAAAATGAAAAAGCTAAAATTACTTCATATAAACCGAATCATGCAGAAATTCAGGTTTCTGCAGTAAGTCCAGCAATTCTTGTTTTCACAGATACTTATTATCGAGGATGGAAAGCGTACGTCGATGGTATGGATACTCCAATATATCGAGTGAATTATTCACTTCGAGCAATTATTGTTTCTCAGGGGAATCATGTGGTTCAATTTATTTATGAACCATTATCTATTACAACCGGAACGTACATATCGCTCATAAGCGGACTATTCTATATTAGTTTTTTGATATATACGTTTCGCAAAAAGCCTGTTCATTAATGGCATCAATTGCTAATTGATATGTTGTAATTTTATTAGGGTATTGTTTAAGATTATGTTTCTGACAAAGAATATCATTTTCAATATTATAGATATGACCTCCATCTGTGAGACGAGAAATGCTATGGTATGAATTCATTGTTGATGGAGTGCATATGGCATCCATAATGATCGTTTGATTTGCACTGGCATTATTTATTGGTATACAACCTCGGAAACTAACTCCATTTAAATCAAATGAATCATTGATGTTGGATAGGGATAACGAACGAATGGTTTCTTTTGACAGACTATTGGTATAGAAGAGATATTTATTCAGAAAATCACGGTTTGTAGAAGAGTAGAGCAAGATAGGAATGTTTTTTTGCTTTGCCAGGGCAAGATATCGAGATAACACATGCATATGAAAATCTCCATATTCTTGTAATGGATGCACAAAAAAGTATATATAGCCAAAATGAAAAGCACTACACACATAGATGATGATTATGATGCTTCCAAAAATCATAGACCACCGTTTTGCCATACAAAAAATAATTTCCTTGATACCTATACCTGCCAACATAATAATAAATGGGAACATAAATGCAAGATGTCCGGAAAAATCTCCGGACAATTTAAAAAATAAATGTGGTAAAGTACCAATAAATACTAATATGCTTAATAAGAAAAAATATATTTTTCTTTTTGCAAATAAAAATAATATTCCTAGAGCAATACTGATGGAGTCAATAATGTAAAAGAAGCTAAATCCGCGTACTGGAAAAAAACGGTCTCCTTCAACAAATAAATAGGAAAGAGAAAAAATTCGTATCAGCTTTTCAAATAAAAATTTAGCGTATATGGAGTATTTGTTTATAAGTAAATTTGTGTATGGAAAGACGACAGATTTCCTTCTTATTTCATTAACCAGATCGGTAACAATTTGGTCATTGGGAAGAAAAATATCATTTATTCTCATCCCTGAGGAAATGTTAATAAGGATCATGTAGATAATAACAATGATTATACATGTGGCTAAAAGTGTTACGTACGGTTTTAAGGACTTTGGTTTATTTTTTATATACGCAAAACTCAGGGAAACAATAACAAACGGAAGTAAAATAATTTTAGTTCCTATGTATGAATAAAAGGCGAGCAGTAAGGGAACAGCTGCCCATACGACTTTCCATCCTTGTGCTTTCAGTATGAAAACAAACGCTAATAGATAAAAAAATGTTGCAGGTGTTGATTCATAACCGGTTCTTCCCATGACAATAAACCATGGATTGATGGCGGCAATGAATCCAGTAGCAAATGCTATTGGTGTTCCAAATAGCGTTTGAGTGATTATATAAAGAAGAATAACAATACCGATTGAAAGGATCGCGAAAGGAAGATGCGCCGTAAATAGTGAAAAAGGGAAAATACCGCTAAATGGAAGATGGAGAAAATAAGGAAGTTCTGCCTGTTGTTGATTAGGAGGGTATCGGAATATGAGAGCGTTGAATATGTTCCAGGCGCCTGTCATGTCACGACCTGTTAAAACAACTGATTTTGCAGTGAGCGGATATATAAGTTCATCGCCGCTGATTGCGTTTGGGATACGGTCAAGATAGATAAACCGAAATGCTGCAGATATTATTATAATAATCACCAGTGGTAAAAATGAATGAAGGTTTTTATTTTTTTTCATATCTATAAAAAATTAATAGACAAGCAACTCCAATGAAACTTATATATAGTCCAATTGTAAATGATTTCGGGAAATAGATGAATGTTATTTTATGGTTCCCTGGAGGTACTACGATTGCTCGAAATGCCCAGTTTGCTTTATATATAGTTGTTTTCTTTTCATCAATCTTTGCGGTCCAACCTGGGTCATAAGTATCGCTGAGAAATAAAACCTGAGTGCCGTCACTATCGGTCAAAAATTCAATTTTTGTCGGTGAATATGACAGTAAGGAAATTATTTGGGTGTTTCCGGATAGTTTTGGAAGATTAACAAAATCAGTGTCACGCAAAAATATAGTAAAGTTGTTGTCGGTACTAAAAAATTTTCGTTCAAAATCGTTTGTATCCATATAACTCTTGACATCCGTTGTGAGAAAAAATCTTGGTGCAACCTTCAAGTTTTCAAATATTGTCCACGTATCTTTTTGCCATACGGGTTTAAATCTATCCGTCGAAAATGTTTTGTCGGATATAGGATTTTCTGAACGATTAATAATGTATTTCACTCCCAATAGATCCATCAGACGAAGTCTATATATATTAGAAGGAAGATCACCTGTTCCATAACCAGGTGCAAGTTGTGCGTCTGAGCGTGTTGTTCTATTAAATGCTTGAGCGATGTTCCCGTCACGACTAGCCTGAATAAATTCGTTATACCATTTAAGATTCAATGGATCTGTTCCGTCAAGAGAATAGGTATTTGTTTGCGTTGCGAAATTTGCCTCAACTGCCGCAGTTCCATACCCCCAATATCGATATATTCCGGCGTTTGTTTTCACAAATTGCATGACTGAATTTTCAGGAAACACAAATGAAGACGGTACAAAAGGATTGAATTTTGTAAATGAATACAATAATTCAACGACAGAAAGAGCAATAAGCAGATATATAGCAAGTGATGAATATTTTTTAACAACAAGGATTGCTATGATTGCAGAAAAGATGATAGAGCTAAATAACATCGCCCGTTTCATGACGTTAAACGATTGAGCGGCATAGACCAATCCAGGGACAGATGGATGAAGGAGTGCAAAAAGCCAGAGCAGAACAAAAATACCAAATAGAATAAAAGGCATTCGTATAACAATCTTCTTTTGTTTAACAAAGGAATCAAATCCAAATCCAGCGAGAATGGAGAAAGCGAGCATGAGAAGAAAAAGAATGCGGGTCGGTGTTCCGGTTGACATGATAGGGATTGGATATCTGTTTAAGAGTTGTGTGATGGGAGTGTTGACGGTAATTAAAAGAATAGCTATTGCGGTCCAAAAGAAGAATGTTTTATGGAAACATTTTTTTTGATCAACAAGTGTTGCGATGACAAGAGAAAATCCGACTACTCCAATTGATAAAGTTCTTCCAACATAGTCTCCAATGAAATGCGTTTTTGTTGCAGGATTGCCGAAGAAGTCACTAACAACCAGAAGAGGAAGTTGCCACCATTGGACGAGCATTTTTGAAACAATTTGTTCATAATCATGGGCTACTCGAGCGGAATTTTTGAATAGTTCTATTGTTGGGAGAAGTTGAGGAGCAGCAAGGAGGAAGGGAATTATAATGATAAAAGGTAAATGATAACTGATAAATAAAAATTTTTCTTCATTTGTCCATGATCGGAAAGTTAATAAACGGACAATTATATAAATAATTAAAAATAGGAAGCAGTTTAGAAAATCCTGCGGGTGACCTGCGGTGATAGCAGAAAACAAAGAAAATATGAATAGTGCTTTTTGACCGATGGTCAACATTTTTTGTTTGAGTCCGCGTTCAAAAAGAAACAAAAGAAGCGGAAGCCAGAGAATCGTGTGCCAAACGGTGTTAAACTCCATCCACGAGGATGCAAAGCTAGAAAAGTTGAAAAGAATGGCTGTAAGAACTGATCCGGATGCGCTCATACCGATTTCTGTAGCAAAAAAGTACATAAATACCGATCCAAGAAGAGGTTGCAGAATAATAAGTATTGTCCATGCAATAATTTGAGGAAAGATATAATAGAAAATCGATAGCGGATAAAAAACCTGCGATTGATAATTAGCAAGGAGCGGACTACCGGAGAAATTATAGGGATTCCAAAGTGGCATCTTTCCTTGTTTTATTTCCTGAACGGCCAATGTTTTCCAGGGGTATAGTTCACGAATAACGTCAAAATATTGGTCTTTTGAAGGAATTGCACCGGCGACATAACCATTATAAGAAACATGACGCCAAGGACCATAACCTGATAATAATAAATCACCTGGAAAGGGAATAAGACCACGAAGAATTGTCTTATAAAAGAAAAGACAAACAATACAAAAAAGAAAACCGATAAATAGTAATCTTTTCAATACTACACATTATACCACTCATGTTGTACACTGACGCTATGGTTTTTATTATTGTCAAAGATCTTTTAGCAACAATTGCAACTATTGTATTATTTTATGTAATAGGCGCCAGTCTTCTTCGAATTCTCCGAGTTTCTTTATTTAAAAGTGAACAGTATATCTTTTCAACGGGTTTCGGTCTGATCGCGTTAACCTTCATTTCCTACATCTTATCCTGGTTAGGAATCCGTTCTATTCTACCTTTGATTGTTTTGGGATTAATTGTGTTCTTTTTCAAAAATAGAAAATCGATTAGTGTCATTCATGATAAAGAAAAATTCTTTGATATTTGGTCAATTGTTTTTCTTATTGTTTCCTCATTGGTTTTTTTAATTCCTAATTATTCCAGTGGAGATTTTGGACCATTTATTAGCTTACTTGGAGTTCACGATCAAGATAGTGCTCTCCATGTATCTATGATCAATGAACTTATATATAGATTCCCACCAACGGATTTAGGATTCGCTGGGAACCGTTTAACTGCATATCATTTTTTTTATAATTACTCCGCATCTATCATCGCAATACTTTTTCGTGTATCAGCAGAGACGGTTCATTTTCGTATTTTTCCAATTCTTTTATCCATACTATGGCCATGGACAACATTCTTAATTGGCAAACGGTTATTTCGAAGTAATATTACAGCGCTTTTTATTGTATTTTTTACCATGTTCGGCGCAAGCTTTTCAATGTTTATTACATGGTTTTATCATATTCCAATTAGTTTTAATTCCGGATTTGGAATATTACAACCTCCTGTATCTTTGCTCAATCCTCCTTACGCCTCATCAGTTGTTGTTCTATTACTTGCCATATATTCACTTATCAGATTTGATGAATCAAAACTTTCTCGATGGTTATTTCCGGTAGCTATTTTTTTTGGGATGCTCATTGAATATAAAGTCTATGCAGGAATAGTGGGTTTAGGTGGACTCGGTGTATATGTACTACTTAATCTTAAAAAGTATCATTGGAAAATAGCTTTAACCGGTTTAATAGCTCTTGCCATCGCATTTGGAATTTATTGGCCATTTACTGGAAGTTCGGGTTTTTTGTTTGATGCAAAATTATGGGCTCCTCATGAAATAGCGAGAGCTTCGTTGCCATTTCTTCGATATGATAATGCAATATCTGAATATGCTCGTTTGTTTGACCCAATCAGACCAATATTATTAGAAATAAAAGTACTTTTATATTTTATTATCGGAAATCTAGGATTACGGGTATTTGGCATAATTGCTCTGATTATTTTATTAATAAAGCAAAAAGAAAAAAGAGCTTTTATGGTAACAATGGGAGTTATGACTGTTGTCTCATTCTATATACCCCTCATGTACATGCAATCCTTAAAACCATACGAAATCAGTCAAATGTTTAACTACACACTGCTTCTTTTGTCATTTCCAACGGGATACTTTTTTTCTTGGTTAGTACGCAAAGTTCCAAAAGGCATAGGAATTGTTGTTGCACTTGTCGTTCTCGGTTTCTCTTTGCCGCAAATGATCCAATCAGACTATAAAGATTTTTTTATGCCTCCCCGGAAAACAATTGTAAATAGCGAATATACAATGTATAAACAAATTCGAAATAATAATACTCCCCGTGCGGTACTATTGGAAATGCCTCAAGAGGGAGCATTGCTTAAAGATATTGAAAAATGGTTTCGATATAGAACAACATTACGTTTTTCTGCGTTTGGCAATACACAGGCATTTTTGGCTTTTACTAATCTGATATATTCTGAATCTGAGGTTAAAAAAAGAGCTGTTATACTGAATGACCTTCGTTTAATGGATCAGGAATTTTTGTCTCCTGTGCTAACTATTGATGAAAAACAGAAGAAATTAATTGAGATGAAGAAAATTCTGTCACCATACAATATTACATACGTATACAGTTCATATTCACTAGACGGCCTTCTTAACTCAGGATTCCTATCTACATTCTACGTAGCTCCTCCTTATTTTGTGTACAAGCTTAATTAACTCTATAATTATAGTATGAAGCAGGGGAAGAACTTATCAGCATTGATCTTACTTATTTGTATAACTGTTTTTGCCTTTTTTCTTCGTACAAACAGAATCTCATTCAATCCGCCGTCTCTGTCATGGGATGAGGTATCTATTGGATATAATGCCTATAGTATTTTGAAAACTGGAAAAGACGAACATGGAAAATTCCTTCCCCTTGATACGTTCGTAGCATACGGCGATTATAAGCCACCGCTTGCCATCTATTTGACTGTGCCCAGTGTTGCAATATTTGGGTTAAACGAATTTTCCGTACGTCTGCCCTCAGCCTTTTTTGGGACTTTGACGATTGTACTTACCTATTTATTGGTAAAAGAATTATTCAAAAAAAACCAATATTTAGCGCTATTATCTTCCATATTGTTGGCAATCTCTCCCTGGCATATCAATTTGTCCCGTGCAGGTTTTGAAGCGAACATCGCACTGTTTTTTGTGGTGTTGGGAACATGGCTGATTCTTAAGGCAAGAGAAAAATCCTGGATGTGGATTATCGCAGGAATTCCCTATGTGCTTTCCATGTATACGTTTAACAGTTCCCGATATTTTGTGGTGATATTCGGCATCGGATTATTGATGTACGTATGGAAATCTATTCGCGCTTCATGGAAGCAGATGGCTATTGGTATATGCGTTGCAGGTGTTATGTTGCTTCCGCTTATTCCGCACTTATTATCAAAAGAAGCAAGACTGCGATTTGTTGAGGTTAATATTTTTACTGATTCAACAATAGTTACAACTGCAAATGAGAGGATTGTTCATGATGGTAATTCTCTCATTGGAAGAATTATTAATAATCGAAGAATCGGATATGCAAGAAGCTATCTCGTTCATTTTTTTGATAACCTTCGAACCGATTTCTTATTCATCAAAGGGGATGGAAACCCGAAATTCTCTATTCAGGACGTCGGACAGCTGTATTGGATAGAGGCACCGTTACTTATTATTGGTATATTTTCATTGCTTCTAGTAGATGTTAAGATTGCGCTTCTTTTGTTATTTTGGATTGTCGCCGCTATTATGCCTGCTGCTGTTGCTCGGGAGACACCGCACGCGCTTCGAATATTAAATTCTCTTCCCACATGGCAGATTTTTATTGCGTTTGGGATACTGACGATTTACCAATTTGTTGTTCACCCCGCGAAGCCTTGGCGAAGTGGGGCTTATTGCTTTTTGCTTATTTCTGTTTACACGATTAACAGTATGTATTATCTCCATAAATATTATCGTCATTATCCGATTGAATTTTCCGGTGAATGGCAATATGGATATCGCGAAGCATTACTGGCTATTCAGCCCATTGAATCAAAATATACAACTATCGCAATGACAGAATTTATCGGCCGGCCATATATGTATACATTATTTTATAAAAAGACAGATCCAACCATGTTTCAAAGAACAAAAGATGCCCGATTTGATACAGCAGGTTTTTATCATGTGTATGGTTTTGAAAAATATCGGTTTATTAAGGAATTGCCTTCACAAATGGATCCGCAAACCATTTATGTATGGGATGCTACCACAGTGCCCGATGGAGTACGTGTTATTGATACGATAAGACTATTAAATGGCAATCCTGTGCTCGTTGTGTTTGATAGGGGAGCTGTGAAACTATGAAGCAGACATTCATACTTATTGGTATCATTATTATTGCCTCAATACTTAGACTGTATCAATTAGGACAAGTACCGATAAGTCCTGATTGGGATGAAGTTGCTTTGGGATATAATGCGTATTCAATTTTAAAAACTGGTCGAGATGAGTATGGTACATTTCTACCATTATCTATTCGTTCATTTGATGATTATAAACCACCGCTTTATACGTACTTAACTGTTCCATCAGTTGCGTTATTTGATCTGACTGTTTGGTCTGTTCGACTACCATCTGCCATCATGGGGATTTTTGCCGTCCTCGGAACCTTTTTTCTTGTTCGTGAGTTATTTCGTAAATCAACTATCAACTATCAACTATCAATTATTTCTTCATTCCTTTTAGCTATTTCTCCCTGGCATATTCAATTTTCCCGCATTGCATTTGAGGCAAATACTGGAATAACACTCAATATTTGGGCGGTCGCAACATTTCTAATTGGTCTTCGAAAAAAATATTTTTTTCCAATATCAGCAATATTATTCGGTCTTGGAATGTATGCATATCATAGCGAACGGATATTCCTACCACTTCTGGTTCTATTATTAGGTGTAATCTTCAGGAAAGAAGTTTTTCATAAAGAGAATATTGGCAGTATTATTACTGCTATTCTTATAGGTTTACTTGTGGTTGCTCCACTTGCAACTGTTTTTGCAAACAAATCTTCAATGTCTCGTGCGTATGGAACGAGTATTTTTTCTAATCCTACAAATTTACTTGCGAGGTCTATTTCCAGCATTGAATATGATCAAAAACTAGGTGATAAAATTGGCCAGCTTTTTGATAACAGACGTTTTGTATGGACTCAGACATTGTTATTCGGCTATTTGTCTCATTTTTCAATGAAGTG